>Ga0256914_1000983_pt1 | contig 27178 bp, 19 predicted proteins | sample HulkmetaG_FD_191571 | JGI IMG/M metagenome (GOLD analysis project Ga0256914, IMG submission 191571) | Hydrothermal chimney microbial communities from Main Endeavour vent field at the Juan de Fuca Ridge, Pacific Ocean - Hulk | ecosystem: Environmental > Aquatic > Marine > Hydrothermal vents ... | reverse complement strand
TACTGATCCACCTGGGAAATTCCTCGCAGGCCAGGTCCTTGGGGATCAAGGCCTTGATATACTGCCAGCCCATCTCGTTGAAGTCGGGGTCCGCCGGAGGAAGGGAATCTCCCGGCGGGGTGAAGAAGTCGCGGGAGAGGAAGAGGACGTTCTCCTCTCCTTGGGGCGGGGGGGAGAGCCTCTGGACGAGGAGCAGGAACTTCAAATGGGGCCGTTGCCATCCCCCCGGTGCCAGAAGGAGGGCCAGGTTTTCTCGGAGTCCCAGGGTGATTCCCGTCTGGAAATCCAGGAACTCCGCTGTCTCCATGGTCATCCTGGGATTTCCCGTGTGCAGACTCAATCCCCGGGGTGCACCGGCGGGCTCCTGGTAGAGGGCGTGGCAAGCCAATTCCAACTCTTCCCCAAGAGGGGAGGGGCGGGAGGAAAGGAGGACCCCCTGGCGGAGGGAGAGGGTCTTCTCCAAGGGCCGGGCGGCGCTGGTCTTTGCCGCCACTTCCAACTCCAGATCTCCCAGGAAGGAGAACCGCCTGGTCCTTCCAAGGAAAACGGGCTGGAAAGCGGCGGCTTCCCTTTCGGCCTGGAAGAGTAAACGGCCGCCTTCACCCTTCTCGAGGCTTCGAAGGAGGGCCTCCCCATCCCGGAAAGGAATGGTCCGGACGGCCCGGCCGGAGGCGGGGGCGGGATCCAGGAAGACGGCCAGACGTATGGACAACCTGGGGCGGAGGAGGCGGGAAAGGAAGGTAAGACCGGCCTCCGCCTTTTCTATGACCCGGGCCGGCTGGACCAGGAGGAGGTTGCCTCCGAAAACCTGGAAATCCCGGTCTTTTCCTTTCAACTCCTGCGCTCCGACGAAGGGGCGCAGCATTTTGCCGACCTCGTCGGGGATCAGGATGGGATCCTCCGGGGACGGAAAGATGTAGAAGGGCCCTTCCGAGCTTTCCTCATCCTCGCTTCCATTGGAAAGGATGTCGAGGACGGGGCCATCGGCGAACCCATCGCCGAGGATGGGAAAGAACCGGACGGCCGGAGGCGGGGTGCAGGGGAGGAGAAGGTCGGGAAAACTGAGAATGCGGGTCTCGAGAGGAGCCTGGGAGGGAGGATCCTCGTGAGGTCCTGCCGGGGGGGAGGGGAAGAGAGAGGGAGGAAAAACCGTCCCAAGGAAGAGTGCCGCCAGGATGGATCCGCTTTTCATGAAGCCCTCCTTCTTTCTGGATTCCCGGACGAAAGGTCCCCGCGGAGCGTATTGCCGGCGGACCGAGATGGGAGGACGGTAGGCCGGCCGGCTTCGTTCGGGCGGAAAGAACCAAACGTCCCTGAAAGGAACTTGATTGTCTCTCCGTTCTCCGAATCGGCAAGGGGGGTTACATCCAGGCGGGCCGAAGGTCTCCCGAAAGATGGGCCTCCCTCCCCGTGGCCGTATCCAGGAGGGCCCGGCCCAGCGTGTCGATTCCGGCGAAACGCCCTTTCCTCTTCTCCCCCCTTGGAAGGTGGATCTCCACTTCCTCTCCCAGGAAAGCCAGCCTCTCACGCAAGGAGGGAAGGATTGTGCCCAGGCCTCCTCTCTCCACCCGGTCCAGGACTTCTTCCAGTTCCGGTCCCAGGGCCCTGAGAAGTTTCTCTATGTCGATCTCCCGGCCCGCCACCTCCATGAGTGTGACGGCGGGGTGGAGGAGATCCTCCCCGAGGAGGGCGGAAGGGAAATTTGCGTTGATCCCGACCCCCACCAGGAGGAGAGGCTCCGGCGGGCCGAACTGCATCTCGCAAAGGATCCCGCAGAATTTACGGCTTCCCGCCAGAAGGTCGTTGGGCCATTTTACAGAACAGCGGATATCAAGCTCCTTTTCCAGGGTCCGGGCGACGGCCAGGCCCGCCGCCAGGGAGACACCCTGGTAGCGCCTGGGGTCCCTGCCGACGGAACGGGCCAGGGTGAACCAGAGCCCCCCCTCGGGACTCTTCCACTCCCTTCCCATCCTTCCCCTTCCGGCGGTCTGGGTGGCGGCCACGACGTAGAATCCCCTGTCCGGCCCCCGCCCCTCCTCCCAGATCCTTCGAGCCTCCAGGTTCGTGGAATCCACCACCTCGTATCTGATTACGGGGAACATGGAATCAGGCCGTGAGGCCCTGGAGGAGGTCGTGCTTGGTGATGATGGCGAAGGTCCCGTCCCTGCGCCGCACCAGGATGGCCGGGACTCGGGGTCCGAACTGCCGGATCGCCTCGGTGACGGGCGTCTCCATCTCCATGATGGGGAAGGGTTCGGCCATGACCTCCCGCACGGTGATGGCGTGGGTGTCCTTCCCCTGGACCAGGATGTCGATCACCATGGCTTCCCAAAGAGACCCCACGGGGGTCCCTTCCCGGGCGAGAACGGGGAGCTGGGAGATGGTGTGGCGCTTCATCTTGGCGATGGCCTCGGCCAGGGGTTCGTCGGGGCTGATGGAGATCAGGGCGCCGGGGTCGTCCTTCTTGGAGGAGAGGACGTCGAAAAGGGTCCTGTCGGCCGTTCCGCCCAGGATCTGGTTGGCCTGCATCCACGCCTCGTTGTAGATGCGGGAGACGTAATAGAGCCCGGTGTCGGGCAGGAGGGCCAGGATCCTGGTCCCGGGGGGAAAGTCGGCCCCGGCTTCCAGGGCCGCCGCCACTGCGAGCCCCCCGGCCCCTCCCGTCAGGATTCCCTCCTGGCGCGCCAGTTTTCTCGCGGTCCTCAAGGCGACGGGATCGCTCACCTGGATCACGTCGTCCAGCACCGAGGTGTCCAGCGTCCCGGGGATCTTCTCCGCCCCGGCCCCCTCGACGAGAGTGGTTCCGGCCTTCCCGACCCTCCCGAGCTTCACGAAATCCCGGTAGATGGAACCCTCCGGTTCGGCGCCGAACACCTTCAGCCCGGGAATCCGCTCTTTCAGGTATCGGCCCAGTCCCGTCACGGTGGCGCCGCTTTCCAGGGGAACGACCAGGGCCTCCAGCCTTCCACCGAGCTGGGCGAAGATCTCCCTCCCCGTGGTTTCGGCCTGGGCCGCGGGGACGGCGTCGGAAAGGGCGGGATCCACGAGCACCGCACCGGGCACTTCGCCGGCCAGTTCGCCCGCCCTGGACAGGTAGGAGTCGGGGTGGTCGGCGGGGACCGAGGCTGGGCAAAGCTTCACCTTGGCGCCGAGAGCCTTCATCACTTCTACCTTCTCAGGGCTGATCCGGTCGGGCACGGTGACGATGAGCCTGTGCCCCCGCACGGCCGCCGCCAAGGCCATGGCGAGCCCCAGGTTTCCCGAGGGGGCCGGCACGACAAGGGTGGAGGTGGGGGGGGCGCCCTCACGCTCCAGTGCCTCGTCCGCAAGAGCCCCGGCGATCCGGTCGGCCGAAGTCCCCGAGGGGAGGAAAGACTCGACCTTCACCAGGACCTCGGAATCGAGGCCTCGGGTCACCCTGCTGGAGAGGCGCACCACCGGTGTGGGCCTTCCCGCGCCGAGGATGGAGTCCAGGACGGATTCCCGCTTCACGCTGCCGTCTTCCATGGGTTCCACTCCTTCAACCCCGCATGGCTTCTTCCACCTCGCCGGGCTCCTTGGGGATGCCATCGCTGAGGACCCGGCATCCGGTTTCGGTGATCAGGATGTCGTCCTCGATCCGGATTCCGCCGAAACGGAGGTATTCTTTTGCTTTTCCGTAATCGATGAAGTCCTTGAATTTCCCTTGGGCCTCCCATTGTTCGATCAGGGCCGGGATGAAGTAGATCCCGGGCTCCACGGTGAGGACGAAACCCGGCTCCAGCTTCTTTGCGAGCCTCAGGTAGCACAGGCCGAACTGGGACGACCGCTCCTGCCCCTCACCATAACCCACGATGTCCTCGCCCAGGTCCTCCATGTCGTGGACGTCCAGGCCGAGCATGTGGCCCAGTCCGTGGGGGAAGAAGAGAGCGTGGGCACCCCGGGCAACGGCCTCCTCGGGATCCCCTTTCATGATCCCCGCGTCCTTGAGGCCGGCGGCGATGACCCGGGAGGCGAGCATGTGGAGTTCCTTGTTGGTCACCCGGGGGGAGGCCTTCTCGATGGCCGCCTTCTGGGCGGAAAGGACGATCTCGTAGATCTCCCTCTGCCTGGAATCGAACTTCCCCGAAACGGGTAGTGTCCGGGTCACGTCCGAGGCGTAGTAGAGGGGGGATTCGGCTCCGCTGTCCACGACCAGGAGGTTTCCTTCCTCCATGAGGTTCGAATAGCCCATGCAGTGGAGGATCTCCCCCCTCACCGAGATGATGGGAGGAAAGGATTGTTGCCGTTCCTGGGCCAGGGCGGCCCCCTGGAGGGCCCCCGCCACCTGGGCCTCGCGAAGCCCGGGCCGGGTGATGCGGAAGGCCGTCTGGTACATGGTCCGCGTGACCGCCAGGGCCTCCTCGATCTGGGCGACCTCCTCGGGGCTCTTCCTCGAGCGCTGGGCCGCCACGGCCCTGGCCAGTTCCCGGGACCAGCCTTCCCGGACCTCCCCGGGGGGCATCCCGAGCAACCGGTGAAGGAAGAGAACCTGTCCCCCCCGGTAGGGGGGGAGGAAGTGGATCGCCAGGCCCTTCTCTCTCCACTCCCGGGCCTCTTCCTCGAGTTTCTCCAGGGGAAGGACCTGGTTGAGGGCCGCCTTCTCCGCCCTTTCCGCCACGGAAGGTTGGGGGCCCAGCCACACCCGGTCCTCGTCGGTCTGCTCCCGGGCGAAGAGGACCTCCTTTCCTCCCGGAAGGATGGCCAGGACCGGGCCGGGGAAGTCCAGGCCGGTGTAATAGAGAAAGTGGGAGTCCTGCCGGTAGGGATAGACGTTGGCCGGGTAGTTCCGGGAGGCTTCCGGCGCCGAGGGAAGGAGGATCACCCCTTGGGGAAGGGCCTCCCGCAAGGCTTTCCGCCGGGCTGCGTAGGTGGCTGGGTCCATTGAGATCCTCTCCTGGGATTGGGGTTCGAGGGCCGGTTCGATTCTATCCGTCCCTCCGGGCCGGGAAAGGAAGATCCCTCGGCCCGGCGGGGGGGAGCCCGGCAGGGAGGGGGCCGTGTTCCTCCCGCCGCCGGTCCCTGGTAGGCTTTCCGGCCTGAAAGGGGAAGGGTCCCGCGGAAAGGAGACCACCCGTGAAGATCGCTCTGGCCTGGGTCTTTCCCGAAGGGGCTGCCGGAGGGACACCCCCTCCCCCGGCGGGACATCCCTTGGTGGGGGAACTTCTGCCCCTCCCCGCCGGGGAAGGGGAGTCGGGCCGCCAGGTGGAAGAGGTGATCCGGCGGGTGAAGTCCCCCTGGATCCTCTGGTGCCACGCCCCTTACAGGGCCGACTTCCTCTCCGGGGGCCTGGAGGCTCTCCTGGCCGCCGGAGAGGAGAGGGGGGCCGCCTGGGTCTACGGCGACTGCCGGGACCTGCGGGAGGCCGGCCCCAGGGAGCGGCCTCTTTGCGACTACCAGGAGGGGAGCATCCGGGACGACTTCGACTTCGGCCCTTTCTCCCTGATCCGGGTCGAGGCGGCCCGCCGGGCCCTGGCCGAAACGGGCTCCCTCCTGCCCACCACCCGTTCGGGGCTCTACGACCTGAGGCTCAGGATCTCCCAGTTCTCCCTGCCCCGCCGGGTTCCGCGGGTCCTTTCGGAGGAGCGGATCCTCGACACCCGGGCCTCGGGCAGGAAGCAGTTCGACTACGTCTCTCCCCGGGCCCGGCTCCTCCAGAAGGAACGGGAAGAGGCGGCCACGGCCTGGCTCAAGCGGACCGGCGCATGGATTCCCTGCCCGGGCAGGACCCTCTCACCCGGGGAGATCGAAGAGGACCGGCCCGTGACGGCCTCGGTGGTCATCCCCTTCCGGAACCGGGCCCGCACCATAGGGGACGCCCTGGAGAGCGCCCTCTCCCAGGAGACGGATTTCCCCTTCAACGTCCTGGCGGTGGACAACTTCTCCACCGACGGCGGCGGGGAGATCCTCAAGGATGCCGCCGCCCGGGACGAAAGGGTCGTCCCCGTCGTGCCTCCCCGGGAAGGCCTGGGGATCGGAGGGTGCTGGAACCTGGCCTTGGCGTCCCCCCTTTGCGGGACCTTCGCCGTCCAGCTCGACAGCGACGACGTCTACGCCGACGAGCACACTCTTCAGCGCATGGTGGACAAGCTCCGGGAAGGTCCCTACGCCATGGTGGTGGGGGCCTACCGCCTGGTGGACATGGAGGGGAGGGAGATCCCGCCGGGCGTCGTGGACCACCGGGAGTGGACCGACGAGAACGGCCCAAACAACCTCCTGCGGGTCCACGGGGTCGGCGCCCCCAGGGCCTTCGCCAGGGCCGTGGCCTCCTCCCTGGGCTTCCCGGACGTGAGCTACGGCGAGGACTACGCCATGGCCCTGAAAGTCTCCCGCGAGTATTGGATCGGCCGTATTTGGGAGCCCGTCTACCTCTGCCGGCGCTGGGAGGGGAACTCCGACGCCGACCTGGACCCGGCGGACCTCTCGGCCAAGCACTTCTACAAGGACGGCCTCAGGACGGAGGAGATCCGGGCCCGAAGGAGGCGGAACGCCCATGGCGGCTGATCCCTCCTCCCGCCCCCTCTGGGAGCGGGCCCTGGCCCTCCAGGAGGCCCAGCTCGCGGCCTGGCCGGCCCTGGCCCGGGGACACGAACACCTCTCCCGGGCCCTCCGCCGCACCTGGAACGTCCGGGGATGGACCGTCGAGGCCCAGTGCAACCAGGCACGGGCGGCCAGCAACAAGGCCAAGGTGGATCCCGCCTCGGTGGAGAGGAGGCCCTGTTTCCTCTGCGCCGAAAACCGCCCGCCCGAGCAGGAGGCCCTGGAGTGGAGAGGGGAGTGGTGGATCCTGGCCAACCCGGCCCCCCTCTTCCGCCACCACTTCACCGTGACCCTGGCCCGTCACGGCAGGGAGCACCTCTCCCGCCGCCTGGGGGCCTTCCTGGACCTGGCGAGGGAGTTCTCCCCGGCCCTCTCCCTCTTCTACAACGGACCCCGCTCGGGCGCCTCGGCGCCGGACCACTTCCACTTCCAGGCCTATACCCGGGGGGCCCTCCCCGTGGAGAGGGAGATCCTCCTTCCCCGGGAGCCCCCCGCTTCGGGGGTCCTCGCCTCGTCCCGGTCCGGCCCGGTCCGCCTGGAGATCCTGGATTCCCTGGAACGGGGTATGCTCAGGCTCTCCGGGGAAGACAGGGAGGCCCTCCTGGCCGTCCTGGAAAGGGCCCTCGGCCTCCTGGGAGGCGGGGAGGGGGATCCTTCCGACGGATGGGCCGAGCCCGACCTGAATCTCCTGGGGACCTTCCATGACGGCTCCTGGAGGGTGGGCCTCTTCCCCAGGAAGGCCCACAGGCCCGCCTGCTACTTCCGGGAGGACCCGGAGCGCCTCCTGGTCAGCCCCGGAGGAGCCGACCTGGGGGGCATGTTCGTCCTGGTCCGGAAGTCCGACCTGGAGAGGATGGACCCGGAGACGATCCTGGGCATCTACCGGGAAGTGGCCCGGCCCGGGATGGAAGTGCTCTCCCTCCTTCCACCGGAGACCCTCCTGGAGGCTTGAAGACGTGGCGGCGGAAAAGGAAAGGCGCCGGCGGGGGGGCCGCCGGGGGTTCTACGACCTGGAGGCCTTGGAGTTCTCCCGGGTCCTTCCCCTGTTTCGGCCCTACATGACCTCCCCCCTCGGGCTGGCCAGGCTGGAGGCCTCCGTGCCCCTGGCATCCCTGGAGGAGATCGGGACCGCCCTGGGAAGGCTCTCGGAGATGAAGGCCTTCCTAGAGGAAGGCGGCCGCGCCCCCCTTACGGGTTTCAGGGATTGCCGGGCCTGGCTGGAGAGCATGGCCTCGGGCGGGAGGCTTCCCAACGCGAAGGACATGGGGGAACTCCTGGTCCACCTGGGAGCCCTGGCCCGGGTGAAGAAGTTCCTCGAGACCCACGGCGGGGAGAGACCTCACCTGGGTTCCCTGGGAGGGCTCCTTCCCGACCTCTCCGACCTGAGGGAGAAGATGGAGTCCATCGTGGACGAGCGGGGGCAGGTCCTGGACAGCGCGAGCCCGAGACTCGTGGGGATCCGGGCGGACCTGGCCGAGGCGAAGGCCAGGCTGGACTCGGTCCTTCGCCGGCTCCTGCGGGACAAGAAGATCACCCGGTGGCTCCAGACCACCCAGGTCTCCTGGCGGGGCGGAAGGCCCGTCCTCCAGGTGAAGTCCGAACACGTCCGCCGCATACCGGGCATCCTCCACGACCGCTCCCAGTCGGGCCAGACGGCCTTCGTCGAGCCCCAGGAGGTGACCGCCCTGGCCAACAAGCTGGCCGACGCCAGGGCCGGCGAGGAGGCCGAGATCCGCCGGATCCTGGCCGAGTTGACCCGCGACGTGGTGTTGCGGAAGAAAGAAATCCTCGAATCCCACGAGGGGCTCGGCCTCTTCGACCATGTCCACGGCCTGGCCCGGGCGGCCCTGGATTGGGGGCTTGCGGTCCCCCAGGTCACCCCCGATTGGCCCCTGGTGGTCCAGGGGGCCCGGCATCCGCTCCTGGTGAAGGCGGCCCGGGAGGAGGGAGGAAGGCGGGTGGTGGTTCCCCTCGACCTGGAACTGGGCGGGGCCTTCGACTGCCTGGTGGTGACGGGGCCCAACACGGGGGGGAAGACGGTCGCCCTGAAATGCGTGGGCCTCCTGTGCCTCATGGCTCTTTCGGGCTTGCCCGTCTTCGCAGAGACCGCCCGGGTCCCCTTCCTGGACGGGGTCTTCGCCGACATAGGGGACGAGCAGGAGATCGTCCAGAACCTTTCCACTTTCAGCGCCCACATGAAGCGGATCGTCCGTATCCTCCGGGAGGCCACGCCCCGCTCCCTGGCCCTCCTGGACGAGCTGGGGGCCGGGACGGATCCCGCCGAAGGCGGGGCCCTGGGTTACGCCGTCCTGGAAGAGCTCTCCCGCCGGGGCGTGAAGGTCCTGGCCACGACCCACTTGGGGGTCCTCAAGACCTTCGCCCTCCACCATCCCCGGGCCATGAACGGCGCCGTGGAATTCGATCCGGCCACCTTGAAGCCCCTCTACCGCCTCCACATCGGCCTTCCCGGCACGTCCAACGCCATCGCCATCGCCAGGGCGACGGGCATTCCCGAGGAGGTGGCCCGCCAGGCCGAGTCCATGCTGGAGAAACCCCAAGGGGGGATGGAGGTCCTGGTGGAGAAGCTCCAGGAGGCCCGCCTGGCCGCCGAGTCCCACAGGGAGAAGGCCCGGGAGATGGAACGGGCCGCAGGCGAGAGGATACGTGAGCTGGAGGAGAAGGCCCGGGCCCTGGAGGAGCGGGCCCGGGCCCTGGAGCGGGAGGCCGAGCACCGGGCCGAGTCGTCCCTGCGCAAGGCCAGGGAGGACCTCCTGGAGCTTCTCAAGCCCCTCCTCCAGGCGCCGGGCACCCACGGGAAGCGGGCCCAGGAGCTGAAGAAGGCCCTGGAGTCCCTCCTGGACTGGTCCCCCCTGGCAGAGCAGAGGGAGCGTTTCCTCAGGTCCTTGAAGCGGGGGGACACGGTGAGGGTGCCCCGCTTCAGGTTCCGGGGGCCCGTGGAGAAGGTGGACCGGAAGAAAGGAAAGGTCCTGGTCCTCCTGGAGGGGGGGATGCGGATGGAGATTCCCTTCCAGGACGTGTATCCCGATGAGACACTTCCCCGATCTTCCTGAGGGGGGGCCTTGTTTCTCCGGCCGGGGGGCGTATGTTCCCCCTTTCCCCTGGACCCGGGAGACCGGGGTGGATCCCTATGAAAAAGATTCTGGTCCTGGAGAACGACGCCGGCGTCGCCCTGCTCCTCACCCAGGTGCTCTCTTCCCGGGGGTACAGGGTGGAGAGGGTGGAGACCGGTGCCGAGGCCCTGGAGAGGCTGGAGCGGCCCGGGGTGGACCTGCTCGTCTCGGACCTCTTCCTTTCGGGAATGGGTGGGCTGGAGGTGATCCGGACCATGGAGGACCGGGGGTGGACCATCCCCGTCCTGGTGGTCTCGGGATTCCTCGAGGGCGCCGCCCGGGCCTGCCTGGAGGAGAGCCGGATCGTGAAAGGCTGGCTGAAGAAGCCCTTCGACCTGGGCGAACTCCTGGAGAAGGTGGAAGGGATCCTTTCGGGGGAGGGCCGGCAGGTGGATTCGGCCGTCCAGGACACGGGTTGGATGGCCTGAAAGGCGGCCCGGGGGGAAAAGTTTTTTCCCCCCGGCGGGGGAAAAAATTTCTAACCTTTTGAAAAAAAGGGAGTTGTGGAAACGAGGCTCTCTTGCTAAAAGGCCTTGACCCCGGGCCTTCCTGGTCTATCATTTGTGGCCTTTCGAAGTGACCCGGGGAAGCTAGCGTAGCTCAACCGGCAGAGCTTCCGCCTTGTAAGCGGAGGGTTATGGGTTCGAGTCCCATCGCTAGCTCCAGAGGCGGGAAGCATGCAGGTGCTTCCTTGGGATCTGGATGGTGCGGGCAGGTACCCAAGCGGCCAACGGGGCCAGACTGTAAATCTGGTGGCAACGCCTTCGGAGGTTCGAATCCTCCCCTGCCCACCAGCTCGGTGAACAAGGTTGGATTTGACAGGTTGAAGAGAGGAAGATCGGGAAGGGCCTCCCTGGGGCCTTTCCGAGAGGGTTCGGCCCCCCAGGGGGCGCCTGGAAGATTCAGGAGGTTTTCGGGCAAGGAAGAGTCGTAAAACAAGGATCCGGATGCGAGCGGGCGTAGCTCAATGGTAGAGCCCCAGCCTTCCAAGCTGGTTACGTGGGTTCGATTCCCATCGCCCGCTCCAGGATCTTTCATTTTTTCGTTACCGTAAGGCAGGGTGCTGCTGTAGCTCAGCCGGTAGAGCACGTCCTTGGTAAGGACGAGGTCATGGGTTCAAGTCCCATCAGCAGCTCCAGTTAGACGAGGATATGTTGGGCCGCATGGGCCGCGGTTGACCTTTCGGGTTTCGCCGCCCCGAAGGTTCAGGGTGTTCCCCAGAAAGGAGACTCCAAGACCATGGCGAAGGAGCAATTCAAAAGGACGAAGCCCCATGTGAACGTGGGGACCATCGGGCACGTGGACCACGGAAAGACCACCCTTACTTCCGTCATGACCAGGCTCTTGGCGAAGAAGGGTCTGGCCAAGGAGAAGAGCTTCGACGAAATCGACAAGGCTCCGGAAGAAAGGGAGAGGGGAATCACCATCGCCACGGCCCACGTGGAGTATGAGACGGACAAGCGTCACTACGCGCACGTGGACTGCCCGGGGCACGCCGACTACGTGAAGAACATGATCACCGGCGCGGCCCAGATGGACGGGGCCATCCTGGTGGTGAGCGCCGCCGACGGCCCCATGCCCCAGACCCGGGAGCACATCCTCCTGGCCAGGCAGGTGGGCGTTCCGGCCCTGGTGGTCTTCATGAACAAGACCGACCAGGTGGACGACCCCGAACTCCTCGACCTGGTGGAGCTGGAGATCCGGGAACTCCTCTCCAAGTACGAGTTCCCCGGCGACGACATCCCCATCATCCGGGGGTCGGCCCTCAAGTGCCAGGAAGCCCTGGACGCCGGAAAGGACCCGGACGACCCGGTCTTCGAGCCCATCAATGAGCTCATGAAGGCCATCGACGACTACATTCCCCAGCCGGACCGCCCGGTGGACCAGCCCTTCCTGATGCCCGTCGAGGACGTCTTCTCCATCGAAGGCCGCGGCACCGTGGCCACCGGCAGGGTGGAGCGCGGCAAGGTCAAGATGGGGGATCCCCTGGAGATCGTGGGCCTCTCTCCGGAGGTCAAGACCACGACCTGCACGGGCGTGGAGATGTTCCAGAAGACCCTGGACGAGGGGATCGCCGGCGACAACATCGGCGTCCTCCTCCGGGGCATCAAGAAGAAGGAGATCGAGAGGGGACAGGTCCTGGCCGCCCCCAAGTCGATCACTCCCCACACCCACTTCGAGGCCGAGGTCTACATCCTGACCAAGGAGGAAGGCGGCCGGAACACGCCCTTCTTCAAGGGCTACCGTCCCCAGTTCTACTTCCGCACCACCGACGTCACCGGCGGCGTGGAGGAGCTCCTCGGCGGGGCCGAGATGGTCATGCCCGGCGACAACGTCCGTCTCAGGATCAAGCTCATCAAGCCCATCGCCATGGAGGAGAAGCTCCGCTTCGCCATCCGTGAAGGCGGCAGGACCGTCGGCGCCGGCGTGGTGACCAAGATCATCGAGTAGGAACCAAGAACCGGCGGCCCCGGCCGCGCAAGCGCGGCCGGGGCCGTTTCGGGAGCGTGAAAGATGGCGAAAAAAGGTCAGGCCAGAGAATACGTTTTCCTGGAATGCACGGTGTGCGGGCGGCGTAACTACCGGACCAGCAAGAACATGAAGGCCGGCTACAAGCTGGAGCTCAAGAAGTATTGCAAGTGGGACCGGGAACACACCCTGCACAAGGAGCGGAAGAAGTAGCGGAATCGAGGCAGGAGACACGGGGACGGCAGTAGCTCAACTAGGCAGAGCACCGGTTTCCAAAACCGGCGGTTGGGGGTTCGATTCCCTCCTGCCGTGCCAGAAAAAGATGTTTCCAGCCCGGTCGGCGCGGAACCCTTTGGGACAGGACGGGTAAAGGTGGCATACAAGAAGGACCAAGGTCGCCACACGAGGATGGCCGCTTACTGGATCCTCCTCTTCATCGTGATGGCGGGCTTCTACAAGTTCCGTTTCTGGCTGGACGGAACCTTGGGGGATTGGTCCCGGAAGAACCTGCTCGGGCAGGACTTCCTGGGGATTCCCACCTCCTTCAACGTCTTCCTCTGCATCGCCCTCACCCTGTTGAGCGCCTACCTCCTGTTTCTCTTCCTCAACAAGCCCAAGGTGGCGGACCTCCTGATCGAGACGGAGGCGGAGCTCAAGAAGTGCACCTGGCCCACCCTGAAGGAGACCTGGGACGCCTCGGTCGTCGTGGTGATCACCGTGGTGGTCATCGGTCTCTTCCTGGCCGGTTCGGACATGGTCCTCAGCCGGATCTTCAACCTCATCCTCTATTCGGGCCTCAACAAGTAGGTAGGGTGTCGCTGTGAGTCTCAAGTGGTTCGTGGTCCGGGTCCTGTCAGGCCGAGAGGAATCGGTCGTGCAGAGCCTCAACAAGAGGATCCAGGCCGCGGGTCTGCAGAAGAAGATCCCCAAGGTCCTCGTTCCCTACGAGATGGTGAGCGAGATCCGCGGCGGGAAGCGGAGGGTGAAGAAGAGGAAGATCTACCCGGGCTACGTCCTGGTCCAGATGGAGGTCCCCGACGACGAGGGGGCCGAGGGGGACGTCCTCAAGGAGGGTTCCGGGGAAGTCCGGATCGACGAGGACGTCTGGTACCTCCTGAGGGACACCCCCGGGTTCGGAGATTTCGTTGGGGGGAAGAAACCCATGCCCCTGGTGGACGAGGAGGCGGAGAGGATGCTCAAAATGATGGAGGATCCCTCCACCCAGCCCGTCCCCAGGATCAAGCTCAACCGCGGGGACCCGGTGAAGATCAAGGAAGGTCCCTTCGAGAACTTCGACGGAGTCGTCGAGGAAGTCAACCCGGAGAAGGGGATCGTGAAGGTGGTGGTGGCCATCTTCGGCAGGTCCACCCCGGTGGAACTCGAATACTGGCAGGTGGAGCAGATCTGAGCGGGAGACCGCGCGCTCCAGGGAGTCCGTGAGAGATGGCAAAGGAAATTTCAGCGATCATCAAGCTCCAGTGCCCCGGCGGCCAGGCCACGCCGGCCCCGCCGGTGGGCCCCGCCCTGGGCCAGCACGGAGTGAACATCGGCGAGTTCGTCAAGCAGTTCAACGACAAGACCAGGGACGCCCAGGGAACGATCCTTCCCGTGATCATCACGGTCTACAAGGACCGGACCTTCTCTTTCATCGTCAAGTCCCCCCCGGCGGCGGTCCTCCTCAAGAAGGCCGCCGGCCTGGCCAAGGGTGCCTCCGCTCCCGGGACCGAGAAGGTGGGCAAGGTCACCCGGTCCCAGATCGAGGAGATCGTGAAGATCAAGGAGAAGGATTTGAACGCCCGGAGTCCCGAGGCGGCCTTCAAGATCATCGCCGGGACCGCCAGGTCCATGGGGATCGAGATTGTGGAAGGTTGATCGAAATGGTTAAGCATTCGAAGAGATACAACAAGTCGGCGGCCCTGGTCGAACGCTCCAGGGAATACCCCCTGGAGGAGGCGGTGAAGCTCGTCAAGAGCTTCGAGCCCGTCAAGTTCGACGAGACCGTGGAAGTGGCCGTCAAGCTGGGCATCGATCCCCGCAAGACCGACCAGAACGTGAGGGGTTCGGTGAGCCTTCCTCACGGCATCGGCAAGGAAGTCCGGGTCATCGCCTTCGCCGAGGGCGAAGCCGCCCGGGCCGCCGAGGAGGCGGGGGCGATCAAGGTGGGCTCCCAGGACCTGGCCAAGGAGATCCAGGACGGCTGGCTGGATTTCGACGTGGCCATCGCCGCCCCGGACATGATGAAGTACGTGGGAAAACTCGGGCGGATCCTGGGGCCTCAGGGCAAGATGCCCTCCCCCAAGGCCGGGACGGTCACCCCCGACGTGGGAAAGGCCGTGGCCGAATTCCGTGCAGGAAAGATCGAGTTCCGCTCCGACTCGGGCGGGAACGTCCACGCTCCCATCGGGAAGGTCTCCTTCCCCGAGGAGAAGCTCGCCGAGAACCTGGAAGCCTTCGTATCCCACATCAAGAGTCTCAGGCCCTCCCAGGTGAAGGGGAACTTCATCCAGAGGGTCACCATCACCACGAGCATGAACCCGGGCGTCCGGGTGGCGATGCGCTAGGAGGTGCCCGATGCCCAACATGATCAATCGACTTCTCGAAGCGGAATTCGAGTCCGAGTTCAAGGACAAGGGCGCTTTCCTGGTCCTGGGTCTGAATGGCCTCAAGGCCGAGGACGCCCACCAGCTCCGTGGCAAGATGAAGGAGAAGGGGATTCGGTTCCGGGTGGTGAAGAACAGGATCGCCCGGATCGCCCTGGAGAAGAACGGGATCTCCGGCCTGGGTGAGGTCCTGAAGGGACAATGCGCCGTCATCTACGGCGAGGACGAGGAAGCGGCCATCCAGGCGGCCAAGATCCTCAACGAATCCATGAAGGGCGTGAAGCCCGAGGCCAGGCCCGCCACCATCAAGGGGGCCTACATGGACGGGGAGACCCTCCCCCCCGAAAAGGCCCAGGCCCTCCACACCCTTCCCGACAAGGCGACTCTCCGCGCCCAGATCGTGGGCCTCATCCAGGCTCCCATGCGGGGTCTCGCCGCTGTGATCTCCGCTCCGGGGGCCTCCATCGCCAGGGCCCTCAACGCCAGGGTGGAGAAGGAATGACCTAGTCACGTTCCGGCGCGGGCCGGAAGGAAACATAACTTTTTTCGAGAAACCAAGAGCGCAGGCCAAAGAAAAAGCGAGCAGGAGACTTTTTAGCCATGTCTGAAGAGACCACCGTGAACCTGGATCCCGAACTGGAAAAGATCTTCGAGCAGCTCGACGCCCTTCCCCTCGGGAAAGCGGCCCAGCTGGTGAAGGCCCTGGAGGAGCGCTGGGGCGTTTCCGCCGCCGCTCCCGTCGCCGTCGCCGCCGCCGGTCCCGCCGCGGGTGGCGCCGCCGCCGAAGAGGAGAAGACCAGTTTCGACGTGATCCTCGAGAACATCGGCTCCGAGAAGATCAAGGTCATCAAGGTCGTCCGCGAGGTGACTTCCCTGGGCCTCAAGGAAGCCAAGGACCTGGTGGAATCCGCCCCCAAGGCCGTCAAGGAGGGGGTTTCCAAGGAAGAGGCCGAAGAGGTCAAGAAGAAGCTCGAAGAAGTGGGCGCCAAGGTCAAGCTTGCTTGAGAGAGGCGCCGGCGGAGTGCCGTTCATGACCGGGAATCAAGGGTTTCCGGCCGCCCCCGGAGGGGCGCGCCGGAACCCTTGTGTTTGTTCTTTGCCAGAAGGTTCGTGTTCCTCTGGCGCGGGGGGATTCTCCGCGCCCGTTCCGGGAAGCCTTGGGGGCTGATTCGAACATGGAAGTCCGCAGATACGGAAAGCACAGGGAACCCATCGAGGTCCCCAATCTGGTCAAACTCCAGACCGAGAGTTACGCCACCTTCCTCCAGAAGGACGTGGAACCTGGGCAAAGGAAACCCGTCGGGCTCGAGGGCCTTCTCCGGGAGACTTTTCCCATCCAGTCCTACGACAAGACCATGCAGCTGGAATACCTGGGCTACGAATTCGGTCCGCCCAGGCACAGCCCGGAGGAGTGTCGCAGGCTCAGGCTGACCTACGGGTATCCTCTCAAGGTCCGGTTGCGGCTGGTCAAGGCCGAGCCCGTCGAGGAGGACGTATACCTCGGCGAGATTCCCGTCATGCTCGGCGGCGGCGAATTCATCATCAACGGCGCGGAGAGGGTGATCGTCAGCCAGCTCCACCGTTCCCCCGGCGTGGACTTCTCCGAGGAGACCATCCTCGGCGAGAAGAAGCTCCACAGTTGCAGGATCATCCCCGAGCGCGGCTCCTGGATCGCCATGGGGGTCACCAAGAAGGACTCCCTCCAGGTCCGGATCGACGAGAGCGGGAAGTTCTCCGCCATGACCCTGTTGCGGGCCATGGACCCGGGCCTGGGCCGGGACGAGGACATCATCCGGACCTTCTATCCCACCAAGGTCCTGAAGCGGAAGAAGAGCGACCCCGACGCCAAGTTCATCCAGGCCCTCACGGGGAAGATCCCCGTGGGCAACACCATCGCCAAGGACGGCGAGGTCTGGCTCGGCACCATCCTGAGTCCCGAAGGCGAACCCATCCTCCGGACCGACTGGCGTCCCCTCACACCCGGCCAGGCCGAGGCGATCGTGGCCGCCGGCGTCAAGGAGCTCGAGGTCATCGACCTGGAGCTCAAGCAGGGGGATTGGATCATCCTCAACGCCTTGAGGGAGGATCCCCTGCATCAGCCCAGGAGCCACGAGGACGCCCTGCTCAAGATCTACGCCAGGTTGAGGCCCGGGAACCCGCCTCATCCCGAGAAGGCCCGGGACCTATTCCACGAGCGGTTCTTCGATCCCACCCGGTACCGCCTGGGCCGGGTGGGCCGTTTCCGGATCAACAGAAAGTTCGACCCCAAGCGGTACCAGAAGCTCGGCGTGGTCTTCGAGGAAGTGGGAATGGACGTCCAGGTCCTGACCCCGGAGGACTTCATCAACTGCATCCGGTACATCCTCCTCCTCCGGGCCGGAAAGGGGGAGGTGGACGACATCGACCACCTGGGGAGCCGCCGTGTCCGGACCATCGCCGAGCTGGCGGGGGAGGAGATCCGCAAGGGCCTCATCAAGCTCAAGAAGACCGCCACGGAGCGGATGAACTCCGAGGACGCGGAGAACCAGAATCCCCGCTACATGATCAACAGCAAGGCCTTCAGCTCGGCCGTGGACTACTTCTTCGGCAGGGGCGAGCTCTCCCAGGTGGTGGACCAGACCAACCCCCTCTCCCAGCTCACCCACGAGCGCAGGCTCTCGGCCCTGGGCCCGGGCGGGTTGAACCGGAAGCGGGCGGGCTTCGACGTCCGGGACGTCCACAGCTCCCACTACGGCAGGCTCTGCCCCGTCGAGACCCCCGAAGGAACCAACATCGGGCTCATCTCCTCCCTGGCCATCTACGCCGGGGTGGACGACTACGGCTTTCTGATCACTCCCTATCGGGTGGTCCGCAACGGGAAGGTCACCAAGGAGATCCGTTGGCTCAGGGCCGACGAGGAGTACGACCACGTCCTGGCCCCGGCCGACATCGAGATCGACCTCAAGGGCAACATCGTCCAGGAGAAGGTCCAGGCCCGTGTCCGGGGCGATTTCACCATCGTGGAGCGCCGGGAGGTGGATTTCATCGACGTGTCCCCCAAGCAGATCGTCGGGATCTCCGCCGGGCTCATCCCCTTCCTGGAGCACGACGACGCCAACCGGGCCCTCATGGGATCCAACATGCAGCGCCAGGCCGTGCCCCTCATCCAGACCGAGCCTCCCATCGTGGGGACGGGCCTGGAGAAGGTGGTTGCCAAGTATTCCGGCATGGTGGTCCGGGCCAAGCGGGACGGCGTGGTCCGCTACGTGGACGCCGAGAAGATCGTCATCGGCGAGGACACCTACAAGCTCAGGAAGTTCCAGAAACTCAACGAGCGGACCTGCCTCAACCAGAAGCCCATCGTCAAGGAGGGTGACAAGGTCAAGGCGGGCGACGTGATCGCCGACGGCGCCGGGACGCACCAGGGTATCCTTTCGCTGGGGCGCAACCTCCTGGTGGCCTTCATGGTCTGGGACGGATACAACTTCGAGGACGCCATCCTCCTCTCCGAGCGCCTCGTCAAGGAGGACATCCTCACCTCGATCCACATCGACGAGTTCGAGATCGAGATCCGGGAGACCAAGCTCGGGCGGGAGGAATTCACCCGGGACATCCCCAACGCCTCGGAGAAGGCCCTCCAGAACCTTGACGAGACGGGCATCGTCCGCATCGGGACCCGGGTGAAGGCGGGGGACATCCTGGTGGGCAAGGTGGCTCCCAAGGCCAAGTCCGAGCTCTCCCCCGAGGAGAAACTCCTCCACGCCATCTTCGGTCGGGCCGGCGAGGACGTGAAGAACGCCTCCCTCGAGGTCCCCCTCGGTGTGGAAGGCATCGTCATCGACGCCCAGAAGTTCTCCCGGAAGGTGAACCTCACGCCCCAGGAGCGCCAGCAGAACCTGGAGAAGATCCGGGACGCCGAAAGAGAGTTCATCGACGTCTACCGGGACAACATGAAGAAGCTCATCCAGGAGCTGGAGAAGATCCTCAAGAAGAAGATCAAGGACGATCTCACCCAGAAGAACGTCGTCATCACCGGCGAGTCCAGCTATTCCGACCTCAAGCGGGCCCGGGAGCTGGCCGGTGCGGCCATCGAGACCATCACCTCCAGGACGGAGAAGAAGAAGGCCCTGGAGATCTACCGGGACTTCTGCGACAGGATCGACAGCAAGGAGAACGAGAAGAACAAGCTGGTCAACCGGGTCTCCAGGGGAGACGACCTTCCCACGGGGGTCCTGGAGATGGTCAAGGTCTACGTGGCCACCAAGAGGCGGATCTCCGTGGGGGACAAGATGGCCGGCCGCCACGGGAACAAGGGCGTCGTATCCAGGATCGTGCCCGTCGAGGACATGCCTTTCCTGGAGGACGGGACCCCCGTGGACATCGTTCTCAACCCCCTTGGCGTGCCCTCCCGTATGAACGTGGGCCAGATCCTGGAGACCCACCTGGGCTGGGCGGCCCACAAGGTCGGGTTCCGGGCCGAGTGCCCCGTCTTCGACGGCCCCTCGGAGAAGGACATCGAGGAGGCCCTCCAGGAGGCCGGCCTGCCCCAGACGGGGAAGGCCGTCCTCTTCGACGGGAGGACGGGCGAGCCCTTCGACCAGGAAGTGACGGTGGGCTACATCTACATGCTCAAACTGCACCACCTGGTGGACGACAAGGTCCACGCCCGGGCCACAGGCCCCTACTCCCTCATCACCCAGCAGCCTCTGGGCGGCAAGGCCCGCTTCGGCGGGCAGCGCTTCGGGGAGATGGAGGTCTGGGCGCTGGAGGCCTACGGCGCAGCCAGCATCCTCCAGGAACTCCTCACGGTGAAGTCCGACGACGTGGACGGTCGGACCAAGATCTACGAGTCCATGGTCAAAGGCGAGAACATCCTCGAACCCGGTATGCCGGTTTCATTCGGGGTGCTCATGAACGAGATCCGGGGTCTCTGTCTCAACATGGAATTGATCCGGAAAGGCAGCGCCCAGGAACTCATGGGCTCCTGACCGTTCGGCGGAGGGAAGATGTACGGATACACGGATACTGCGGAAGCCGCATTCAACAAGATCAACGATATCGTCGCGGTCTCCATCAGGCTGGCCTCGCCCGAGGACATCCGGTCCTGGTCCTACGGCGAGGTGAAGAAGCCCGAGACCATCAACTACCGGACCTACCGTTCCGAGAAGGACGGCCTCTTCTGCGAGAGGATCTTCGGCCCGGAAAAGGACTACGAGTGCTTCTGCGGGAAGTACAAGGGCATCAAGCACAAGGGGATCATCTGCGACAAGTGCGGCGTGATGATCACCAACGCCAGGGTTCGCCGCAAGAGGATGGGCCACATCAACCTGGCCGCCCCCGTGGCCCACATCTGGTTCTTCAAGGCCATGCCCTCGCGGCTCAGCAACCTCCTGGCGGGCTACCACAGGGACAAGGAGAAGCCTGTAAACCTCCACTGGTCCAACATCAAGGTGGGGGAGCTGGAGCGGATCATCTATTTCCAGGACTACATCGTCCTGGATCCTGGGAAACTCAATCCTTCGTGGCGCAAGAAACTCCTCGAGGACGAGCAGGAGGAGGGAAGCGGGGAGGGGGCGAGCCCAAGGGAGAGCCGGCTCTACGGGCTCATGACCGACCTCCGCGAGATGGAACTCATCTCCGAGGACGAATTCCGCAAGCTCCGGGAGGTCCGGGACGGGTTCGACGCCAGGATGGGCGCCGAGGCCATAAGGGAGATCCTCCGGCGCATGGACCTGGACCATCTCTCCAGGCTCCTCCGGGCTGCGATCTCCTGCCCTTCCTCCGGCGTGGGAACCGTCTCCTCCTGGCTCCACCGGATCTGGGAGAACCTGAAGACCCTGGACATCGACTCCCTCAGGGAGGAGCCCAAGAAGGCCAAGGACATCCGGGCAGCCGTAAAGGGATGGATCGCCACTCTGCCCGAGGGGGCCGGGGATACCGAGGATGGCACGACCGATTGGGGTGAGACCATCGCCAGGCTCACCTCGGTGATGGAATCATTCCTTCCCTCCGGGGAGGGGGAGTCCACCAAGGAGGCGGGCCAGCTGGTCCGGGGCCTGGAGAAGCTTGGCCGTTTCGTCCAGGAGGCGGAAGGCGAGTTCAGCCGGGCCAAGTCCAAGCAGGGCCGCAAGGACATCGTCAAGCGCCTCAAGACGGTGGAGATGCTCCGGGATTCCCCCAACCGGCCCGAGTGGATGATCCTGGACGTGATCCCCGTGATTCCGCCGGACCTGCGTCCCCTGGTCCTCCTCGAGTCGGGGAACTTCGCCACCTCCGACCTGAACGATCTCTACAGGCGGCTCATCAACCGGAACAACCGCCTGAAGAAGCTCCTCGACCTGAACGCCCCCGAGGTGATCATCCGCAACGAGAAGCGGATGCTCCAGCAGTCGGTGGACGCTCTCTTCGACAACCAGCGCTGCCGCCGGGCCGTCCCGGGCACGGCCAACAGGCCGCTCAAGTCCCTGACCGACATGATCAAGGGCAAGCAGGGCCGTTTCCGGGAGAATCTCCTGGGCAAGCGGGTGGACTACTCGGCCAGGTCGGTGATCGTCGTCGGGCCGGACCTCAAGCTCCACCAGTGCGGCCTCCCCAAGGTGATCGCCCTGGAGCTCTACCAGCCCTTCATCATCAGGCGCCTCAGGGAACTGGGCTACACCGACACCATCAAGTCGGCCAAGAAGATGCTGGAGCGCCGCGAAGAGGTGGTCTGGGACATCCTGGACGTGGTGATCCAGAACCACCCGGTCCTCCTGAACCGGGCTCCTACGCTCCACCGAATGGGCATCCAGGCCTTCGAGCCGGTCCTGGTCGAGGGCAACGCCATCAGGCTCCATCCCCTGATCTGCGCCGGCTTCAACGCCGACTTCGACGGGGACCAGATGGCCGTCCACCTCCCCTTGAGCTACGAGGCCCAGATCGAGGCCTCCACCCTCATGCTCTCGACGAACAACATCTTCTCCCCCGCCCACGGGGGACCCATCATCGCTCCGAGCCAGGACATCGTCCTGGGGTGCTTCTACCTCACTACCGACCGGCCCGGCGGAGCGGGAACGGGGAAGACCTTCTCGGACATCTCCGAGGTCTGGCTGGCCCATTCCCACGGAAAGGTGGGGACCCACGCCCTGATCAAGGTCCGCTTCCCCAAGGGCAAGATCATCCGTTACAAGGACAAGGACGAGGTCTGCGACGGCAAGACCCTGGTGGAGACCACCCCAGGTAGGATCGCCTTCAACGACATCCTTCCGCCGGAAATGGCCTTCTACAACTACGAGCTGGACAAGAAGGCCCTCTCCAGGATCATCTCGGACTGCTACCAGCTCCTGGGCAGGACGGCCACGATCAAGCTCCTGGACGACATGAAGGAGCTCGGCTTCAAGTCCTCCACCAAGGCGGGCCTCTCCTTCGGAAAGGACGATCTCCGGATCCCCGCCTCCAAGCAGAAGATCATCGAGGAGACCCAGGCCCAGGTGGACCAGGTGAACGCCCTCTTCGAGCAGGGCGTCCTGGCCGAGGGCGAGCGCTATCTCAAGACCATCGAGCTCTGGACCCACGCCCGCGAGAAGGTGGGCCGGGACCTCATGCAGGAGCTGGAGAAGGACACCCGCGAGGGGAAGCCCTACTTGAATCCCATCTTCTGCATGGCCCAGTCGGGCGCCCGCGGTTCCATCGACCAGGTCCGCCAGCTCGCCGGCATGCGGGGCCTCATGGCCAAGCCCTCGGGCAAGATCATCGAGACTCCCATCAAGGCCAACTTCCGCGAGGGTCTCAGGGTGCTGGAGTACTTCTCCTCCACTCACGGCGCCCGGAAGGGCCTGGCCGATACGGCCCTGAAGACGGCCGACTCGGGCTACCTGACACGGAAGCTGGCCGACGTGGCCCAGAACGTGGTCATCACCATGGACGACTGCGGCACCCCCGACGGGGTGATGCGCGGGGTGATCTACCGGGGCGAGAAGGTGGAGATCTCCCTTGCCCAGGCCATCACGGGCAGGGTCGCAATGGATACTTTGAAGGACCCGATTACGGACGAGCTCATCGTCGAGAAGGGCCAGCTCATCACCAAGGAGATCGCCCAGAAGATCGAGGAGTTCGGCAACTACGACAGCATCCGGGTCCGCTCACCCCTCACCTGCCGGGACCCCTTCGGACTCTGCGCCAAGTGTTACGGTATGGACCTGGCAAGGGGCCAGCTCGCCGAGAAGGGCCTGGCCGTGGGCATCATCGCCGCCCAGTCCATCGGCGAGCCTGGAACCCAGCTCACTATGCGGACTTTCCATACCGGGGGGATCGCCTCCCGCGCCGTGGAGGAGTCCTCGGTCCGGGCCAAGCGTTCGGGCATCGTCCACTTCTACAACGTGAAGGAGGTGGTCAACCAGGGCCGGCGGATCGTCCTCAACCGGAAGGGCGAATTGGTCCTGAAGGACAAGAAGGGGCGCGAGACCGAGCGTTACGCTCTTCCCGCCGGCGCCGTGCTCCAGGTGGAGGACGGCCAGGAGGTGAAGCGGGGCCAGATCCTCTGCCAGTGGGATCCCCACCACATGGCCATCCTGGCCGAGCGTGACGGGATCGCCCGTTACGCCGACATCGAGGAAGGCAAGACCATGAAGGTGGAGAAGGACACCCGGGCCAAGGGTGTGATCCGCAAGGTGATCATCGCCCACAAGGGGGACCTCCACCCGCAGATCAACATCGTCGACGAGAACGACAAGCTCATCGCCGTCTACCTCCTTCCCGAGAAGGCCTACATCGAGGTCGAGGACGGCCAGAAGGTCACGGCCGGGACCATGCTCGCCAAGGTCCCGAGAGGGATCAGCGGCACCCAGGACATCACGGGCGGCCTTCCCCGGGTCACGGAGCTCTTCGAAGCCCGGAAGCCCAAGGATCCGGCCGTCATGGCCGAGATCGACGGGATCGTGGAGATCGAGAAGGAGAAGAGCCGCTCCAAGACGGTCATCACCGTCCGGGCCGAAGGCCCCGGCGGAACGGAGGTGGTCCGCAAGCACCTGGTCCCCGTGGGCAAGTCCTTCCGGGTCCATACGGGAGACAGCGTGAAGGCCGGCGAGCCTCTCACCGAGGGACCCCTGGTGCCCCAGGACCTCCTCAGGATCAAGGGCCCCACGGCGCTCCAGAACTACCTCCTCAAGGAGATCCAGGGGGTCTACCGGTCCCAGGGCGTGACCATCGACGACAGGCACATCGAGCTCATCATCGCCCAGATGATGCGGCGCGTCCTCATCACCGATCCGGGGGATTCCAAGTTCCTTCCCGACATGGTGGTGGACAAGTTCACCGTGGAGGCGGAGAACCAGAAGCTCCTCGAGGAGGGCAAGCGGCCCATCCAGCACGAACCCCTCCTCCAGGGGATCACCAAGGCCAGCCTCCTTTCGGACTCCTTCATCTCGGCCGCATCCTTCCAGGAGACCACCAAGGTCCTCACCGAGGCGGCGCTCAGGGGCAAGCGGGACGACTTGAGAGGCCTCAAGGAGAACGTGATCCTCGGGAGGATGGTGCCCGCCGGGACGGGCTTCCCCGACTACAGGAAGACCTACGTCAAGAAGAACGTGGACGTCGTGGCGGCCGCCAGGGAGATCCAGGAGGCCGACGCCGCCGCCATGGCTTCAGCCATGGGCGACGGTGTGGATGCTGGTTTCCCCTCGGCCGGTGGGGGCGCCCAGGGTGGGATGGAGTCGACCCCGGAGGCTCTCCCGGACCTTCCCGACTTCCCCGACTTCCCCGATCCCGAACCTCTGCCCGAGGGAGAGGACGCTTCCTCCGGGGGGAGCCCCGAAGGGGAGGCGGACCGGGCGGAAGGGCCTGAGACCGGCGAGGCGCCCTCCCAGGTGGAGTCCCCCTCCGGTGAGGCGGGATCCGTGGGGAGCGACGAGGGGGCTCCGGGGGCGGAAGGGGGCGATGAGGGCCGGGCCGAGGGCGGAGAAGATGCTTCGGGCACCCGGAGCAAGGAGGAGCAGTCCTGAGGAAACTCCGTCCCGAGGGGCCTTTTGCCGGGCCCCTCATTGACGGGCGGAAGAAGTAAGCTACAATCCTCCCCCTCTCCGCCCCGGAGAGGTGGACGAGACAGGAAGAGAAAGTTTCACCTATGCCGACGATCAACCAGCTGGTCCGGAAGGGACGCAAGAAGATCCTCAAGCGGTCCAAGTCGCCCGTGCTGGAGGGTTGCCCCCAGAAGAGGGGGGTGTGCCTCCAGGTGAAGACCATGACCCCCAAGAAGCCCAACTCGGCTCTCCGGAAGGTGGCCAGGGTCAGGCTCTCCAACGGGAAGGAAGTCACGGTCTACATCCCCGGCGAGGGGCACAACCTCCAGGAACACTCCATCGTCCTGGTGCGTGGAGGCCGCGTCAGGGACCTTCCCGGCGTGCGTTACCATGTCATCCGGGGCGTCCTGGACGCCAGCGGCGTCGAGGATCGCCGTCGTTCCAGGTCGAAGTACGGAACCAAGAGGCCCAAGTAGCCATGCCGCGCAATTTCAAATCCACTGAGATCTACGTCCGGCCCGACCCCAGGTTCGGGAGCAAGCTCGCTACGAAGATCATCAACAAGATCATGTGGAACGGGAAGAAGAGCCTCGCCCAGAGGATCTTCTACGACGCCCTGGAGATCTGTAAGAAGAAACTCCCCGACGTGGACTACGTGGAGATCTTCACGAGGGCGGTGGAGAACGTGAAGCCCCGGACGGAGGTCCGCTCCAAGCGGGTCGGCGGGGCCACCTACCAGGTTCCCATGGAGGTCAAGAAGAACCGCCAGCAGAGCCTGGCCATCCGGTGGATCGTGAACGCCGCCCGGGCCAAGAAGGGGAAGCCCATGGCGAAGAGGCTGGCCGAGGAACTGCTGGACGCATACAACAACAACCCCCAGGGGGCGGCCATCAAGAAGAAGATCGACGTCCACAAGATGGCCGAGGCCAACAAGGCGTACTCCCACTTCGCCTGGTAGTTCTTTCGAACCCTCTTGGAACACGCCGGATCCCCCCGGGAACGGCGTGTTTCCACGTAAGGGGGAAGGGTGGACCATGGACCTCTCCAGGATCCGGAATTTTGGAATCGCCGCCCACATCGACGCGGGCAAGACCACCGTCACCGAGCGGTTCCTCTTCTATTCCGGCAAGGAGCACCGGATGGGAGAGGTCCACGACGGGAACGCCACGATGGACTGGATGGCCGAGGAACGGGAGCGGGGCATCACCATTACTTCGGCGGCCACGAACTTCCCCTGGAAGGACTGGACCTACAACTTGATCGACACTCCGGGCCACGTGGACTTCACTGCCGAGGTGGAGCGGGCCATGCGGGTCCTGGACGGGGTGATCGTGGTTTTCTGCGGCGTGGCCGGCGTGGAGGCCCAGTCGGAGACGGTCTGGCGCCAGGCGGACCGTTATGGGGTTCCCAGGCTGGCCTTCGTGAACAAGATGGACCGGACCGGGGCCGATTTCCGGAAGGCTGTGGAAGGTATCAGGAAACGGCTGGGCGCCAATCCGGTCCTCCTCCAGGTCCCGGTGGGAAGGGAGCGGGACTTCGAGGGCGTGGCGGACCTCCTGGAGGGGAAGGCCTGGATCTGGGAGGACGAGCTTGGGAAGAACCCTAAGCTCACGGAGATCCCGGCGGGGGTGAAGGAAGAGGCCGGGAAGGCCCGGGAGGAGATGGTGGAGGCTCTGGCCGACCTGGACGAGCGGGTCATGGAGGCCTACTTGGAAGGGGAGGTCCTGGACCCGGCGCTCCTGAGGGAGGTGATCCGACGGGAGACGATCGCCGGAAGGATCGTTCCTGTCTTTTGCGGGGCTGCTTTGCGGAACAAGGGAATCCAGCCTCTGATGGACGCTGTGGGCCTCTACCTTCCTTCGCCTCTGGACGTTCCTCCCATCGAGGGCGAGGTGGAGGTCAAGACCAGGAAGGGGGGGGAACCGGAGATCCGGAAGGAGACCCGCTCCCCCGACCCCAAGGGGCCTTTGGCGGCCTTCATCTTCAAGGTGTTCTCGGACCGGCACGGCGAGCTTTTCTACACCCGGATCTACTCGGGCACTCTCAGGGTGGGGGACCAGGTCTACAATTCCCGGACGGGCAAGGTGGAGCGGATCGGCAGGATTCTACGGATGCACGCCGACGAGAGTGCTCCTATCCAGGAGGCGGGCCCTGGGGAGATCGTGGCTCTGCCCGGCCTGCGTTACGGCCGGACGGGAGACACTCTCTACTCCAAGGGGCATCCTATCAGCCTGGAGCCTATCCGTTTTCCGGAACCGGTCATGTCCATGGCTGTGGAGCCCAGGTCCACCGCCGACAGGGACAAGCTTCTCCAGGCTCTGGAGCGCCTCCAGAAGGAGGATCCTACTTTCCGGGTCAGGGAGGACGAGGAGACGGGACAGATTCTTGTCTCGGGTATGGGGGAACTCCACTTGGAGATCATCAAGAACCGTCTTGTCCGGGATTT
>Ga0256914_1000982_pt1 | contig 27188 bp, 38 predicted proteins | sample HulkmetaG_FD_191571 | JGI IMG/M metagenome (GOLD analysis project Ga0256914, IMG submission 191571) | Hydrothermal chimney microbial communities from Main Endeavour vent field at the Juan de Fuca Ridge, Pacific Ocean - Hulk | ecosystem: Environmental > Aquatic > Marine > Hydrothermal vents ... | reverse complement strand
CCATTATGGAATCGTCTTCCAGTATCTTCCTGGTCTCGTTGACCATCTTCATCTCTTCCTTGGTGTAACCGTTGTCGGTGAAGACATCTATGTGGGGAAGGCAGTTGAAGGCGATCTGGTGCGGATATGCCTTGTAGGCATACTCTCCTGCCCAGCCCTTTGATTTACCAGGTTCACTGCCGCAACCCTTTATCACCCACTGCCTGATCTCTTCCTCCAGCTCTGTTATGGCCTGCTGGCCTGTGCCAGAAACCGCCTGATAAGTGGAAACTACTATCCTCTTTATAGGCGCATAATCGTAAAGGGGCTTTAGGGCAACCACCATCTGAATGGTGGAACAGTTGGGATTTGCAATGATGCCTTTCTTCTTATAGCCAGCTATGGCATGGGCATTCACCTCTGGAACGACTAGCGGGACATCTGGGTCCATGCGCCATGCACTCGAATTGTCCACTACTACAGCACCTGCCTTTGCTGCCGATGGGGCAAACTCTAGGCTCCTTGAGCCCCCGGCGGAAAACAAAGCTATATCAACTCCCTCAAAGGAATCGTGGTCCATCTTGTGAACTACGACCTTTTGGCCACGAAACATCAACTCCTTTCCCTCTGAGCGCTCAGAAGCAAGTAGACGAATCTCAGAAACAGGAAAAGCCCTTTCTTCCAGCACCCTTATCATGGTCTTGCCTACTGCCCCTGTAGCACCTGCTACAGCTACACAATATTCCCTGCTCATATCTTTATAAAACCTTCCTGAATGTGATTGATGATTGTCTTTGCCAAAATTGCCAACTTGGAATGAACCCTACAAATTGGCAATATCTATCATTACTTAAGGCCCTGGCAGCACAAAAAAGCCAATACCACGTCAAGTCCCTATCCTTCCTTGACGTAACCTGCCACCAGATCCCCCACCTCAGTGGTGGAATAGCCCATTTTGCCAGCAGAAAGGCTCTTAAGATCCTGGCTCACAGCCTTTTTGACGGCCTCCTCAACGGCCTTGGCTGCCTCTTCCTCTCCAAGATAGTCCAGCATCATCTGGCCTGCACATATAGCAGCAAGGGGGTTTATCACATTCTTTCCAGTATACTTGGGAGCAGAACCGCCAATTGGCTCAAACATGGAAACCCCTTCAGGATTGATGTTGCCACCAGCGGCAATCCCCATTCCTCCCTGGATCATGGCGCCAAGATCAGTAATGATGTCGCCAAACATGTTGTCTGTAACAATGACATCAAACCATTCTGGATTCTTGACCATCCACATGCAGGTCGCATCTACATGGGCATATTCCTTCTTGATATCGGGGTATTGCTCTCCTATCTCATAAAATGCCCGTTCCCAAAGGTCAAATGCGTAGGTTAAGACATTTGTCTTGCCGCAAAGGGTCAATGTCTTTTTCTGGTTTCTCTTTCTGCAATATTCATATGCGTAACGGATGCACCGTTCCACACCTTTTCTCGTGTTAATGGATTCCTGGACAGCCACCTCATCTGGTGTGCCTTTTTTGAGGACTCCGCCAGCACCTGCATAAAGCCCTTCTGTGTTTTCCCTGACCACCACGAAATTTATATCTTCTGGCCCCTTGTCCTTTAAGGGTGTATCCACACCTGGATAGAGAATTACAGGCCTCAAGTTTATATATTGGTCCAAGGCAAACCTCAGGGCCAGTAAAATACCCTTTTCCAAGATACCAGGTTTTACGTCAGGATGGCCTATCGCCCCAAGATATATTGCCTTATACTGCTTAAGGTCTTCTGCAGCACCCTCTGGCAGCACCTCGCCAGTTTTAAGATACCTGTCCCCTCCATAATCGTACCAAGTCATGTCGAGCTCGAAGCCAAACCGTGAAGCCGCTGCCTCAAGCACCTTGACACCCTCTCTAACTACTTCTGGGCCTGTGCCGTCCCCAGGGATAACCGCTATCTTGTACCTATTTGCCATCTGTTTCTATCTCCTTCACTATTATAAAAATTTTTTATCTAAACGATTGGCTTGAAAAAGAACTATTCCTGTCTGGATTTCTTGAGAATATGCTCGATAAGCCCGCCATCGGCAATCAACTCCTGCATAAATGGTGGAATAGGCTGTGCCTTCATCTGTCGCCCTGTTGTCAAGTCGGTGATGGTACCCGAATCTGCATCAACTTCCACTTCATGACCCTCTTGAATCTCGTCTGCTGCTTCAGCGCATTCAAATATGGGCAAACCCATATTGAAGGCATTGCGATAGAATATCCTTGCAAAGCTAGGTGCTATTACACACGAAACTCCTACAGCCTTCAATGCAATGGGGGCATGTTCCCTGGACGAGCCACATCCGAAATTCTTTCCTGCAACTATGATATCACCAACCTTCACCTTGTTGGGGAATTCTTTATCTGCATCCTCCATACAATGCTTTGCCAGTTCCTGAGGATCAGAAGTATTCAAATAGCGTGCAGGTATGATAGCATCAGTATCTATATTTTCTCCGAATTTCCACACCTTACCTCTTATTTTCATTGGCTGTTCCTCTTCATCAAAGTTCTTCAGGGCTTCCTATCCTGCCAAGGATCGCACTGGCAGCTGCAATGGCCGGGCTTGCAAGATATACCTCGCTTTCAGGATGACCCATTCTACCCACAAAATTCCTGTTAGTGGTAGAAAGGGCCCTCTCTCCCTTAGCTAGCACCCCCATGTGTCCGCCAAGACAAGGTCCACAGGTAGGAGGACCTATGACCGCTCCTGCGTCTGAGAATATCTTGAGGAAACCCTTTTCCAAGGCCTCTGCCCAAATGGCCGGTGTTGCCGGAAGAATTATAAGCCTTAGGTTCTCTGCCACCCGTTTCCCCTTAAGGATTGCTGCGGCTATGGAAAGATCCTCTATCCTTCCATTTGTGCAAGAACCAATAACTACTTGGTCCAGCTCCACGGTTGCCACTTCAGATATACCCACTGTATTTTCAGGGACGTGGGGAAAGGCTATTTGGGGCTCAATCGTGGAGCAGTCGTATTCTATCACCCTCGCATAGGTAGCACCCTCATCACTGGTAAAGACCTTGTAAGGACGCGATGCCCTGTCGGAAACGTATTCCTCAGTTGTGGAATCTGGATTTATAAGACCTGCCTTGCCCCCTGCCTCAATAGCCATGTTGGACATGGTGAACCTGTCGGCCATGGGAAGGTTATCTATAACAGGGCCAGTAAATTCCATGGCCATATAGAGGGCCCCGTCCACACCAATATCTCCAATGGTGTAAAGGATGAGATCCTTTCCACTCACCCAGGGTTGCAATTCTCCTTTGTATACAAACTTTATACTCTCTGGCACCTTAAACCAGGTCCTTCCAGTAATCATGGCGGCAGCCAGATCAGTGCTACCCACACCTGTTGCAAAGGCACCAAGAGCGCCATAAGTGCAAGTATGACTGTCTGCCCCAATTACCACATCTCCTGGCAGGACAATGCCCTTCTCAGGCAAGAGGCAATGTTCCACCCCCACCTGGCCTCCCTCATAAAAATGAAGGATGGCCTGATCCTGGGCGAATTCTCTAAGCATCCTCACCTGTTCTGCGCTCTTTATATCCTTGTTTGGTGTAAAGTGATCGGCTACAAGGGCTATCTTTTCCCTGTCAAAGACCTCTTTTACACCGGCCTTTTTAAAGATCTCTATGGATATAGGAGCAGTAATGTCATTTCCTAAGGCCATGTCCACCTGCACGTCCACAAGCTGGCCTGGCTCTACTGACTCAAGTCCTGCGTGGGCAGCCAATATCTTTTCAGCAATTGTCATTGGACGACTCATTGTCCACACCTCGTATACTATTTGTCAGGGACCTCAGCAGGCCCTGTTTTCTATCTTTTGTATGCCAGCCTGTTCAGGGCGTTCAGATAGGCCCTGACACTTGCTGTAATGATATCCGGATCGGCACCCTGCCCGATAACCACCCGGTCTCCCTCTTGAAGCCTTACGGTAACCTCTCCTTGGGCGTCTGTACCACCTGTGATGGAATTGACAGTGAACCTCAAAAGCTTGCTCTTGGTCTCAATGAGCTTAGATACGGCATTGAAGGAGGCGTCAATGGGACCAGCTCCTATTGAAACACCTATCCTTTCCTGGCCCTCTATCTCAAGCCCCACCGTGGCTGTGGGCCTGATGCCGCTTCCGCCAGCCACATGGAGATAGGTCAGCTTATAGGTTTCAGGTATCCTGAGTATCTCTTCAGCCACAATGACCTCGAGATCTTCAGGAAATATTTCCTTTTTCTTGTCAGCAAGGGTCTTGAACCTGGTGAATACCCTGTCGATCTCCCCTTCAGTAAGCTCGTAACCCATCTCCTGAAGCTTGGCCTTGAGGGCGTGGCGGCCCGAGTGCTTACCCAGCACCAACCGGCCATGTGACAAACCTATATCCTTGGGGTCCATGATCTCGTAGGTGGTGCGCTCCTTGAGAACGCCATCCTGATGTATCCCAGATTCATGAGCAAAGGCATTTGCCCCCACTATGGCCTTGTTTGGCTGAACAACCATGCCAGTCAGCATGCTCACCATCCGGCTCGTGGAAGCAATATGTTTGGTGTTAATACCTGTTTCATAAGGCAGGCAGTCGTGTCTGGTGCGAATAGCCATAACTACCTCTTCCATTGCCGTGTTGCCTGCCCTTTCACCTATGCCGTTAACCGTACACTCCACCTGCCTTGCTCCTTCCCTGATCGCAGAAAGGACATTGGCAGTGGCAAGGCCCAGGTCGTTATGGCAATGGACACTCAAGACAGCCTTATGAATATTTGGGGTATTCTCCATCACATATCGGATCATTCGGCCAAAATCCCACGGAATGGCATAACCCACTGTATCGGGAAAGTTCACAGTCGTGGCCCCGGCCTCTATCACCCTTTCAAATACCTTGCACAGAAAATCAAGATCAGTACGGCTTGCATCCTCAGCAGAAAATTCGACATTGGACGTATAGCTGGCCGCATACTTTACCGCCTCACCAGCCATCTCCAGGACCTCTTCCCTGGTCTTTCTCAGCTTATACTTGAGATGTATATCCGAGGTTGCCAGAAAGGTGTGTATCCTGGGATCTGTCCCTTTTTTTATCGCCTCCCAGGCAGTATCTATATCCTTCTTGGTGGCCCTGGCCAAAGCGGCCACCTGGAGATTCTTCAGTTCAGCAGCCAGGAGCTGAACACCTTCGAAATCCCCTGGAGACGCCACGGGGAAACCTGCCTCGAGTACATCTATGCCAAGTTTTTCCAGCTGCCGCCCGATTTGGATCTTGTCTTCCATGTTGAGGGAAACCCCTGGCGACTGCTCACCATCCCTCAGGGTGGTATCGAAAATGATTATTCTATTGTCCTGTTTCATGGATATTTCCTTTCTTCTTTATGTCCTAAAATTCTTTTTCCTTTACAACTCCAGCCTCTTTTTCTCCTGATCTAAAAAGACTAAAGGAGTGTAGCAAAGGCCCAGAAAAGACATAGGCAAAGAAGATAAGGAAAAGGGTGACCTTGGGCTCGATCGCAATGATTACCATGGTAAGCAAAAAGGCGATGATCCCCCTGAAGGGGTGCTGATTGAACCACCTGACTTCCTTGAAACTGTGGTACCGCACATTGCTCACCATAAGAAATGACAGGCTGTAGACAAGCAAAAGGACACCATAATGGCGCACAGGACCCAGGATGCCAAAATGGTGACACAGAAGTACTGTTGTGGCAATCATGGCAGCCGCAGACGGGCATGGCAGTCCTATGAAAAAGTGCTTGGAGCCTGGTCCAGATGAACCCAGGGTGTTGAATCTGGCGAGCCTGAGTGCGGTTGTGGCAACATAGAGAAATCCGGCCAGCCAACCCAAACGGCCATAAGTCTGAAGGCCCCATGTAAAGGCGAGAATGCCTGGTGCCACTCCAAAGGCCACAAGATCGGCAAGGGAATCATATTCAAGCCCAAATTTGCTCGTGGTGCCAGTGATACGGGCAACCCTGCCGTCCAAGCCATCAAAGATACCAGACACCAAGATGGCCCATGCTGCTGCGAGATAGCTGCCATTTATGGCAGCCACAAGGGAATAAAAACCTGCAAACAAGCTCGCAGAGGTGAGAAGATTGGGCAGGATGTATGCCCCCTTCCTTGGAGTTCTGTTCGCCTTTGTCTTTGAAGTTTTCATCTTGGTGCCTTCATTGCTGCAAGCACTGTCTGGCCTGCAACCGCCTTATCCCCTTTTTCTACCAAGAGCTGACTGTCCACAGGCATGTAAACATCAAGTCTTGAACCAAACCTGATCATGCCGTACCGTTGGCCTCTTTCCAATATATCACCCACCTGGGCATGGCAAACTATACGCCTTGCAATAAGGCCGGCAATCTGAACCACCGTTACCTGTCTGCGGAGATCATCTTCAAGAAGCAAGGCGTTTGCCTCATTCTCAACCATTGCCCTGGATTTGTTGGCAGATATAAATCTGCCTGGCCTATATTTCATGTCCATCACAGTACCGGAAATTGGCGCCCGATTCACATGACAGTTAAAGACATTCATAAAAATGCTGACGCGAATGGTCTTTCCACTGTCAAACCAGGGTTCCTGAGCTTCAGAGATATCTATAACCTTACCATCAGCAGGTGAAGTAAGCAAATTTGCCCTGTGGGGCACTACCCTTTCAGGATCTCTGAAAAAGTAGAGCACAAACCCCGTAAACACCAAAGCCGCCAAGGCTGGACCTCTCATTTCCAGCAGGGCAAAAACAATTGTAGCCAAGGCTGACATGCCGACAAATGGCAGGCCCTCCTTGGCCACTGGGATACGAACCGGCAACATGTTTGTTCTCTATTCTTTGAGCCAGCTCATCATATCCCTGAGGCGGGCGCCCACCTCTTCAAGTAGATGTTCTTTTTCTCTGTTTCTCAAGGCATTGAATACAGGACGGTTAACCCTATTTTCCAGTAGCCATTCCTTTGCAAAATTACCAGTTTGGATCTCATCAAGGATGCGGCGCATTTCCTTTCTGGTTTCTGCGGTAACAATGCGTTTACCCCTGGTGAGATCGCCATATTCGGCAGTATCACTGATGGAATAGCGCATCCTGGACAAACCACCTTCATAGATCAAATCCACTATCAGCTTCAATTCATGGCAACATTCAAAGTATGCGATTTCAGGTTGATAGCCAGCCTCGACCAGCGTCTCAAAACCTGCCTTGATGAGTTCACTTACTCCACCACAGAGCACGCACTGCTCGCCAAAAAGATCAGTTTCTGTCTCTTCCTTAAATGTCGTCTCAATGACGCCTCCCCTGGTTCCGCCAATGCCTTGGGCATATCCAAGTGCCTTTTCCAAGGCATTTCCTGTGGCATCTTGATGCACTGCCACAAGGCATGGCACACCTCTTCCAATCTCGTATTCTCTTCTAACGAGGTGTCCTGGACCCTTGGGGGCCACCATTGTCACATCCACTTCCTTTGGAGCTACTATCTGGCCAAAGTGGATGTTAAAGCCATGGGAAAACATAAGCATATTGCCAGGGGCCAGATTGGGTTCAATGGCCTCTGTGTAAAGATCTGCCTGTACATGATCTGGTACGAGCACCATGATCACATCGGCCTGCTTTGCAGCCTCAGCTGCACTTACAGGTTCAAAACCATGCTTGACCGCAAGGTCATAGTTGGGTGATCCAGGCCTTTGGCCTACGACCACCTTGACACCACTATCCCGGAGGTTCTGGGCGTGGGCATGGCCTTGGCTTCCATAACCTATTACTGCTACCGTCTTTCCTTCGAGGATTCCTTGGGGTACATCTTTGTCATAATATATCTTCATCTCTTAAGGCTCCTGTTAAATGGTCTTCTTCTCGCGCTGTATGGCTATGGTGCCAGTCCTGGTAATCTCTTTGATGCCCAAGGGATAAAGCAACTCGGTAACTGCCCTGAGCTTGGACTCCGGACCTGTCACTTCTATAGTGTACGTCTTGGGGCTTACGTCCACCACCTTGCACCTGAATATGTCGCACATTCTAAGGACCTCTGCCCTGGTCTCATCTTCTGCCCTTACCTTAATAAGGGCCATCTCTCTTTCAACGAATTCCCCTTCGCTTACATCCACCACCTTGTAGACGTCCACAAGCCTGTTCAGCTGTTTTATGATCTGCTCTATAATAGACTCGTCTCCATTGGTAACAAGGGTCAAATGCGACATGGTCTTGTCCAGAGTAGGAGCCACACAGAGGCTTTCGATGTTAAATCCACGACCACTGAATAGTCCTGTTATTCGAGAAAGTGCCCCTGGTTCATTTTCCACCAGAACAGATAGGGTATGTTTCATGGGTAAAAACTCCTGGTTCTTTTAAATTTATCAGGCCCCCAGTGAAGGAGGCCTGTTTCAAGGCTATCAGCTAATTATTTTTGATCTCAGACAAGTAACATCTCGGTTGTTGCCTTGCCAGCTGGCACCATGGGAAAAACTCCTTCCTCTCTGGCAATGGCAAACTCCATTATGGCAAGGCCCTCGGATTCCAGGCCCTTCTTAAGGGTCTCTTCTATCTCTTCAGGCTTAGTGGCCCTAAAGCCCTTTGCCCCATAGGCCTCAGCCAACTTGACAAAATCAGGCGTCACGGAAAACTCCGTTGCTGCGTAGACCTTATTATAGAAAAGTTCCTGCCACTGACGCACCATGCCCAGGAACTGATTGTTCAAAATGACTATCTTGACAGGAAGCCGTTGTTCCATGGCCGTAGCCATTTCCTGAATATTCATCTGGATACTGCCGTCTCCTGCCACATCGACTACGAGCTTGTCTGGAAACGCCATCTGGGCCCCAATGGCTGCAGGGAACCCGTAACCCATGGTACCAAGGCCACCAGAGGTCAAGAGGGTACGGGGTTCATCGAACTTGTAGAACTGTGCCGTCCACATCTGGTTCTGACCCACTTCTGTAGTGATAATAGCCTTACCCTTGGTCATCTCATATAACTTCTCGATGACTTCCTGGGGCTTTATCACCCCAGGCTCTTTCTTATAAGTAAGGGGATGTCTTTCCTGCCAGGCACGTATCTGGTCGAACCATGGCTGGGCCCTCTCTTTCCATACTTCTGGAGGCCTACCATCTGTCTCAACAGCCTTTACAAGCTTTTTAAGAGCACGCTTACAATCACCCACTATGGGAACGTCCACCTTGACATTTTTCTGAATGGAAGTCGGATCGATATCAATATGTATGATGGATGCCTTGGGTGCGAAGGCTTCTATCTTCCCGGTGACCCTGTCGTCGAACCTGGCTCCCACGGCGATAATGAGATCGGTGTTCGCCATAGCCATGTTGGCACAGTATGTACCATGCATTCCAAGCATCCCTAGGCTCAATTCACTTGTGCCTGGAAAACATCCAAGACCCATGAGTGTCATGGTCACGGGTACATGAATGTATTCTGCAAGGCGTCTCAATTCCTTGTGTGCATTGGAGATTATCACACCTCCGCCTGCATAAATAACTGGCTGCTTGGCCCTTTCAATAAGTTTGAACGCCCTTTCTATTTGCTTGCTATGAGGCTCCACCACTGGATTGTAGGAACGCAGCTTGATCTTGTCGGGATAATTGAATTCGGCCTTGGCGTTCTGTACGTCTTTGGGCAGGTCTATAAGAACTGGCCCTGGCCTGCCAGAACGGGCGAGGTAAAAGGCCTCTTTCAAGATTCTAGGAAGATCCTTCACATCCTTTACAAGATAGTTGTGTTTGGTACAGGGCCTGGTAATACCTACTATGTCAACTTCCTGAAAGGCATCGTTTCCAATGAGTCCAGTTGGTACCTGACCTGTAAAGACGACCATTGGTATCGAATCCATATATGCCGTGGCTATACCTGTTACTGTATTGGTTGCCCCAGGGCCAGAAGTGGCTATACATACCCCAACCTTACCAGAAGCCCTTGCATAACCATCTGCTGCATGAGCCGCTCCCTGTTCGTGCCTTACCAAAACATGTTTTATGTTTCCATCTTTTTCGAGAGCATCATAAACATCGATTATGGCACCTCCGGGAAAACCAAAGACCACGTCCACGCCTTCTTTCTTCAAGGCTTCAACAACCATCTGTTTTCCTGGTATCTTTGTCATAAAATTCTACCTCAGCGACAAGATTTTAAAGTGAAGTAACAGCATATTCCCACTCATATTGGTTGTCAACGATACGTGGGAATTAACACATATAAAAAATATTGTTGGCAAATTACTATTCATTATCTGGCAAAAATAAGTTAATTATGGCCTATGGCTGATATCCGCTCTATCTATTTCAGAAGTCCTGCAAGAAGGGCAGGACGCTGGCTCATCCTCTGCATCACTGTTGGATTGATGGCTGGGATAGGCGCTGTCATCTTCCACTTCCTCTGCAACTGGGGCCATTTCTTCTTCCTCGACTGGCTTGCTGGCTACCGGCCAAGCCACCCGGCAGGTGATCCTCCCCTGTTTCATCACACTAATCATGAATTCAGATGGTGGGTGCTATGGATGGTTCCGGCAGTCGGTGGGCTATTGAGCGGAATATTGGTTGCCACCTTTTGCCCTGAAGCTCAGGGCCATGGGACAGATTCGGCTATCGAGGCTTATCACAAGAAAAATGGATTGATTTCTCCAAAGGTACCATTTGTAAAGACTATAGCTTCATTTCTCACCCTTGGTTCAGGTGGTTCTGGCGGCAGCGAAGGGCCAATCTGCCAGATTGGAGCAGGCCTTGGTTCCCTCCTCGCTCAACTTGTGAACGTGCCTCCCAGGGAAATGAGAATCCTGATGGCAGCAGGCCTAGGAGCAGGCATTGGCAGTATATTCCGCGCTCCTCTCACTGGTGCCCTATTTGCCTCGGAGATACTATACAGGGACCCTGAATTTGAGGCAGACGTGATAATACCTACTGCCATTGCCTCCACTATAGCTTATAGCCTTTTTTGCTCAGTTTATGGCTGGGGTTCCATGTTTCAGGCCGAAGACTATAGATTTACCAACGTTATGGCCCTTGGCCCCTATGCGGTCCTGGCCATTTGTCTTGCTACTGGAGTCTTTCTATTTGTCAAAATCTTTTGGGGGTTCCACGACTTTTTTCAACAAAAGGTCAAACTGCCCATCTGGTTCAAGCCGGCGATAGGTGGTCTCGCAACTGGTACAATCGGCATCTATCTACCTCAAGTCCTGGGCTTTAGCTATGGTTTCATCCAGGATGGCCTTTATGGCAAGATCACCCTTGGCCTGTTTGTAGCAGTTGCCATTGGTAAGATACTTGCCACCACGTTCTCCATAGGCTCAGGTGGCAGCGGAGGAGTCTTTGGGCCATCGGTTGTCATTGGTGGCTCTATCGGAGGAGCCGTAGGCCTCTTCTTTCACAATCTTATGCCAGAAGTGGTACCAAGTGCTGCTCCCTTCATCATAGTAGGCATGGCAGGATTCCTTGCAGGCAATTCCAATATCCCAATTACTGCCGTTATCGTGGTAAGTGAGATTACCAGCTCCTATCACCTCCTGCTTCCCAGTATGATGGTGTGCAGCTTGAGTTATTTCTTGAGTAGGAGATGGAACCTGTACAGGGCCCAGGTCAAGAGCAAAATCGACAGTCCTGTGCACAAAGGGGATTTTTTCCACGACATATTGGAAGGCATTAAGGTAAAGGACATCTTCAATCCAAACCGGGTCTTTGCGGTCATACCAGAAGACATGACCTTTGCCCAGTTCTGCAAATTTTTTAGCGCCACGGAGCAACACTATTTTCCTGTGGTAGATAGCCAGGGAAGGCTTTCTGGGATCTTTTCCATAAACGATATACGCCACTGCCTATTCAACGAGGAACTGGGCCCCCTGGTAATTGCTAGGGACATCGCAAGAAAGGATGTTATCACAACCACCCCCTCAGAAGATATAAACACCCTGCTAAAGAAATTTACTATCCGAAACATCGACCGTATTCCTGTTGTGGCAGATGATGACCCTACGAGATTCCTCGGCATGATAAGTCGAAGAGAAGTCATCGATTTTTATAATAAATCACTAAACCATCTAAAGGATTCCCGGGAAGAAAGGATCCAGATCCCATTCTGACACAAAAAAACCCCGGTTAGAAAATAACCGGGGGAAGCCATGCTCCAACAGCCCCTACCACCATTTTTTCAAATAAAAAAGCCCCTTCACGCGTATGTGTGAAAGGGCTGCCATAGCCGAAAAGCGTCTTTAATTGTGTTTCAGAAATTAACAGGAACCTTCAAAGCTGTCAATACATAATCTGGAGTTTTTTAATCTTTTTTACCGTTTTGTTCTCGATCAAAAGACTCTGTATCTTTTTCTCCGTTTGACGGCTCGGTTGGCTCTTCAACCCCTTCCTCTGAACCAGCTGCCACTACCTCAGTATCTACAGTCTTGGCTGAAACAGCCTCATCCTGACCAGATTCCTCCCCTGATTCTGATGCGGTTTCCGTTTCTGTAGAAGATTCGACACTTGCCTCGGTGGATTCTTCCAAGACATCAGATCCTCCTTCTGCCGATTCTTCCGGTTTAGCTCCTTGTTCAGTTTCTGCCTTCTCGCCTGCCTCCTCAGCAGAAACTTCCACTGCCTGGGGAATCACTGTTGGGGCTTCTTCAGCTTTTGGAGCTGGGGCCTTTGACTTTTGTGGCTTAATGGACTCCTTCACCAATTCGATGATACACATCATTGCCCCATCACCGCGTCTAGGGCCAATCTTGACTATTCGGGTGTAGCCCCCATTTCTTGATGCCATCTGCTGTGCGATTTCTGAAAAGAGTTTGGCCACCACTGATTTGTCCTTGACTATGGACAGGACTTGACGCCTGGCATGAAGAGAGCCATCCTTTGCCAAGGTAATGAGCTTTTCTGCCAGCCGCCTGAGTTCCTTGGCCCTTGGGACAGTTGTAGTAATTCTTCCGTGCCTGAAAAGGGATGTGACCATGTTTCTGAACATGGCCTTTCTATGGGCTGTTTTTACCCCGAAGTATTTTGCCTTTCTCCGATGCCTCATTATTTCTCACCTTCCTTGTCTTCCTCTTTCTCAGGTGGACTCCAGCCTTCCAGTTTCATACCCAGGGTCAGTCCCATCGTATCGAGTATTCTCAAGATTTCTTCAAGGGACTTTCTGCCAAAATTCTTGGTCTTGAGCATCTCTTGTTCGGTCTTCTGAACAAGCTCGCCAATGTAGTTAATATTTGCATTCTTGAGACAATTGGCAGAACGGACAGAAAATTCCAATTCGTCTATCCTCTTATTCAAGTCCTTCAATTTATCCATATAAGGAGGACCTTCTGCCTCCTCGACTGGCTCTTCAGTTTCATCAAAATTGATGAACACATTGACTTGTTCCTTAAGAATCTTGGCAGCATAGGCCAAGGCGTCTTCTGGAATAACACTGCCGTCCGTCCATATCTCCATAACGAGCTTATCGTAATCGGTCATTTGACCGACCCTTGCCTGGCTGACTTTATAATTCACCTTTTTTACAGGCGAAAACAACGAATCAATAGCTATAGTGCCCACCGGCTCATCTTCTATCAGCTTTGCATTTTCTTCTGCAGATACATACCCTTTTCCCCACCTTACCAACAATTCCATCCTAAGCTCGCCATCTTCGGTAAGATGGGCTATTTCATGGTCAGGGTTAAGTATCTCAACGCCCCCTTCTGGTGCATTAAGGTCGGCCGCAGTGACCTGGCCTGGCCCCTTTTTTTCCAGCACCAGCTTTTTGTCCTCGTCTGCGGAAAGACGGAGTCTCACGCCTTTCAGATTGAGAATTATGGCTGTTACGTCTTCGATAACCCCGGTTATGGTTGCCAATTCATGGGGAACCCCGTCGATCCTTACAGCAATAATGGCTGCACCCTGAAGAGAGGCAAGAAGAATCCTCCTCAGCGCATTACCCAGGGTGATACCATAACCTCTTTCAAGGGGCTCACAAGTAAATTTGGCATAATAATCAGAACGTGTATCCTGATTGATTTCCAGGCGTTTGGGTTTGATAAGTTCCCGCCAGTTTCTATAAAATGGTTGCTGCTGTTCTGTAGCCATAATCCTTTTCTTGATGGTTATGTTTGAATCTACTTGGAATAGAATTCTACAATGAGTTGTTCCTGGATGGGCATTGTAATATGTGACCGTTCAGGAATGGACTTGATTGTCCCTTTCTTGTTGTCGGCATCAAGCTCCAACCAATCTGGAATTCCACGCCTGGCAACTGCCTCCAAGGCTTGAACGATTGGGACTATATCCTTGCTCTTTGTCCTAACGGTTATCTCATCTCCAACCTTTACTTGAAAGGATGGAATGTCTACTTTTCTGCCATTTACCAAAAAATGACCATGTTTAACCAGTTGCCTGGCCTGGGCCCTAGATTCTGCAAAACCCAGTCTGTACACCACGTTGTCAAGCCTCTTTTCCAGGAGTACCAAAAGGTTCGTACCTGTAACTCCCTTCTGCCTGTCGGCCATTTCAAAATAACGTCTAAACTGGGATTCGTTGACTCCGTAGATCCTCCGGACTCTCTGCTTTTCCCTGAGCCGTATTCCATAGTCAGAGACTTTTATCCTTCCCTGGCCATGATGACCTGGTGCATAACTTCTCCTCTCAAAAGCACATTTCTCTGTGAAGCAACGGTCTCCTTTCAGAAACAATTTGCTGCCCTCACGCCTGCATAGCCTGCACCGAGGACCTGTATATCTTGCCACTGTTTTTCCTCCGGTTAAAAAATCTCAGTCAAAATTTATTCAAAACTCCAAATAGACAGAAGTTATCATTATACCTGCCTGTTACACCCGCCGTCTCTTTGGAGGGCGACAGCCATTATGTGGCAATGGGGTAACATCCTTTATTACTGTAACCTGTATCCCAGCCATCTGAAGGGCCCTTAGCGCCGCTTCGCGGCCTGAGCCTGGCCCCTTGACATGGACTTCAACGCTTCTAACACCATGTTCCAAAGCCTTCTTCGCTGCGCTCTCGGCAGCCACCTGTGCTGCAAAAGGTGTCCCCTTTCTGGAACCTTTGAAACCATTTGCACCTGCACTGGACCAAGAGATTGCATTACCTGCTTTATCTGTGATGGTAACTATCGTATTATTGAATGTGGCTTGGATATGAGCGATACCCTCTGGGATGTTCTTTTTAATCTTTTTTCCGCCACGCCTCGGTGAAGCCATTTAAATCCTCCAGAGAAACTATTTCTTTTTCTTTTTGACTGCAGCGCGTCTGGGACCTTTTCTTGTTCTCGCATTGGTACAGGTCCTTTGGCCCCTTACTGGTAAACCGCGCCGGTGCCTCAGCCCCCTGTAACATCCAAGGTCCATAAGCCGCTTAATGTTCATGGAAACCTCACGCCTGAGATCTCCCTCGACCTTGTATTCAGAGTCTATTATCTGACGGATGGCAGTAATATCTTCATCGGTCATCTCGTCAGTCTTTTTGTTCCAGTCGATACCAGCCTTATCCAGTATCTTCTGAGCTGAAGTCCTACCTATTCCGTAGATATACGTAAGGGCTATTTCCAAACGTTTATTCTTGGGTAAATCAACCCCTGCAATACGTGCCACTTGCTAACCCCCTGTGAATTATCCCTGGCGCTGCTTGTGTCTCGGATTTTTGCAAATAACCCTGACAATGCCTCTGCGCCTGATGATACGACAATCTTTACATCTCTTCTTGACTGATGCCTTTACCTTCATGGCTTGATAAACCTCACACTATTTTGAACGGAAAATCACCCGGCCCCTGGTAAGGTCATAGGGCGACAATTCCACCGTCACCCTGTCACCCGGCAGTATTCGGATATAATGCATCCTCATCTTGCCGGAAATATGGGCCAAAACCTTATGTCCATTATCGAGCTCTACCCTGAACATTGCATTGGGCAGAGTTTCCAGCACCTTACCTTCTACTTGTATGGCGTCTTCCTTGGCCATATTGCTCCTTTTCCTCTTCTGTTGTAAGTGTTATTGACGGCAATCAGATAAAACCGTCACTTAAAATATCTGCCTTTTTATCTGTTATGGCAATAGTATGCTCGAAATGGGCCGCAAGAGATCCGTCTGCAGTAACCGCGGTCCAGCCGTCACCCAGCACCCTCACATCATGAGAGCCCGCAGTCACCATGGGCTCGATGGCTATCACCATGCCCGACTTCAACAAGGGCCCTGTACCCTTTGTCCCAAAATTCGGGACCTCAGGCGGTTCGTGAAGAGCTGTTCCTATACCGTGGCCCACAAATTTTCTGACAACACCAAAACCTTGGGACTCAACATACCTCTGGATCGCAGAAGATACGTCCCCAAGGCGTCTTTTGGCCCTTGCCTTAGAAATGCCCTTGTAAAGGGATTCCTTTGTAACACTTAAAAGCCTTTTAGCCAAGTCGGAACCTTTATCTCCAACTATATGGCTGAAGGCTGCGTCCCCGAAATAGCCGTCTAATATAACTCCCAAGTCTATACTTACAAGATCGCCCTCTTTTAATATACGCCTTTCAGAGGGAATACCATGTACAATTTCCTCGTTAACCGAAATACAGGTAGTAGCCGGATACCCATGATAACCCTTAAAAGCGGGCTTGGCGCCCCGCTGTTTGATTCTATCGCTTGCGATCTTGTCGATTTCTGCTGTTGTAATGCCACTTTTCAGGTATTCCCTGATTTCCGCCAAGATCTCAGCAACTATTTGATTGGCCGCCCTGAGTTTTTCTATCTCCCAAGGCGCCTTGAGAATAATCCTTCGGGGCCCTTTATTCTTTTTCACAAAACCTTTTTTACCTGATAACTCAGCGCCGTCCCTTCATTTTTGCCCCTTGTATAAGGCCTTCGTAATTTCTCGTAATCAAGTGTGATTCTATTTGCGCCAGGGTATCCATGCCGACTCCTACAACGATCAGAAGAGCTGTTCCCCCAAAGTAGAATGGAACATTGAATTTGGAGATCAATATGCTCGGTAGCACACAGATTACAGCAACATAGACTGCACCTATCAGGGTGAGGCGGCCTAGAATATTATCAATAAACTCTGCAGTTTTTCTACCAGGCCTGATTCCTGGAATATATCCACCATTTTTCTGAAGATTTTCTGCTATCTCTGTAGGATTAAAGATTATGGCTGTATAGAAATAGCAGAAAAACACTATAAGAGCCACATAGATAGACTCGTATATAAAGCTGCCCGGCCTCAAAGCCTGGGCCACAGACTGCATCCAAGGCATCTGTATAAAATTGGCTATGGTCGCAGGAAACATTATTATAGACGAAGCAAATATAGGTGGTATCACGCCAGCAGTATTCACCTTCAGGGGAAGATGTGTACTTTGGCCTCCGTATACCTTCCGGCCTATGACCCGCCTTGCATAATGGATGGGAATTCTACGGTGCGCCCTTTCCATGAAGCAGATGAATGCCACCACAGCAATCATCATAACCAGCATAAACAACATAAAGGCTGCATTGATTTCGCCAGTCTTCATGAGCCTAAAGGTATCAATGATGGCTGAAGGCATTCTGGCAACGATACCAGCAAATATTATCAAGCTGATACCGTTTCCAACCCCACGTTCCGTAATCTGTTCGCCAAGCCACATAAGGAAAACCGTACCCGACATCAACGTCAAGGCGGTTAGTATGCGAAATGCCCATCCAGGATGAGCCACCACGGGTAACCCCCCTGGTGCCATCATGCTCTCCAACCCTATTGCAATACCAAAACCCTGAAGCAGGCTAAGTCCCACAGTGCCATATCTCGTATATTGACTGATCTTTTTACGTCCTGCTTCACCTTCTTTCTTCAATTGCTCGAGCTGGGGAACAGCGACCTGTAAGAGCTGAATAATAATAGAGGCACTAATATAAGGCATGATCCCCAGTGCAAAGATGGAAAATTTCTTTAGCGCACCTCCTGAGAACATGTCAAACATGCCGAACAGGGTGCCCTGGGCTCTGGCAAAAAAAGAGGCTAGGGCCTGAGCATCTATGCCAGGTGTGGGAATTTGCACTCCAACCCGGTATACAGCCAGCATTAAGAGCGTGAATATTATTCTCTTTCTTAGTTCAGGAACATTTCCTAAACCTTCTACGCCTTTGAGCACCTATGATCTCCTAATATCAAGACAGCGATAAATGAAAAATAAACTCGTCCTGTGGTTAGACTATCTCTATTGTTCCGCCAGCCTTCTCAATCTTTTCCCTGGCACTGCGGCTTACAGCATGAACCCTTATTTTGACAGCGCGATTGATCTCTCCATCGCCAAGGACCTTCACCAACTTGTCCCTTTTTCTGATAAGGCCTCTGCCCTGTAGAAAAGTAATATCAATAACTCCATCATGGTCGATGGTGTCTAGTGTGGATACATTGAGCACCCCATAGGCCTTTCTGAATGGGTTTTTAAAACCTCTTTTGGGCAGTTGCCTGTAAATAGGCATCTGACCACCCTGAAAACCGGCGGGGATTGAAGCACCAGAGCGAGACTTCTGCCCCTTGGATCCCTTACAAGCTGTCTTGCCATGGCCACTACCTGGTCCGCGGCCTATTCTTTTCTTTTTTTTCTTGGCACCCTCATGGGGTACCAGGGAATCTAACGTAATCATTTCCTTCTCCAAGAATGGAAACTGGTTGCCTGAAAATTGATTCTTTCCAATTCAAAACTTGCGATTATTGTTCAGCCTCTTTTCTGCCGCCCTTAATAGACTTTCCCCTGAGCTTTGCCCTTCTGACTGAATCCTTTATCTCGTTAAGGCCATTGAAGGTCGCCCGAATCACATTGTGGGGATTATTGGTGCCAATGCACTTTGTCAGCACATCGTGTATGCCTGCTGCCTCCATGATCGCCCTTACAACTGCTCCAGCTATAACACCTGTACCAGGAGGAGCCGGTTTGAGAAGCACCCTGCCAGCACCAAAACGGCCAATGATTTCGTGGGGTATAGTCGTGCCAACCATGGGTATGGTCACCATGGCCTTCCTGGCCTTTTCAGTGGCTTTTCGTAAAGCATCAGGGACCTCCTTGGCTTTACCCATGGCAAAGCCGACACCGCCCTTTCCATCTCCCACCACTGCAAGTGCACTGAAGGAAAATCTTCTGCCACCCTTGACCACTTTGGCAACTCGATTAATAAAAACTATTTTTTCAATCAGTTCCTGATCTTTTTGTTCAGTATATGCTTGCAAACTCAAACCCCTTTTAAAAATCGACTCCAGAAAATGATCCGGTTAAAAAACCAAACCGCCTTCCCTGGCCCCCTCGGCCAGAGCCTTAACCCTGCCATGATAGAGATATCCGCCCCTGTCAAAGACAACCTGCTCGATACCCTTGTCTTTGGCCCTGGCAGCTATCAACTTACCTACCTCCCTGGCAGCAGCAGCCTTACCGCCTTCTATTTCGCCAATATCCTTGAGATCCGACGCCATGGACGAGGCCGATACCAACGTTGTACCATTCTCATCATTGATGATTTGGGCCATTATGTAACGATTGCTCCTGAAAACAGACAGGCGAGGGCGCTCCTTGGTCCCAAACACCTTTTTACGGATACGCAATTTGCGTCTGAACCGGGCCTTTTGTCTTGGATTAGTCTTTCCCATATCTTAAATACCCAATAATCTATTTTGCTGCAGCCTTACCGGCTTTTCTTATGATGACCTCATCGGAATATCTGATACCCTTGCCCTTATAAGGCTCAGGAGGCCTATATGCCCTTATCTTGGCTGCGGTGAGCCCCAGGGTTTCCTTGTCATAGCCTTCCAACACTATCTTGATCTCTTTCTGCCTCTCAACCTTGGCAGTTATTCCTTCTGGAAGAGGAAACTCCACTGGATGAGAGAATCCAAGGTGTAGCACCAGTTGTTTGCCCTTTTCCTCTACCTTGTATCCCACACCAGTGACTATCAGTTCCTTTTTGAAGCCATCACTGACCCCATGAACCATATTTGCGACAAGGGCCCTGGTGAGACCGTGAAGGGCACGGACAGGCCTTGAATCACTTGACCTCTTTACGTGGAGGGTATCGCCTTCCATTTCTATGGTGACCTTTGGATTTAAATCCCTGGCCAGTTTGCCCTTTGGACCTTGAACCACAATATTTTGCCCCTTGATCTCTACCTTGACACCCTTTGGGATCTTAATGGGAAGTTTTCCTATTCGAGACATATCTTATCTCCAGATTACCATACGGCACATACGACTTCACCGCCTACGCCTTGCTCCTTGGCGGCAGCATCCGTCATCACGCCTTTAGATGTGGAAATTATGGCTATACCGAGCCCGCCCCTGATAACTGGGAGCTCGTCCTTGTCGGCATATATGCGCCTGCCTGGCCTGCTGATACGCTGTAAGTCGTTGAGAACCGAAGCCCCCTTATGGTAACGTAACGTTATTCTGATGATACCCTGCTTGCCGTCCTTGATAACCCGATGGCTGTTAATAAAGCCCTCCTCTTTGAGGAGGTTTGCTATATTCAATTTGAGTTTCGAAGCCGGGATATCAACCTTTTCGTGACCTGCCCTGACTGCATTTCTGATTCTAGTCAGCATATCTGCTATGGGATCTGTCATAGACATAACAAAGTACCTTTTCTTCTTGTATTACCAGCTGGATTTTGTGACACCAGGGAGAAGGCCATGAGAAGCCATGTTCCTGAAACAAATTCTACAGAGTCCAAATTTCCTCAAATAGGCCCTTGGCCGTCCACATATAGGACATCGATTGTAACGCCTGACCTTGAACTTAGGTTCTCTTTTTGCCTTTTCCATCAAAGATTTTCTGGCCAATTCTCCCTCCTGTTTCTCTTACTTCCTAAAAGGCATTCCTATTGATTCGAGAAGCACCAAGGCTTCTTTATCTGTCTCTGCGGTAGTTACTATAGTGATATTGAGACCTTTTATCTTGTCTATCTTGTCATAGTCGATCTCAGGAAAAATGATATGTTCACGAATGCCAAGGCTGTAATTGCCCCTGCCATCAAATGCCTTTCGCGATATTCCTCTAAAGTCCCTGATACGAGGAATGGCAATATTTATCAGTTTGGTGAGAAAGTCATGCATCCGCTTTCCCCTGAGAGTAACCATACACCCTATAGGCATTCCAGCCCGCAACTTAAAGGCGGCTATCGATTTCCTGGCCCTGGTTATAACTGGCCTTTGCCCAGCTATCTGAGCCAACTCCTCGGTAGCCGAGTCAAGTATCTTGGGATTTTGGATGGCCTCACCCAAGCCCATATTCAAAACCACCTTTGCCAGTTTAGGGACCTGCATCCTGTTTTTATACCCAAACTCTTCAATAAGTTTGGGAACAGCTTCCTGTTGATATTTCTCGTCAACGTGCAACATCAGATATATGCCTCCCGAAGGCTACTTGCTCTCAGTTGGAATGACTTCTCCACATTTCTTACAGATTCTCACCTTGGTGCCATCCTCCAGAACCTTTTTGGAAATCCTCACAGGATCTGTACACTTGGGACAGATGAGTCTCAGATTAGAAATATGAATGGAAGCCTCTTTTTCGATTATTCCACCGGAAGACTGGGGACCGGGTTTCATGTGCCTTTTGACCATTTGGGCACCCTCAACAATGGCGCGATACTTGATGGGGAGCAAGAGCTTGATCTTGCCTACCTTACCCCTGTCTCTGCCCGCCATTACCATTACCCGGTCGTTTTTCCTGAGATATGTCTTCATCGTCTTCATTTCCGGTTTAACTCCAAATATCCTATAAGACTTCAGGCGCCAGGGAGACGATCTTCATGTAGCGCTTTGCCCTAAGCTCCCTTGCAACTGGTCCAAAAATACGTGTTCCTACAGGCTCTCCATACTGATTGATCAGCACAGCCGCATTCTCATCGAATCTTATCAGGGACCCATCTGGCCTCGGGATCTCCTTCTTGGTCCTGACCACCACAGCCCTGGTCACATCTCCCTTCTTCACCTTTGAGTTGGGAATGGCCTCTTTGACTGTGACAACTATTGTGTCTCCGACTCTGGCGTAACGACGCCTGGTTCCTCCAAGAACCCTTATACACAAGACCTTTTTGGCACCTGAATTATCGGCAACGTTTAGTTTGGTTTCCTGCTGGATCATTGGCAATACCTCAAACTTTTTTAAACGGCTCTTTCAACAATCTCTTTTACAATCCAGCGTTTTCTCCTGCTGAGTGGCCGGTGTTCTTCGATTACGATGGTATCACCTATGCGGCACTCATTTTTTGGATCGTGAGCCATATATTTCTTTCTCTTCTGCACAAACTTACCATAGATGGGATGTCTGAATCTTCTTAACACTACGACAGTAACAGTCTTATCATTCTTGTCACTGGAGACTACCCCGGTGAGCGTCCTGCGTAATCCCTTGGCTGTTTCCATATTAATCCTCAGCACCCTGCATCTGTTTTTCTCTAATAATGGTCTTAACCCTTGCAATATCACGCCTCACCAGCTTGAGTCTGGACGTATTTTCCAACTGATGAGTAGCATGCTGAAATCTGAGATTGAACAGCTCCTTTCTGAGTTCGACATCCTTCTGAAGCAGTTCATCCACACTGAGATCTCTCAATTTCTCTACTGTTTTCATATGCCAGGACTCCTACGAACAATCTTGGTAGGGATGGGAAGCTTGTGTGAGGCCAATCTCAAGGCCTCGAGTGCGGCCTTCTCATCCACGCCCTCCATCTCATAAAGGATTCGTCCAGGCTTTACTGGTGCAACCCAGTATTCCACGCCACCCTTACCTTTGCCCATACGTGTCTCTGCAGGTTTTTTGGTTATGGGCTTGTCGGGGAATATCCTGATCCAGATCTTACCCTTTCTCTTGACATGTCTGGTTATGGCAATTCTGGCTGCCTCTATCTGCTGAGCCGTAATCCGGCCCTTGCCAAGGGCCTTTAGCCCATAATCCCCAAAATTGAGCGTGTTTCCCCTCTGGGCCACGCCTCTAATCCTTCCCTTCTGACGCTTGCGATATTTTACCTTTTTGGGAGCTAACATCTCTTCCTACCCGATCTCTTCCTTAAATATCTATGGAAAGGAGCTCTGATTCCTTCTCTGGCAGTACTTCGCCCTTGAAGATCCACACCTTTACCCCAATTACTCCATAAGTTGTCAGTGCCTGGGCAAAACCATAGTCTATGTCGGCCCTAAGCGTGTGCAAGGGCACCCTGCCTTCGAGATACCATTCGCGACGAGCCATCTCGGCTCCTCCCAGACGCCCGGAACAGGCGATCCTGATTCCAAGGGCCCCAAACTTCAGGGCCATGCCCACAGCACGTTTCATCGCCCTCCGGAAAGACACTCTTCGCTCCAGCTGAGCCGCTACATTTTCTGCCACTAACTGGGCATCTAGCTCTGGACGCCTGACCTCTGTGATATCGATGAGTACCGGCCCCTTTGTGAGCTGTTCCAGGGATCTTTTGAGAGACTCTATCTCAACACCCTTCTTGCCAATGACGATTCCAGGTCTTGCTGTATGAATCCTCACCCGGAGCCTATTGGCCGCCCTCTCGATCTCGATCTTTGAGATACCGGCATGATACATGCGTTTTTTTACATGCTTTCGAACCTTATGATCCTCATGCACATACTTTGGGTATTCCTTGTTGGCAAACCACTTTGAATCCCAAGTCCGGGTTATCTTTAATCTAAGTCCTATAGGATTAACTTTCTGACCCAAAATCGCCTCCCAGAATAAGCTGTCTAAAATTCATCTAAAATTATAGTGATATGCGATAATTTGTGGCGGATACCATAGGCCCTACCCATTGCCCTGGGCCTCCAGCGCTTTAGCTGTGGCCCCTGATCAACATAAATCTTCTTAACGTAAAGGCTGTCCAAATCAAGATTCATATTCTCAGACGCATTGGCAAGGGCCGACTCAAGAACCTTTTTTATAATCCTGGCACCTTTCTTTGGCGAAAGGCTGACTATCTGCATTGCCTCATCAACAGGCTTGTTCCTGATGAGATCTGCCACAAGCCTCGCCTTCTGCGGCGATATCCGTCTGAACTTGGCTACTGCCTTGGCCTCCATGATCAACCTTCCTATTTCTTCTTTACCTTGGATTTCTTGTCAGCCGCATGGCCATAAAATGTGCGGGTGGGTGCAAATTCTCCAAGTTTATGCCCAACCATATTTTCAGTTACAAAAACAGGGATAAACTTCCTGCCATTATGCACGGCAAATGTAAGCCCCACCATCTCAGGAATGATCATCGAACGCCTCGACCATGTCTTGATGACCTTCCTGTCGTTGGTTTCAATGGCCTTTCTGACCTTTTTCAACAAGTGTTCGTCTACAAATGGTCCTTTTTTTATAGATCTTGGCACAAGCCTGTTCTCCTTTAATTACAGCCAGTTACTTCTTATGTCTACTGCGCACTATGAATGCGTCACTGGGTTTCTTGCGTCTGGTCCGATAACCCTTGGTAGGCCAACCCCAAGGGCTGCAAGGATGGCGTCCACCAGAAGACTTGCCTTCACCGCCCCCCATTGGATGGTCTACCGGATTCATGGCAACGCCCCTCACCCTTGGCCTTCTTCCTAACCAGCGGCTCCTACCGGCTTTACCGATGGAAACATTCTCGTGTTCCAGGTTGCCAACCTGGCCTATAGTGGCCCTGCATTCCTGGAGAAACATCCTGACTTCGCCACTTGGTAGCCTGATCTGGACATATTTGCCTTCCTTGGCCATGAGTTGTGCCGCTCCTCCAGCACTCCGTACGACTTGTCCACCCTTACCTGGACGCATCTCGATGTTGTGCAGCAAGGTACCAAGGGGAATATTCTTCAGAGGCATACTGTTGCCTGGCTTGACGTCAGTAATGTCGTCAGAGATCACAAGATCGCCTGTCTTTAGGCCAAGGGGAGCAAGTATATATCTTTTTTCACCGTCTGCATAGTGCAAAAGTGCGATCCTGGCACTGCGGTTTGGATCATATTCGATGGCTGCCACCTTGGCTGGTATGCCGAGCTTGTTGCGCTTAAAATCTATAATACGGTATTTGCGCTTATGCCCACCGCCCCGGTGGCGTGTTGTTATCCTCCCTTTGGAGTTTCGTCCGCCACTTTTATTGAGCGGCCTCAAAAGGGACTTTTCAGGCTCCTTCTTACTTAACTCTTCATCGTGGATGACGCTCATAAAGCGCCGTCCTGGAGATGTAGGCTTATATTTTTTAACCGGCATTACGCACCCTCAAAAAGATCGAATTTTTCACCTGGATACAGTCTCACTATGGCCCTTTTTGTATTTGGCCTACGGCCTACAAGACGGCCACTCCTCTTTTTCTTTCCCTTGCGGTTTAATGTTTGCACTGCAAGGACCTTTTTGTTGAGAAGCCTTTCCACAGCAGCCTTTATCTCAATCTTGTTGGCCCTCGGGTCCACCTCCAAAAAGATTTGATTGTTCTTCTCGTTATGGATAGTGGCCTTTTCTGTGATTATTGGCGATTTGATTACTGAATAAAGATCCTTCATTGCTTAAGCCTTTCTTCAACGGCCTTTACGGCTGACTCATGTATAATAAGATATTCATGCCTCAAAAGATCATACACATTAAGGCCGCCCTGGGTAAGCACCTTAACCCCTGGAATATTTCTAGCCGATAGTTCAACTGTTCTATCCCTGTCTTCAGTAACGATAACCGCCTTATCAACTTCAAATAGCTCCAACAGGGAGGCCATCTTCTTAGTCTTGATATCCTCTAGGCCAAAATCATTCAGGACATAGAGCCTTTTGGAAGCAACCTTGTCACTTATGGCCATTTTAAGTGCCAGCTTTCTCACCTTCTTCGGCAAGCTGTAGCCATAATCTCTGGGCTTGGGCCCGAAAACGGTTCCACCCTTGCGCCAGAGAGGAGAACGAATGCTGCCTACTCGGGCCCTACCTGTGCCCTTCTGCCTCCAAGGTTTTCGTCCTCCACCCCTGACCTCAGCCCTGGTCTTGGTAGAGGCTGTACCTGCTCTCCTTTTGGCCATCTGCCATTTTACCACTTCATGGAGAAGCCCTACCTTTGGCTCTACACCAAAGACAGAATCAGCCACATCAATGTCGCCGACCTTTTCCCTTTTTGAATTATAGATTGCCAGGGTAGCCATAATTTTGCCCTGTCTCCTGCCCTATTATTTAAAATGTACAAGGACCATCTGATTGACAGCCCCTATCACACCGCCCCTTACCAGAAGAAGATTCTCCCTTGGACGGACGTCGATAATCAATGAATTTTTCACAGTCTCCCTTTTACCACCCATGCGGCCTGGCATCTTCTTACCCTTGATAACCTTCGAAGGATAAGCACTCATACCAGTGGAGCCTACAGCCCTATGATGCTTGGAGCCGTGACCCATTGGCCCCCTAGAGAAACCATGACGCTTTACTGTTCCTGCATAACCCTTTCCCTTGGTTGTACCTACTATATCCACGAGCTGCCCGAGAGCTACATCGTCGAGCGATAGCTCCTGGCCCACGGTAAAATCCTCGGGATTGTCCACAGGAACTTCCTTAATATAACGAAAGCCGGATTCGACCCCTGCCTTTTCGATATGACCTCTCATGGGCCTGTTCAGCCGCTTCAGGGGCTTGTGCCCGAAACCCAACTGGAGGGCATTGTAACCTTCCTTTTCAATGGTCTTCTTCTGAAGCACCACACAGGGGCCCACTTGCAGAACGGTCACAGGTAGTGAACTACCGTCTTCTGCAAATACCCGGGTCATACCCAGTTTTTTACCCATAAGGGCCTTGACGCTACCCATCTTTTATAGTCCCCGTTTATAATTTTATTTCTACATCCACACCAGCAGACAGTTCCAGTTTCATGAGGGCATCAATAGTCTGCTGGGTGGGCTCAAGTATGTCCACAAGTCTCTTGTGAGTACGGACCTCAAATTGCTCCCTGGATTTTTTGTCAATGTGCGGAGACCTGAGAACCGTGTAGCGGCTGATCTTGGTTGGCAGGGGGATAGGACCGGCTATTCTTGCCCCTGTCCTCCTTGCCGTATCCACGATCTCGCTGAGAGACCTGTCAAGCTGCTTATGATCATAGGCCTTTAGGCGTATTCGTATTCTTTGTGTAGGGACCATCATCCCGTTAGCACCCCTCTTTGAAACTCTATTCTATTATCTTACTTACGACACCAGCCCCTACAGTGCGGCCGCCTTCCCTGATGGCAAACCTCAACCCTTCTTCCATGGCTATGGGCTGGATCAGCTCTGCCTTTATCTTTACATTGTCTCC
>Ga0256914_1000981_pt1 | contig 27197 bp, 18 predicted proteins | sample HulkmetaG_FD_191571 | JGI IMG/M metagenome (GOLD analysis project Ga0256914, IMG submission 191571) | Hydrothermal chimney microbial communities from Main Endeavour vent field at the Juan de Fuca Ridge, Pacific Ocean - Hulk | ecosystem: Environmental > Aquatic > Marine > Hydrothermal vents ... | reverse complement strand
CACCCCCCTGAAATAATTGATGTTCAAACTTCCGTTATTTCCACATGTTGAGCTTCCTGCTTTCGCATGCGGATTGTGAACCAATGTGCGCAATTCTCGGGGAAACATTTCGGATTAATGAACAAATCTGGCTATCCCCAAAAAATAAGGTAGCAAATATTCAAAGTTCCTTGATTCACAAGAACTAAATGGTCATTGAAGATATGAAAATATCACAAAAAAGAGAAGTCATAATGCAAATAACAAAATTTATGAAGGCTGTAAAAATTAAACTTTGTCAATTTATCCATTCACTTAAAACCGATTTCAGCAAACTGGAATATAAATTTATCCGGTAAAGTCTCTTTTGTATTCTTGAAGACGAAGAATTACAAATTAATACGATCGGACTTCATTGCAAGAAAAAATTTCCACGAAAACCGATAAAAAGCCTGAAACATTATTTTAAATCGGTATCGGTAAAAGTAAAGCGTCTTGGATAGAGTAAAAAGTTGTGGGTGTGGTTGTTAGATATCAATTTTTCTATAACAAATTGGCTTTATCCATTAGCAGAATTTTGACCATGGCTAAAGTATATTATCCAAAAAAGCGAATAAATCTCACAAATGTATCCTTTTGACCAGTGGTTGTAAAATTTGGGAGACATTCAGTTACTAATGATAACGCACTTACAAAAATTTTTTTAACCTATCTTGATCTATCTAAAAATAGACAGCAACGCTAATAGATTGGACGAGAAATATAAGCCATCTGGCCATTGCCTTGGAAGAATGATTAAACTTCATATTTGTACAAAATAAATAGAAAATAAAAGCTACGCCTCAAATTTTTTAAATTTATTTAACGACACAAAAAAATAAAAAAGATACCTATCTGATAAATAAAGTTATTAATATTTTTAGTCAAATTCTTCAATTATTTCCAAAAAATGAATTTATGCAATTTGTTTCAGAGACAGAATCGCAAAAAGCGATTAAAGGATTTTCGAGTTGGGATTAATCTGTATCCATACTCATTTCTGTCCAAAATAAATTAAATTTTAAACAGAAATGATTAAACTTAAATCTTTGGCTTTTCGTTTACACGAAAAACAAAATATACTCTAAAAATCTTTTCTAAAGAAATCTTCGGGAATGTGTTTATTTGAAAAAGTCGGAGTGGATATCAAAGCCGTAATCCGATTCCACCTTCTCAAACAAGGACAAAGCCGTTAACGAAGTAGCACGATCGCTCAGGCCAATGCCGGTAGCCAGAGAATAGATGATGGTTAAAACGGATCCCACCGTGTTAATAAAAACAATATTATTGGTCTCCGCAACAAAAACCACATCCGAATATTGAGCAATGGGCGAGGTGATTTTATCGGTAATGGAAATGATTTTCACGCCTTTGTATTGGGCTGTCTCTGTCGCTTCAATCGTCTGATACGAATAAGGCGGCAAACTGATCACCAAAACGGTATCATCTTTTTTCAATGAAATAATCTGCTCTTCTAAGGACAAGCTGCCATGCGTAAAAGCTCTTGCGCGCATGGTAACCCGATTCAAATAATACGAAGCTATTTCGGCCAAAAAAGAAGAAATTCCCAACCCCATCGTGTAAATATTATTGGCCGAGACAAAAATACGTACTGCTTTATTGAACTGTTCCCGATCCAATTGCTGAATGGTTTTCTGGATATTGCGCATCTCGTTTTCAGCCAGAGTAAAAACAAAATCCGATTTGGATGAATGCGCTTTTAATGCACTTTTAAATTTCTTCGTAGGACTCAAATCATCCCGCAATTTATTCGATAATTCGGTCTTCAATTCCAGAAAGCCCGAATACCCCAACGTTTGCGCCAAACGTACAATGGTAGCCTTGCCAACGTTTAGCTTCTCGGCAATAGTATCAATGGAAGAAAGTGCAATTTCTTCGGGATGGTCCAACAAAAATTGTGCGATCTTTTTTTGATTTTTTGTTAACTTGGAAAAATTGTCTAATATTATTTGCTTGTAATACGATAGATCAGCCATATTTACCTTTAAACCCGAAAATATTTTCCACACCTTGCAGGATTAAATTTAAGAGAAATTTCCGTTTTGTCAAAAAAAATCAACATCTTAAACTGAGCGGGCAACATTCGATTCCATTTGACGGACGTACTTTGTGACCACGTTTTGCATCCACGAATAATTTTTTTCCATCTCGGCCAAAAGCTTTAGCTGGGCACGCGTCCTTTGCAAATTATGCGATTCGTGTTTTGTTTTATAATACACATCACCTGCCAGGTAATCCGTTAAAAACCTTACCGACTGCATATAGGTCAATAACAACGCGCCAAAGGCCAAATTCAATACTTCATCTTCCCGAAGGACAGAAATGGTTTTTTCCAGAAATCCCCGGGTGTAGGCTTCGAAATATTCCCGGTTCATCTTTATTCGCTCCAAATCCATATCATCTTCACGCCCCGTATTCGTTCCTGTGCGAATCGCATCGCCAAAATCGGAAATGACATAGCCGGGCATAACCGTATCCAGATCAACAATGCAAAGCGGTTGATTGTCCGGTCCGAACAAAACATTGTTAAACTTGGTATCGGCATGAATAATTCTCTTGGGCAAACTTCTCGTAATCGCCTCGAATTGATTGGCCATCTTATCAGCGCGTTTCAGAATTTCGTCTGCCTCTTTTTGCGCGTTTTTTCTCCGGGCAAGTGGATCGTTGTGCAATACTTCATCAAACTGCTCCAGCCTGTATTTTAAATCGTGAAAGCCCGGAATAGTCTCGTCCAATTGCCCGGCCGGAAAATCCGCAAGCCAATAGATGAACATCCCAAACGCTCTTCCCCCCTGATACGCCAGCGTTGCATTGGGAATCACGGAATAGGAATGGCTATTCGCAATATACTTGCAAAGGCGCCAAAAACTGCCATAGGAATCTTCGTAAAAATACTTACCGCTTTTAGTCGCTAAGAACTGCAGCACCTGCATCTCCGCACCCCAGCCTTCATTTGCCTGTATTTTTTGTCGAATATGTTCCGTCACCTGAACCACATTGGCCATCAGTTGCCCGACATTCGGAAACACGAAATGGTTAATTCTTTGCAGTACGTAGGCTTCCTCATCGGAATTGAGCCTAATCAAAAACGTATCATTGATGTGCCCGTCCCCGAAAGGGGAGTATTCTTTAATGGAAGATTTAATATTGAACTGCTTTAAAATCGTTTGGAAATCTATTTTCATGATCGTGCCACTCTCCGTGGGTTTTGTTAAAATACGGCTTTTGTACCGATACTGAAAATACTGCTACCGGTACCAACGAGTTGACGGTGTCTCAATTGAATTAAAGTGCCGGATATCGGTGCCGTAATCAATTCCACTGTAAATTCCGGGATCGTTCGTATTTCTCCGATTACGTCACCCGCTTTTATCGGAGTAAACAAGGAAAGTTTTCTGGGTTCCCAAAGACCGGCAACATCGGTTGTAATTTCATTTCGATACAACGTAAGTTTTTTGCCGTTTGGTGCCTTCCTGTTCTTTGGGGTGACGATTCCCAACAAAGCCATCAAGCGAATCACGCCGTTTACCACATGGTTTATTTCCCGTTCGGTAATAAAGGGAAGCTGAACCGTTTCGACAATAAAACTTGGAACCCCTGCTCTGGCAAGTGCCGCATCAAGGGTGTTAAGATACTGATTGTCCCGTTTGTTCGTATGTTTGGCCACCCAAACGATTTCGGGCGCAAAGGCTTCGATGCCATCCAGAATCCGCTGTTTCGTAGAAGAGTTTCCCTCACCGATATAAAAGGCAGTAACCGGGGTGTGCATCTCGAATTCATGAATATTGACAACAAAATCAAAATTTCGTAAAAATTCGAATAGATTTGCTGCAAGACGATCGGTGTAATACCCTTTCGCATTACCGGCCCCGGCGCGATTCAAATCTTTAAAATCCTGAGGCGAAACGCGTTGCCCCAATAGCTGTGCCGCAGGATTTGCGGCAAGAACCAGACTAACCGTCCCCGCCAAATTTTGTTCGTCCAGATAGTCAACTAATCGTGAGATGACCACTAATCCGAGCGGTTCGTCGCCGTGCACCGAACTCGTAATGGCGATTCTGGGCTTTTTGTTTCCTCCAAAGGTAATAACGGGAATGTCTAACGAAACGACACCCACCCGTCCGGTATGTAACCATTGAATATGTCCTTGCTTCATTTTTTCACCTTTACTGTTCAAATCGTTTTGCAAAAGATGGGCAGCAAACACCGACAAAGCCATATTCACCCCAGGCCGGGTGCTCCCCGAAAGTTAATCAAATATTCCCCGTCGTGTATTTGCAGATTAATTGGCCCAATGCTTTAAATTACGGAACCCTTGCTATTTGTTTTTTCGTTTTGTTTCTGCCTTTCATTGGACAATCTCTTCCCACTGCCAGTCGGCTAACGGATAATGCCAAAGTACGATTCCGTCCGCCCCATTGGCCACGGCAAACCGGGAGCTCTCTTCTATTTCCAGTGGGGTCATAAAATTGAAGTCGCTGTCAACGGCTTCTAACACAGGCCAAATTTTACAGCCATGGCGAATCGTTGTCTTTAGATGGCGCACCCATTGTCCGAGCCAGGCAGGGTCTTTTTCGGACGTATGCGTTAGAGTCAAAGGAATTATCGCATCCAGATATCCTGACATGGCCAAAATATCCTGCCCGTGTAAAGCAGGCTCCGCAGGCACCAGCGCACTTAACATGGTTTTTTGAGTTCCTTTATTGCGCAGCAGTTCTTGCTTTATGCGAATGCAATAGTCCGTCAGCGCGTCTTTGGTAACCTGACTGTATCCATTTTGGGATGCAGGCTGCCACAAATTGTTTAGCACGATGCCATCCGGCAAAAATTTCATCGCTGCCTTAAGGCGATGTGCCAGAAACCACTCCAGATACGTTTGATCTGTGGCATCGAGCCACTTGTTTTCCACATGTTTAAATTTTTCGGAATGCTCAAAATCGTTAAATACGGAAACGACAATGTGCACCTTTAGGCCTGCCGCATGCGCAGAACGCACCATAGCCCGCAGCAATGTCCCGGACGTATCGTTCACAAAAAGATCCGTTACGCCGTTCGATTTCGCTCCGGAAACGACATCGGAGATTCTGATTCCGCTTAAATCTTTAATCCACAAACTTTTCATGGAAAGCGTTTTATCTGTGGCAGGCAAATTTTGCGGCAGACATTGGAAAGCGAATACCGTGCTGTCTTCTCGTTGGTCTTTAAATATCTTTCTGAAGACCGTCCCGGATATTTTGTAGGCCGAAATATTTTTTGCCGTTCCCATATTCGCTCTGTTTCCGACCAAATCGGAAACAAGCACATACTCGTTCTTTTTCAAGCCAAGGGGAATCTTCCAGGGATCCCAGATATAGTAAAATTGCCTGGCGAAATTCGCAGCATCCCCTTCCCAGCCAACGATTAAAATATAGTGACCGCCCCCCTGCTTTGAATTCATAATGACCAGCCATTTTTTGTCCAGATACGATCTGATCGTATCAAACGGGATCCATTTTGTCCGGCAGATGTAATCCCCGATATCTCTGCCGATACCCCGAAAAATGTTTTGAATTTCCCAGTAGGCCACACCCGTAGTGGTGACATGGCGTCCCACGTATTTGTGGCCTAAAAAATCTTCGAACGGGTAGGTTGTTTCCGGAGAATAAACGTACGGATCCTTAGCCTTAAGGCCGCCCCGGCCATCCTGAGGGTGAAAATCCACACTGCCAAAAATCCGGTAGAGCTTGGCGTGAATATTGGGAATAAAATAGTGCAAGCCCATTGCTGAAGTAACCAATCCGCAAAAGCCCTCATAATCAACCGAATCCACAAAAAATACCCCCTGATCATTGACACGGGTCGGTTGCTGATGATACCAGATGCCCTTGTGAACTTTTGCCATAAGAATCGCCTCAAAAGGAATTAACAAAAAGACGAAAAACAGAAGCCGATAGCGTATTCCTTGTTTCATTCCCCTAAAATCCTTTGTAATTTTATCGTTCGGAATGGCTCATTAAAAGAATGGCAGATATTTTTTCCAATATCTGCCATTCCTGCTACTTTACTTGCGCATTGGTTCAACCAAGAGGAGATTCAAATTTTATTTCAGCATGAGCATTTTTCGCGTTTGTCTGAAATTCTTGCTTTCCAGACGATAGTAGTACAATCCCGAAGCCACCTTTTTGCCGCTGTTATCCATACCATCCCAGGTAACCTGATATTCACCGGCCGTTTTCTTTCCGTTGACCAATGTTTTCACTTCTCGTCCGAGCATGTCATAAACAACCAGCTTAATCATTCCGGATTTGTGAAGCGTGAATTTAATCGTTGTGCTGGGATTAAACGGATTCGGGTAATTTTGTTCCAGAGTAAATTCTTTGACTACGCCTGAATTGTCCTGATGCTCAATGGCCGTTTGTAATTTTTCCCACTCAGCTTTTTTATCGGGATACCAGTTTAAATCGCCTAAAGGTAAACCTTCGGAACTGGCCGTTAGTAAAGATTGATTGGAATAAGTTAAGGTCTCCGGTAACGGCCATTCCGGCGGGAACAGCGGTTGATGATTGGGATTATAGAAGTAGATACGAAGTTCACCACCTTCGCGCAAAGCTTTTACGTAATCATAAAGGCTATCGACCAGGGTCATAATGCTCGCGTCAAATCCGGGATCGGCTTCGATATTGTTATCCGCATCAAGATAGGGATAGTTCGTATCGTCATTGAACATTGCCGTAGTACGATCATTCATGAAAACAGGCGCATAAAGTGTATCAATACTATCCCAATAATCTTTTAACTTTTGGGGAAAGAAATAAGCATTGTGCGAAAATACAATCCTTCTTTCGGCTTCCGTAATGCCGTGCTGGGTGGCCATATCACTCGGAATGGTATCGATACTAAAGACCGATTCTCTCTGGTTATCCCAGTCATACCATCCACCTTCTCTTTCGGAAGGAGTTTCACCGGCCGAAGCCGGGGCAAAGAAGATATTGTTCTTAATGTCCGCATTGCTCAGGTAAGGTGTGTAGAACGGATTGATTTTATTGATGAAAAGCGTATTGTGCTCGAACCGGACATAATTGGCATATTCACGCGCATTGCACAAAAAATAGGAAGAGCCGAAAAATACCGTACAGTTCACAACGGAAATTGTATCCATGTAGGAACCATAATTAAAGAAGAACTGGCCGCCGAATTCGCGCGAATCAAAAATGTTCCGCCAAATACAATCTTTGGCAAACAGTGAAGAATTCTCACCGATATTGGCAATACCGGCTGCTCTGAATCCGGCCGTAATACAATGATCCAGGGTAACCTTTGCACTATCCGCAATGATGATCGCCCTGTCCCAGGTCGCGCGCTGGCCGTTGGGGGCAATACCGTAAAAATAAATATTCTTTAACAAAGCATCTTTGTAGAAATAAAAGGTGATGCGAGGGATACTCCCGTCTTCCAGAGGATAAGGAGCAATTACCGGAGGACGCGTTGACTCATCATCATCGGCAATAATCTTTACCGGAAAATCGAAATAAGTTTTTCCGTCCTGTAAATAGACCTCGCCTCTTTTCAGGCGGTAAACACGATTGATGTTGTTTCGTTCACCCGTAGCGGTTGTGTCACCTAAAATAAAGCGGGATAATGCCCCAACATATCCCTGATTGTCCGTACTGGGAACATCAACCGTATCGGCAGGCGTCTGAGCAAACACCTGAACCTGCAATAAAAACAGGAACATTGAAAATACGGTAACGACTACTTTTTTACTCATCATCTTTCCCCTTTGTTAATTTAACGTTTAAAATTTTTTGGTTATTAGCAACGCATCTTAATGAAAGCCATATCGTAAAAGGCTTTTCTATACGACCACCTCCTCACTTATTTGACTTACTTACTCAAATAAAAACCCATTCCTGCCTTTACCTCCCTTCTACACTTAATCCAATCGATAGCGTAAACCTATGTCAATACCCTTGCCATAGTATTGTTCTGCCGAAGGATACCCCGACCCTTTGACAATATTCCGATCGATCGTTCCGGACAGATTGCGAATATTTACATAAAGCTGGAAACGTTTCCAGGGGAGTTTTTGCTTGATCGAAATGTCCCACCGCCAGTAATCATCCGTAATCTCACGCAATTCGGGCCAGAAATTCACCGCCTTGAAAATATTCGATTGGTAAAGAAGCGAAACGCGACCGGAGAAGCCTTTGTAATCGTAGCCAAATGAAACATTAACCACATCGTTCGGTTGATAAAGCATTCTTGCCGTGTACGTAGTGTCTACTACCCATTCTTTGTATTGAAAGGTATTTGGGTCAAACTCGCGATGTAAAATGGACCGCGGATATTTTGCTTCCGAAAATACGTGGGTATAATTGGCATCCAAGACAAGCCCTTTCAGAATACCGGGCAAATACCAGAAATTAGTTTGCCAACTGACTTCAATGCCCCACAATTTCACGGGATTAGGATTGTTCTCGTCGGTGTACAGTTTTTTGCCTTTATCTTTGGAGGTCAATCCGTATTCTTCGGGATGCAGAATCACCCGGCCGTTAATCGGAAAGATCATGTCCTTTATGGTCTTCTTAAAGCCGCCGATGGTAAACAGTCCCAATTGACGTTGATGGAACGAAAAATAGAGATCGTAATTTTCAGAGTGGGACGGTTTCAGTTTGTAGTTTTTAATTGTAATCGTACTCACTCCGATGTTTTGCCGCGGTATGATTTGCACATAATCAGGACGGGAAAGCGTATTTGTGTAGGCCAGTCGAACATCGAACCAATCAACCGGTTTTATCTTTAAGTGGAACATCGGAAGCAGGTTGTGATTCACCACATCCGTGGTGGTATCATGATAGGTATACTTGAATTCGGGAATGCCAATGGTAGAATTTCCCTGAATCGCGGTGTACTTTCTTCGCACTTCTTCATAACGGGCGCCTGTAATAAAGCGGATGATATTTTTGTACCTGAAATCGGCCATGAGGTAACCGGCTTTGTAATATTCTTTACCGGAATAATCGTAGAGGGTCGATGACATGTCGCGGTGACGATAGGCCTCGGTATTGCCCAGGCCTTCCAGAACATGCACCACGTCGTACATTAAATCGATATCCGCGCCGGGCCATGTGGGATATTTTCCTTTTAAGAATTCATCCGGTTTATAATTTTTGTCGATGAATAAAGGATAGGGCAAATTCAAACTTCCGTTAGGCACGGTTTCTTTCATCCAGGGAAAGGCATTCAAAATAGCGTCGCGTGCCGTTTGGCCGCTGCCGTAATTCAGAAATCCGCCGGATGAATTGTAATCGTAACTCCGGTTTTTGTAAGCGTACTTCCCGCCGAATTTAATCATCGAAGCAAGTGTACTGGTAATATTGAAGTTCCGGCTCAAATTGAGCGCGGCAGTGTAAATATGGTCTTTCGAAATTTCGTCGAATTTGTCAATATTAGCTAAAACCGTGTTGTCCAGGTCGTTTTTAGCGTATTTCGGAATCGAATCGGGGGGTAATTCGCGGTTAAAATTATTTAAAGCATTATTCTCGGTGAAGTCAAACGACAGGTTTTTGGGGGATTCTTGCCCGGAAAACGAATGCGAGAGCAAAGCATTTACTTTTAACCACTTAAAATCCTGGGTGTAATCCAGCGAATTGACCATTATGTTTAGTTTATTTTCCAGATCCTTCGTGATGTAATCATGGTAGCTAAAAGGGACATCAAACGTTTGTGCCCGATTTTGCGCTTTTGTATCGCCCAGATTAATGAAGTTGTTAAACACAATTTTACCGGAAGGCAAACGATAATCCATGACCAGCGTTCCGCCGTAACGCTTTTTTTCCCGGGTTATGTCGGTGAGCGTTAAGCCGGTAATATCCACTTCGTTTTTTTGGCCGAGCTGCGGCGAATTCAGCTCGTAATTGGCGCCCATAATATTAGAGCTCCGGTTGCGCTTTTCCATATCAAACTGCGCAAACAAACCCAACTTATCGTTAAAAAATCTTCTGCTTAAATTGCCCACCAGTTTGTAATCGTCATAAGTTTTTTTAAGGCTGTTATACCCGCCCTGAAAAATCAAATCGTATTTTAAACCTTCGGGCGCCTCCTTCAATTTAAAATTAACCGATCCGCCCAGGGCATCGGCATCCATATCGGGCGTAACGGCCTTTACCACTTCAATCCCGTCGAGCATGTAAGGCGAAATCATGCTCAAATCCACACTTCGATTGCTGTAGTCAGTAGAAGCCATCTTAATGCCGTTGATTTTAACGCTATTGTATTTAGGCGCCAAACCGCGAATGACCACTTTGGTTCCCTCGCCGCCACTGCGTAATACCGAAACACCGGGCAGACGTCCAACCGATTCGGCAGCATTATCATCGGGAATTTCCTGAATTCTGGCGGAAGAGACCACGTTTACGATGGCTTTGGCCGTAAGCTGTTGGTTAATGGCGGCCATTTGACCTTCGGCCTGGGCCGTTACCACAATCTCCTGCCCCTGAATAACCATGTATTTCAGGTAAATATCTTTTTTGATGACCTGATTCGCGGGAACATGAATTTTAAACGAAACTTTTTTGTAGCCCACATACTCCACACAAAGCAGGTAGTCACCGGAGGGGACATTGTCAATTTCATAGCGTCCCTTTAAATCGGTAGCTGCCCCGTAAGTTGTTCCTTTTAAATAGACGTTCGCGCCCGGTAAAGGCTCATGGGTTTGGGAATCTTTAACCGTCCCCTTGATTACAGAGCCGGCCGTTGCAAAGCCCTGAAATAAAAACGCTATTGCAAAGCCCAGAATTATTTTTTTAAAAATTGATCCCATTGTGTCAGCTCCTTGTTGCTGGGTCTTTAATTTCATAAATATTTGAGAACCGCTCACCAGTAAGCTATCTCCCGAGAATAACCTTTCCGAAAACTATTTGACCTTTCAGCATGAACATTAAAACATATTTTCCATAAAGCACGTCAGAGCGATATTATTCTTTCTCTTACCCAATTAACTCGATTTAGAGTTTTATTCGCCCGTTTTCTTAAGCAAATTTAATACATTAATTTTTCAATTTCAAAATTATTTTTCATATTTTTTTCTTTTTGGAATTTTTATTCTATTTCAAAACTTTCCGGTGAAAATACGGCTGTCCCCTTTTCAGAGCGCCAAATATCAGGGCTCGGAAGCGTATAAACAATTAAATCTTTGTCGTGAGGTACTTGAGTATTGGCTACTGGCTGACCATCTGTTCCAATAATTCCGATTAATTCCGGCGCTTTTGAAACTATAGTTCCGTTCAGATAGGCCACATAAAGCTCGTTCTTGTATTTTAGAACTATTTCCCCGTCCGGATTTTTTAGTTTGATCTCTCCTACGGTAAACCCGTCACGAATTTTGAATTGCTCCTCTTCCAGTTTGCCAACAAATAATATTTTCCCTTTTGCTTCGCGAATGGCCTTCATCGTTTTTTTGTCTTCCAGCAAAATCCCTACGCGAATACAATTTGACAATGTGTTGTGCAGTATCCAGGAAGAAGCCCCGTTTAATTTCAGCGGGAAATGAGCCACCCCGACATCAAATTCATACGAATTTTCAACGAGCAAACGCAGGATTGAATCAAAGCGGCGATAGTCCGTAATATCCTGTAAGAAAATTTTTTCATCGAAAATCGTCGTCACCGCCGCCGGAGCGGGAGAAATTCCGCCTAAAAAATAGCTTGTTTGCCTGATTTCCGGAGCCGATCTCCCCGTGAGGTCTCCATCCAGAACGGGCAAATTTTTCTGCGAGGCCAGATACAGCGAAACCGCTGTGTTGTATCCTCCCAATTCCACCGGAATGAGCGCGCCTATCTCAATCCCTGTCATTTTCTGCAAAAATTCCAGGGCAGAGACCACCAGCTCGTGCCCGCTCTGCACGCCGACGGGATACTTTCGGGCAATCTCTTCCAACGGCGGGCAGTTTACCGTCCCGGCCAAATAGGCGGTAGCCGTCCATGTTTCTGCCTCCAATTCTCCGGCTTTTACCAATTCAATCGAGTCGATATTACGCACCACATCCAAACCCTCCCGGAGCGATCCCCCACCGCCTGTAGAAAAGAAGGCTGCCCCCATAAGCAAATGCCGGATGGTCTTTTTTTCAATGATCATTGGGATTGCGTCTCCTGCCAGGTGCCAAACATGTCCTGTACCACCTGCCATTCGTCGGCAGACAGATCACCGTAACGAAAAATCACAATTCCGAAGGCATTGTTGCTTTTAGCGGACAAAATCTGTTTTCTAAGATCCCCGGCGGTAACGTTATTGTATCCCTGAACGCCGGCTACAATTTTACAGTGATTGTCCACCAGCGTTTCCGCATCGGCCGTAACGGTGCCTACCCAATCGGTTGTTTTGCCGTAATCCTTAAAATAAGCCATAGGCGCAATGAATTGCAGCAGCGGAGCATTTAAAGAATAATTTTGAGAGTAATAGGCATCGGCCCACTTGGGTTGCGTAGCGCCTTCCGGCATAAAGGCGGCGCTGTAAATCAAATGGGGATCTATGGTTTCGTACAAATCTTTAATTGCCCGGATATAGTCATTAACCACCTGTTTGCGCAGTTCGACCCACTTTACCACATCGCTATCGCCCTGAAAATAGAGATTGACGAAGCCCTCGTTGTAAGCATAATAATCGTAATTTTTGACAAATAAATTCAAAAGACGTTGCGTGTCGCACCCTAAGGAATCTGCCTTTTGCAGATGGTATTTATCGAAGGAATAGACAAAATGCGAATAACGGATATAGTCGAGATGCACTCCGTCAAAATCAAAATTGGTCAGGAAATATTTGATATTTTTTAGCACATATTCTTTGTAACCGGGGTAGAGTAAATTTACACGTTCATCATTCATGGCATACGGCGTGTTATGCCCAATGGAGGGTTTCGGACAATGGTAAATATGGGCATCGGGATGCGCCGCTATGAACACCCCGTCACTCGAGACAACATACCATAAATGTACCTTAAGTTCTTGGGCATGGGCTTTGCTCAGGAAAGGGGTTAATACCTCGGGAGGTGTTTTTTCACCCGAGATACCCTTCACCAGCAAAAATACGTCGCTTACGTGGTGTGAGGTTAATTTTTCCACAACCGCATCGGCCCCCTGTTGCGCCAAAGTGCTCCCCCACATCCACACGCCGAGCACAGGTTCCAATTGTAGCTCGACAGGTTCATTGCTTACAGTGGATTTGTTCTTCGTACACGCCAGCGCAAATAAAATGGCAATACTCACAAAAAGAATACGTTTCATTTCAAACCTCCCAATGAAATTTGTCCCCAAAAATTTTCTCCAGAACAAAATACAAAATCCCCGAATAGGCCACGGTTGCCAACGCTCCCCCGGGTACCACACGCCCCATATTAGCCAGTGAAAAACCTAACCATACTATTATAGACGATAGATTTATTCTTCCTTTTATCTTGCTGCGATTTTTTAAGAGGAAAAAGTCTGTGGACATAATCCCAATCAATGGGACAGAGAAGTACGTAAGCATTTCCAAAAAGAATTCGAATCTGGCCAGAATGCCGAAAGCAGCGGCAACCGAGCCAAAGAATCCGACAAAAATCGTTAAAACGGCGCGATCTTCCAGATAGGCCCAATATTTTCCGCTTCCTTTAACTACGGTAACCAGCGCCATAGCGCCGGGATAAAGATTGACAACATTGGTGGTAATTATGGCCCCGATCAGAATAAACGAGGCAACAAGAACACCGGAAAGCGGACCGATATTCCAGCCTTGTTGGGCAAATACTGCGGAAAGGTCAGCCGCTTCAATAGCGCTTTTTCCCTCGGCTGCTCCCGACAACACCGCAAAAGCCATGCCCATGATGGCCAAAAAATAGACCATGGGAATATTGCCCAACAAGACGGAATAAACCGTGTCTTTGGAAGTTCGGCAATAGCGATTAAAATCGGGAGCCGTAACCGCGGCAATAATTAAAGAGCCAACCACCCAAATTGTTCCCTGGTACACAGAAATGGATTCTCGAGCCGCCTGCCAATGCAAAACCCTGTGGACTAACTCGGGTTGTTGCAAAATTTTAAGCAGGGCGAACAATGTCAAAAACAGCAACCCGGGAATGGTCAAACGGTTTAGCCAGGTAATTGCCCTAAATCCCCAAAAGCAAATTGCGGTAATGACCATCCCCGCTCCAAAAGAAATAAACGGACGATACCGTTCCGCCAAAGCGATGTGGGCTGCAGGGAAAATTTGCGAATAGAATGTGGAGACCAGACTTTCGGTCATTATTCCGAACCAGCCGATTAATGTTAAAAACATAACAAAGGAAAAGAGACGCCCGCCCCAATCACCTAAAGCCAATTGTGAGATAGGATAGGTAGGCAGGCCAAGTTTGGTACCGATAATTCCCTGAAATATGGAGAACAAAGCGAGAAGGATCAAAGCAAAAATGAGCGATAAATTCGCATTCGTAAAACTTTGGTAACGCATTAACCACACACCCAATAAAAGAGAAGGCGGACAAATATTCATGCCCATCCAAACCAGTGCCACATCCAGCCAATGTTTTCTCCGGTTTAAGGGCACCGGAGCCAGAGTATAATCGCCACCAAGGTCGCTTTTATCGTCTATTTGTGTTTTTGTCACCACAATGCATTTACTCTTTGGTTTCCGTTAAAACATATTTTAACTCATTCCCGCCTTACGTTTTTCCTGCGGTAAACCAATCCGTCATTTCTGATGCACAATTTTGTCTTTTTATCTTTCCGGATTAGTGCTGCTTCAAACATATCCGAAGTACATTCAACGACCGGAGGCGTTATGTAATTCGCAAACCGTCTGTTTTTCAGTCCTAATTTTTTCGGATCGTTCGTATAGGTGTGGTGCTTCTGATAGTAAATTCTCTCCTTATAATACACCTGCCTTAAGAACCATTTAGCCTTTTCCTCTTCCGTTTCAATAAAAGGAACTGTGTGTCCACCGACTTTTTCCGTAGAAAATTGCACATATCCCCACATTTCCGGATAGTGCATATTTACCAACCCCTGAGGTGACCATACCCAGAAATCCGGCATGCGTTTGTGCCTTACAGGATTGACACTTTTGAAATAGGTGCCGTCCTTTATTTTTACGTACCATTCAACACGCGAGAAATTGACCCTCCACTGATCTCCGTTTTGCGGGGGCACGGATACTTCCGTTAACTCTTTAAACACCGCCCAGGGTAAAGCCATTTCAACCGTCCAGCAACTATCCTTATCCAGCGGATTGTTGAGAGAGCCCATGATGGCCACTTTGTGTTTTAATCCTTTTATTTCCCAATTCGAGATGGCGGGTTGTTTCATATCTCTGTAAGGTTTAATAAGCAGCAAGTCCCAGGTTGTATTTAAGGCATTCATTTCCAGCTCACAATATTTCCCGGTATCCCCATCCGGATCGATGAAGACTTCGAAATTGTTATCTTTGTAAAGCGTATCATCATGCTCTTTCAGCACACCCCAGACATCGGGCTCCTGAAGCCGGGCAGCGATGTAGAAATATGAATTATCCCAGAGCATTTTAACCCTTGTTCGAAATCGCGGTTTGGGTTGCTTTCTACCCCGGATGTCCACAAATTCTTTCGACCATTTGGCTTTTTTCCACTGAACTTCGTCTAATTTTCCATCTATTGTGAGACTATTGTCGGAATAGAAACAAATATATTTCTCAGGAGAGAAACGGATGTTCGGTATCCTTACGGTTTGGGCCAGAGAACCGGCAAAGAAAATAATCACGAATAAAACTTGTTTCATCATCAAATTTCCCGAAATTCCCCTGTTATTCATCCGCATCTTTTTTAACCGTACCATCATCTCTGAAATCACGAATTTGGGTCTTTAGCTCGTGAATCATATTCCGGTAATCTTTTATGCCCCCAATGGTAAACCAGAAAATGACAATGACAGAAACAAAGATGGTGATATAGACATAAATTTTCCAGAAAGTTAGCCAGGCAATGTCCGAGACTTCTGTGGTGAGATTAATAATCGTTCCGATAATAAAAACAATCACCCATGAAAAAGTCCAGGCATAGGCAAAGAAATAAATAATTTTATCTTCCGTGGTAAATTCTTTCCCAATGCCCAACATTCTCCAGCCTTTCAGAGGTACTTTTTCTTCGATTTTACCGGTTTCGCCTTCAATTCGATATTTACCCCGATGCAGCATTTTTTCAAGATTGAAGTCCTTTTTGCTGGTCACTAAAGAGACCACAACATAGGTAAGAGAAGAGACGCCCATAGCAATGGCCCAGAAATATTGTCCGTTAATCGGGAAATCCACATAAATTTGATTAAGAATAATACCGGTCACGGCAATAATTGAACCGATAATAAGTGCCGACCAGGCGGCCTGAGTCGTTCCTTTCTTCCAATACAATCCGCCAATAATCACTGCACCCGCCCCGCCGGTAAAAATGGCTCCGGTAACGGCGAAATAGAGATAAATATATTGCTTTAAAGGAAACACCAAACTAAAAATGTAAATAAATACGGCTACCCCAATAATGGACATTTTCAAAACTTTAATGTGTTGTTGGGGCTCAAAGGACTTTCGGCGAAAGGGCAGGATTACATCCTGAATAAAGATACTCCCCCAGGAATGCATGTACGAAACATCGGTCGAAAAAGCGGCCATGAGCATCAATGTTAAAAACACACCTTTAAGACCGGCAGGCAAAATATCATTCAGTACGAGCGGCGTTCTTAGCTGATTTTGCAGGGAAATATCCTTCAGGCTATTCAGGATTGCCTGTACTTTACCCGCAACGGCAGAAAAATCGGGATTGTGCAAAATTGTGTAGGCCACCACCGGAATGAACAACATAAAAAGAAAGCGCGGAATATTTCTTAAATTCCCCAGCACATCGCCCATTTTAGCTTCGTGGGCGCTTTTGGCCGAAGAATTAAAACCCTGTTGTCCCTGCCACGATAATTTTGTGTAAACAACCCCGAAAGCCCCGATAAGAAAATACCAAAAATTAAAATCATGGGTTTTACTGGTTTTAAAAGGATTAATTAACGAAGCATCCGGCGGAGCAGTTTTTACCGCCTGAAAAATTTGATCCCAATTCACATAAAGCAAACAAAACACGATAATGACAATAAATGCGATATTGCTAAAAACACCCTGAATAAAATCCGTAAATATGGCTGCAATCTGGCCACCGGAAAAGACAAAGTACAAAGAGATGGAAAGCAACAGGGCCATCACCACCGGAAATGTGGGAATCGAAACACCCAAAAGATTAAAGTATTTCGGCAGGCCGATAAAATAGATTAAAAAATTGGTCGTTACCAGCGGGAAAATGCCATAATTTAAAATGCCGGAAATAAATGCCAATATTCCCGCAAATATTCGGAAATTTCTGCTATAACGGACTTCCATAAACTGGGCAATCGTCAAGGCTCTGGTTTCCCGGAACCGGTACAAAACCCAACCGGAAACCGTTACCCCCACATAGACCAGCGCCATTGTGAATTGCCACCATTGTAATGTGAATCCGGCGACATAATTCACTTCCCACTGTCCGACAATGGTAATTGCGCCAACCACAACAATGCCTTGCGAAACAGCCAGCATGTACCTTCCCGCAGATCTTCCTGCCGAGAGGAAATCGACCACACTCTGAACCAATTTTTTGCTGGCATGAACGACAAAAAACAAACTCGAGATAAAAAAGACAACAATCAGCCAATCAATAGGTGCTAAATTCATTTTTCATTTCCGTTTTTTGATTTTGGATGGTTTCTGTCCACAAATGTTTTTTTAAACTTCCGTTCCAATTACACAACAGAGTCGAAATTACCGGACATTTTTCCGGCACAAAATCCTTCGGGGTTAAACCTCCTCATCACGCCACCTGTACCATCTGGGAAACATGTTTTTAATTTCTACGGGCAGGCGCCCGGCCGCTTTAAAGCGTCCGGTCAAAACTTCGAAGAAGGCTTTTATCTGGCAATCACGAAAGCCAAATGTCGCAATGTATGTATTTACATCGGGGAAATAACGAATGTCGTAGGGATTTCCCGTAGCGACCACAATAACGTCGCGGCGAAGGCGTAAAATTTCCCGAATAACATCGGCCTGTAATTTTTCTACCTCCGGTGTTCTGGAAAACGGTCCCACCAATATTTCATCGTGTTCCCGCAGAAAACTCTTAATGACCGAGAATTCCGGTTTTTTTAAAGGAAGGATAAGGACATCGATATTAGAGAAATATTTTTTGGCCGTTGCTTCCAGATAGCTCTTATGGCTCGGCTCGTGCAATTGAATGGTGGAGCGTGTTTTATCCCATTCAATGATTCCCAGATTAATGCCGGTATCTACCGGAATTTTGTGGAACCGGTCGCGCAGTAAAACGATTGAATGCGCGCAGACAAAATCTTCGATATCACGTTTTTGTCTGACTTTCTGTTTGGCCAGAGCCGTGCTCCGTGTTTTATGTTCTTTCAGAACATGGTATCGATCCTTGGCAAACAAAATTCTTTTGACGGATTGATCGATGCGTTTCTCCGGGATTTCGCCGCTTTTAACTTTTTCCACTAAAATGGACAAAACTTCTTTCTGCAACTCCAGAGTATGACTCATTAACAAGACATCAACACCGGCTTCAACAGTGTAATTGACAAGCTCTTCCGGAGAATAGTTGTTTTTGATAACATCCATTTCCAGACAATCGGAGATCAGCACCCCTTTAAATCCTAATTTTTTTCTTAGAATGTCTTTCAAAAAAACTTTGGAAAAGGTGGCTGGTAAACCGGATGGATCGATTTGAGGCACGGCAATGTGGGCCGTCATGATAAAATTTGACACCGGTGCAAGCTTTATGAATGGTTCCAGGTTCATGGCGCTGAAATATTCTTCGGAGCATTCCAAAGAAGGCAAGACAAGATGGGAATCCAGGCGGCTGCCCCCATGCCCCGGAAAATGCTTGGGCATGGCAGCCAGACCTGTTTGCTCCACTCCGTTCAAAAAAGCGAGTCCGTGCGCGGTTACGGTTTCAACATCATCGGAGAAAGCCCGTAATCCGATAATGGGATTATCCGGTTCGTAATTTACGTCAACGGTAGGCGCAATAAATCCGTCAATGCCGATCAAATCCATATCTTCGGCCAATATTTCTGCCGCAATTTGCGTAAATGCCACGTTGTCGGTGGCCGCCAGTCCCATGTGATTGGTAAACGTGGACGTTAACTCGGCAAACTGACAGACAATGCCCCCTTCCTGATCTGTAAAAATCATCGGAGGAATTTTGGCCAATGCATGAATTTGATTCATAAGTTCTGTGGTTTGTTCTAACGACTCCACATTTCGGGCAAAAATATCAACAAATCCGATGTTGTACCGTTCGATAAATGTTTTGACATCTTCCGGAAGCTCCGTTCCGAAGAAACCGATCATCAGCATTTGCCCGACTTTCTCTTCCAAAGTCATTTGCCTGATTATTTTTTCATACTTTTCCATTTTCCCACTCTATTGTTGGTTAATTGTTTATCTCGTTAAAAATTGCTTCCACAAAACCCATTTGCAGCTTTAAAACTTTAACACGAATGGACATACCGTGCACGGTAAAATGTATTCCGTGTTTTTTCAACAGAGCCGTAAAGCGCTTTGCCTTTGGTTCTTCCGCGACCGGGAAACTGCGTTCGATCATTGCATTCATCTGGTTTATTTTCTGAAAGAATGGTAAACGCTGCGAGATGCCATCAATAGTTAAGCGAATTGCTCTTGTGTGAAAGGCCATTCGCTCCTTTAGCAGCAATGTAGAACAACCCACCCCCCAGGTTTCTACCAACAGTTTGGGAATACCCGACAGTGCCAAATAAATTCCAAGGTACGACGGCGTGGAATAGGTATTGCGCTTTTCTCCGATAAAATGACGCAACTTAATTTTCCAATTGAACTCGCTTTCCAGCGGTGGAGAGATTTCTTCCATCAATTCCCGACAAATAAGTGCCACATGCTCATGCACTCCGAAAAAAGGACAATCGGTCATTGTGGCCATAAAGCCATCCTCGTCGGCCGTAGGAACTTTGGGAGGATATCCGTCTTTCCAGTAATACTCGTGCAAATCCAGAACAAACCCCGGATGAATGGTACGAATGAACTTATGAATCGCCTGCGTTTCCGGTTGAGTTAAGTTCAGCCAGTCTCTGTTTAAATCGATACCTTTCGCATTTAATCGGGCCTTTTCAAAATTGTTTTTCCAGTCCGGTTCGGGATGTTTTAACCAATTTTGCTCGTATCGTGCGGCACCATCCGGATTTGCCAAAAAAATGCCGTACACTTCGAGATTTTCATCCGAATAGGCCTTAAAAAAATCCAGCACGGCCTGAGTGGGCGCTGGCTCATTCCCGTGAAGACGGGCAATAAGCAAAACTCTGGGCGCGGCATTGCCTTTTTTCAGAACAAGAATCGGACGTTGTTCATGGGAATGCCCAATCGTAAAAACCTGAGCGCCGGTTTCGTGAGCCAGAGTGTAATAACGTTCCAGAGAAAAAATGTTTTTGTTTTCTGTGTTCATTTTAATGCCGTTTTCCTAACATCTTTTACCGGGTTTTTCATTTTCAGAGCGCAAGCCATTTTCTTTGCGCAACAGATTCGCGAATGGCCAGGGCAACCTTCAAACTTTCAATCGCTTCGTCAACCGTGATAACATCGGGCGTTTTGTTTTCGGTAATGCATGCAGCAAAATAGGCGATCTCGTTGTAATAGCCATCTCCGGACGGAATCCTAAAGTGCTCTTCCTGAGCATTGGGCAGCGTTACTTTAAGATCATCCATATCCGGGTACAGTTCCAGAAGGCCGTGCTCTCCGTAGGCTTTGAATTCCGTGGTTAGGCCTCTGCCCGAAGGATTGAGGTAGGCTCCTTCGATGTAGGCCGTTTCTCCGCCTTCAAATTTCAGGGTTGCCATAATTTGCAGGGAAAAATTCTGTTCATTTTTAATTGCGGCGGCCATTACATCCGTTACCCTGCCCAAATTCCACACCAAAAAATCGATATCGTGGATCATCAAATCGATTGCCAAACCACCGCTCAATTCTTCGTTCATCAGCCAGGTACCTTCGCTCCAGAGCGGCAATTCATTAAACCGTGCGGCATAAATTTCCCTTATTTTCCCGATTTTGTCGCCGGACAAAAGAGATTTAATGAGCTCATATTCCGGCCAGAAACGCAAAACATGGGCCACCATAAATTTGCCTTTGCTTTTTTGCACAGCCTCTTTTATTTGCAGAGCCTCGGCAACGGTCAAAGCGATAGGCTTTTCCAGCAATACGTGTTTGTTCTGTTCCAATGCACGGATGGCTGCGTTACAATGCAACGGCGTAGGCAAACAGATATCCACAAGATCAATCTCTTTATCCTGCACCATTTCTTCCACGCTTGAAAACGCCTTGCGCGGCCTAAACTTTTGCACAAAGCCCGTACGTCTGGCCTCGTTCGGCTCCGCAATAGCAAAAACTTCCGTGCCGGAAATTTGCTTATACGCTTCCGCATGCACTTCCCCCATAAATCCTGCACCGGCAATGCCAACACGCAGCATTTTTACTCCTTTATTTCATCCGCATAGGTTTGAATTTTACGAATCGCACGCACAACATCATCCAGATCGCTTTCGGATCCATGAAGCACATAATTGGGCAACCACAGTCCCACCTCACAGGCTTCTTCGGCATGGGGATGATACAGCTCTTTGTAATTCGGCGCTTTCCCGTAAAATGAGCAATTGAAAGGGCAGCCGTTTTTCCAGAATTTCGTCTCCTGAAACAGCGGCTGCTTGTACAACGGGAAAGGATATCCTTCCATTACGGGAATCCCCTCGGCATTCATTGCCCGGACAAAATCCATTTTCGAAATATTCTTAAAGGCTTCTTTGCGATACTTCAGCAAGAACAAATACCAGGAGCTTTCCACATAATCCGCATAAACAACAGGTTCAATTCCCGGGATGGCTTGTAATTCTTTGGTCAAATAGCGGGCTCTGGCCGTCCTCGTGCGAATGTTCGCTTCTTCTCTTTCCAGTTGGGCCAATAATACCGCAGCCTGAAATTCACTTAGACGGTAATTCCCGCTGATTTCAAAATGGTAATACCAGGCATATCCCGGCTTTCTTCCGCAATTGTAAAAGCGCCTTATTCTTTCCGCAATTTCGGGATTGTTGGTAACCAGTGCGCCTCCCTCGCCCGATGTCATATTTTTGCTAAGCTGGAAGCTAAAGGTTCCCACATCTCCCAGAGTGCCTGCTTTTTTCCCCTTCCAGGCAGCTCCTTGCGCCTGCGCGGCATCTTCAATAACAGCCAAATTATTTTTACGGGCGATTTCAATTATTTCATCCATGTTCGTGGGGGCGCCGCCAAAATGGACGGGAATAATGGCCCTGGTACGTTCCGTTATTAACGCCTCCACCGCTTTCGGATCCATATTAAACGTATGCGGATCGATATCCGCCATTACCGGGATGGCATTGGCTTCGATTACAGAAGTGGCCGTGGCGACAAAGGTGTAAGAAGGGACAATTACTTCATCGCCGGGCCCCACACCAACGGCAAACAAAGCGATGCGCAATGCCACCGTTCCGTTGCACACGGTTGTTACGTATTTTGCCTGTTGAAATTCACCGAATTTTTTCTCAAACAATTCATTCATTTGTCCGCTCATTCGGCCCCATTGTCTGCTTTCGAGCACCTCGATCAAAAACTGTTTTTCCCTTTCGTCAAAAAAAGGCCATAAGGGATAGGGTTGCCGGCGCACAGGAGTTCCGCCTCGAATCGCAAGTTTTGCCATCGTCTGTTTTCCTTTGATAAGGTTTTTACGAATCTATTTTCTTTTTGATTTCTTCTACTTTTTCCCAAAAGATCTCTTCCGCTCCGGGTATCTGCGGAAGGATGCCGGCGTACTTATGCCACTGTTCCACCTCGTAGCCGCCTTCCTGATAGGCCACCTTATCGGCCAGATAGCCCGAATATCCGTTTGCGTAGCTCACCACAAACAAAAGCGTATCGCCAAACGTTTTCCTTAATCGCAATGAAATGGAAGAAAAGATTTCAAGCGGCAGGGCCAGGAAGCTTACTTTCCCCAGACGAAGGAAACTCATTTGCACCTTTAGCGATTTGGGTAACCGGCCATTTTTAACAAGTTCCAGAATATCCTCGGCCCAGATGTAAAAAGCACGGGCTATTTTCTCTTCTTCTTTTGATTGTGCATTTTTAAGCAGTTGGATGTGCTCCTGCAAATTGGCTTCTGCCTCGCTTAAAGATGGCTGCCAACCGTACGGAATTTCCAACGTTTGCGAGAGAAACCGCAAATCGGGTTCAAACTTTTCACCGGTGTATGCCTGAAAAGCCAGGAATATTTCTTCGCCCAATTTTTCGCCGGTATATCGGGCAGCCTCAAACGATCCGCGCTTTTTGGGGTCAATATCTCCGCTGCCGCCGTTAAAAAACAGCACCGGAAATTTTTGAGCAAATTTTCCGTAAAGATACTCACGCAAATAATGCACATAATCGGCCGAAATTTGCAAATTGTCTTCCGTTAAACAAACGGCATGGCAATTGTAATTGATTAAAATCGCCACCATTTCATCGCCGGATTTAACGACCACAAAAGGCGTGTGGGGATCGATGCCTCTTGTTTCTTTTCTCCGGTTAATGCCCACAGCGGCAAAGGTTTGGTAAGCGTAGAATTCCGCTTCTTTGGCCGTTTCTTTGGCAATATGGCTACCGGCCAGAATTTTTTCTTCAAATTCTTTGCGCCACCGTTGACTTTCTTTGCCCACATTGCGCAAATAGGGACCGCCCACTGCCGAATGGGTGTGAATGGCAGCCATCAAAATGGCCTCGCGCGGAATCCCCAGAGTGCCGGAGAGCTGATCCCGCAAATGTTCGGCCAGATCGGTGGAAATCGTCAAGATATCCAGACTGATCAACAGTGCCTTTTGGCCTTTGTGTTCCACGTACAAAATATGTGCGTACAACCGATCGTGGATGCCCTCGGCCCGGCCAAAGCGCAAAATGTAGCCGTTTAAATCAACCGGCGGAACCGGCGTAATGTCTGCGGAATAGGTTCCAACCAAACTCATTGCGTCTCCTAAAAATTATCGGTCCACCAAAAGCAATACTCTGCAAATCCGTCGGCCATTTCCCGCATATCCGGTTCCAAAATTTTGTACATGGCAATTTCCGAGGCTTCGTATTCAACTTTGACGGGCATGGCCTGATCAAAAAAATTTTTGGGAATTAAAGCAGCCGTTTGCACCGTATTCTTCCTTAACCTTTGGGCCGCAGAAAACAACAGTTGCACAAAGGCATGGACATCGGAATAGGCAAATTCCCAGATTTCCCCTTTGGGATTACCGGGCACCAGACGCATGTACGCTTCGACCGTGTCGGTTTCGGCCACTAAAAAGAGTTCGTTTTCTTCGGCAAATAGCAAGTTGGCCCGCCAATAGGCCGCTTCTCTCAAAAGAGCACCGCTTCTGTTCTGGTTGAAGCGCTGGTACAATCGCCGAACCGGCTCAAAATCCGTAGGTCTGAATTCTCTGACTTCAAATTTGGCCGGAACCGTTTCCGGGACAAAAAATTCAGCGTGCCACGCCGGAACAGTGTGAAATCCGAATCGTTCGTAAAAGCCATTGATTCCGGTAAAAAGAATGGACAGCGGAAAGCCGTTTTCCCGCATGTAATTTAAAGCGTCCTGCATCACCCGGGTGGAGAGACCTTTGCCGCCATACCCGGGTAAGGTGGCCACATTACCGATGCCGCCAAATGTTACGCTTTGCCCTTTCCAGTACATTTCACGCCGGTAAACCGTTACCGTACTTACAATTCGGCCCTCTTCAATGGCGACCCGAACGTCCTGCGGAACAAAATACGGATCATTCAGCAAGCGATTCTGAAAATAGCGCAGGGGCGTTTTTTTGAACACCCTCTCGTAAACGTCAAATAATTCTGCCAATTCGTCCTTGTTATTTAGCCCGCGAATTTCCATTTTGATTAACTTTCCTTTTAATCCTTTTTGGATACGTACAGCAAGGCTTTGGTCAGCATCTGTTCTTTTCCCGGGGTTAATTCCGGATGCGGGCTGAACAGAATAATTCTGCCTTTCCGGTACAGTGCCTCCAAAATGGCCGTTTTGTTTAACATTTCGCCCGCTTTGGCTCCGTTTTCGTGCAGATCGGTATTAAAAACGGCCAGCGTTTTATAAGGTGGCAACGGCAAATTTGCCGGTTTTAAAACGGGGCCGGAATAATAATCTAAAAAGAAAGGATTTTTCACCCCTTCAAAAATCGGATGCCTGTTCACGATTTTTAATTTGACCTTCCCGGAACCACGGTTCCAGTGATCAATGTCCACGGCCTCGGCATTCACGATTTCGAGCGCATGGGTCAGGTTGTTCCAATAGCCTTTTATTGGCAAATAGGCCCCGGCGCAAATCCCCACGTAGCCTCCGCCATTCGCCACAAATTTTTCGATGTTTTTTAGCCCTTTTTCGCCCAGAGCCCCGGCAATCGATGCCCCTCCACCGCCGGGTATCAACACAAAACGTGCCCTGCCAAGCCACCGATCGCTTTGCAAATAGGTTTCATCCAAAAGCAAGGGAATGATCCTATCAGAAAGTAACGCCGCTTTAGCCGACTTTAGCCAGCAATTCCGAATGGTACCGCCGCCGCTAAAAATAATCCCCGTGATCTGATTTCCGATTTTCCCGGCAATGTTTGCACGCATGCCTTTGTCGAAAGCCTGCCATCTTGCTTTGCTCATGGAGCCAAAGCGAAAAATGGCGATGCCGTCTGGTTGGGCAATGCGGGCATTAACGGTTTGTTCGTAAACCATCGGGGTTTGGACCTCGCCGTATCCCTGAATGGCCGCCCAAATTTTACAGGAACTTCGAATCTGTGCGTTTTTGACCACCATTTTCAACCAGGTAGCCGGCATTTTAAAATCGTGGGCATAGGCCATAATCACAATAAAATCGAGGTATTGGGAAAGATCATGGTAATTCTGAGCATAATACACATCGGCAAAGTTCGGAGCATACGCGCCTTCGGGCATAAAGGCGGCGGATAATTCAAGATGCCTCTTCCGGGCAATTTGGGCCGTTGCCTTGACATAGGTTTCAATATCTTCTTTTTTAAGCTCAATCCAGCGGGTTACATCTTTGTCGCCGTCGCGGTAGTCGTAAATGAATTTGTCCTTGTCGTCTTCCGCACCGTAAAGCGTTTTGTACGCCTCATCAAAAATTTTATCCAGATTAACACCCTGCCGCATGGCTTTGGACGTGTGAATATTATCCCAGGTGTAGGCCAAATGCGTGTAACGAATTTTGTCGAGCATGATGCCGTCAAAAGGAATACGAAGCGCTTTTTTGACATGATTCAGAAAATATTCTTTGTACCCGGGATAGGCCAGATTCACATGAATATGCCCGAGAAAAGGATAGGGATGCCGGCATGTTTTGTTATCTTGCAAGTGCACTACCTCCGCGCCGGGATGCCGGTCAACAAAATACTGATCTCCCGAAACAATAAACCAGGCATGCACTTTAATGTGATTTTGGTGCGCCGCTTTTACAAACCGGTACAAAAGCAAACTATCTTTCAGGCATTTGTAGTAATGAAAATATTTTTCCTTTTTTGTCTTTTTGTATTGTTGCAGGTAATAATCGGCATAGGTAAAATCGGACGGATAAACCGTCGCACCCGCTTCTCCCTTCACCAAGAGGAAGACATCCGTAACATCGTTATTTTTAAGTGTGTTAATGAGATTCGTCTCCGGCGTATCCTCACACAGGCTAACCGGCCACAGGAACACCCCGATCGGTTGCCCCGAGTAGGATCGTTGAACAGATAAAAGGAAGAACAGAAGCAAAGCAAACAGGTGTTTTCTCATCTCAAAATCCTTAAACGTCCTTTTTTAGCGCTCTTGTGGGAAAATAAACAGAACAAAGATAAATGTCAAGAACATATATTCCGTTTTATTACTTTTGGTGAAAATTTAATTTCATTTTCTCCCCCATCCCCTCTCTTCCTTTTGATTGCTTGCTAAAAGAGTCGTATATTCTTTTTTAAATTCACCAAACGAAAGGAAGTAACATGAGACCGAATATTCCCCGCGAAAAATTGGAAAAATGGGCGGATTACCTGCTTGAT
>Ga0256914_1000980_pt1 | contig 27207 bp, 44 predicted proteins | sample HulkmetaG_FD_191571 | JGI IMG/M metagenome (GOLD analysis project Ga0256914, IMG submission 191571) | Hydrothermal chimney microbial communities from Main Endeavour vent field at the Juan de Fuca Ridge, Pacific Ocean - Hulk | ecosystem: Environmental > Aquatic > Marine > Hydrothermal vents ... | reverse complement strand
CGGGGGGGTTAGAGGGTATAGAATGGTAGAGTAGGTATTATCAGGTGTAATATTCTCTTTTACGTAATATATAATTTACAATTATTATACTTATTACACCTTCTATAATTAGGATATTCGGGTATCTTTTTAATACGTTTAACGTTAATAGAATCATAGTTATTAGTATAACTAAGTATATACTTGTAACGAACGATATGTATTCAACTATTCTACGTATCATATTTCTACACCTCCTTTATGGTTTTAAGTAATACTACCTAATTTATCACTTTTTCGTTTTAATTCGAAGGAACTAATGTAAAAGTTTATATAACTCGTATCCGATTTTACCTTATGGAACTGATTATATTGGAGTTAGATCACGAAGAAATGGTAGAAAAAACTACGTTAATACACGTATCTTTGATAAATACAATAGACGTAATAAACTGTAGAGAGTATAACAAATGTATAATTGCAATTAATTTGTATGATTATAACTACTCTGTTGAATATAACGTTAACTTAAGTTACGAAGACGTAATTAAGTTAAACAGGTATATAGATGAAATTTGCGTAGAGAATAGAATGGCAAGACTTGATGAAATTGTAGAATGTGTAATAAATGGATGGGATATAAAGGAAATACTGAGACTTAAGGTATAACTTATACTCCGATTGAACTTAGTATATTGTATATCTCTTTTTCGTTAGCTTTGAGGTAGTAATGGATGGTAACGAATGGATAATCTCGTCTCGGTATTCGTTCGTATTCTATGTGGGATTCAGATACGATAGTTAGGATAGTAGTCGTTTTAGACGCAAGATCGTATTGAAGAAGTAACTGATCGTAGATGTTATAGAAGAACACAATGAGAGACTTAAAGTTCGAACCTATAGCCAATATAGGATCGTTTCTTAGTCTCGACTCTATGTCTTTCTTTAAGTTTCTCGGAACGAAAGCTAATAGATACTCTACGTCAATCTCTTTATATTCCTCGTATAGTTCACGTATTAGATTGAAGTTCTTGATGTTCTTGTAGTAAAAGAACTCTATTTTCTTCAGTATATACCTTACGTCGGATTCTCTCATTAGTCCTACGTTCTTTAACCTGTTCAACGCTTTCTTAATCGGTTCTACGTCTAAGAATATGTAGAAGATGATGTTGAAGATTATATCCGAATTGACGTATGATCCTATAGTCATAGCTCTTCTACCTAATTCGTAAATTACGTCGGATATCATCAGTAGATTTAACCTTATAGAGTAATGACTTATAAGTTCGTAAGCGTAAACCTGATACTCGGTTAAGCACATTTCTATTAGGTATTTTCCGAACTGATCTAACACTTCAGGTTCTGGTTTACCCAATATCATGGCTATGTAAACGTAAGTTGCTAAAATAGCGTTAATTTCCGCTACTCCCATTCCTATTTCAACCGCTTTTCTTACTACTATGCTCCAATACTCTATCGGAAGATTGTAAAGGTTAATCACGTGTAAAACGAGATACGTTAGAATACCTGTCTTATCGGGTAGAGCGTAGTTAATTACGTTCGGATATAGGTTCAATTCTAAAATTACGTCTCCAAATAGCTCTACGTAATCGGGTTGTAACGTGAAAGAATCTATAAGTTCTGGAAGAGTTAACGATACGAAGTTCTTTAGAAGAGTGTAAATTACCTTCTCTTCGTCTATCTCTTCTCTTTCGCTAAGTTCAAGTAACTCGTAATATGTGTAGGTGTAAACGGTATTCAATAGAGGCTCTATTACCTCGTATTCGGCAGGATCTAATTGCGTAAGTAGGTTCAGTAAGTTATTATAGACTCTGTCTAATACTTCTGCGTTCATGTTACTTGAAAAATTGTAACAAGTTTATAATCTTGTTGCAATCTACACCTAATACAGTAGCTATCGTAATTATTAGACCAATAACTATAAATTTGATTAACGTGTTTACTTGTCTTAACTGTATCTTGTGCTCTTGTAGAGTCTGAATTACGTATAACTTGAACTTCTTATCGTCGTTGAGATATTCTTCTATTTTTTCGGGAGGTAACAGAGTATCGTCTGACATATATTATCCAAATATACTTCGGTATATATTTTCTACTTCCTCTGGAGTTAGGTTGTATCTCTCTATTATCTCTTCAGCTTCTTTCTTAATTCTCTCAGGAGCGTTAGGTTTCTGAGCTATAGCTACGGTTATGTATTCGTGAGCACTAAGTTGTTTGGTAGTCGTAGCTTTGGTAACTTTAGGTGCAATAGCTTCGAGTTCTTCTATCTTTCTATCGAGCCAATTTCTTAAGTTCTTTAGCTTGTTTATGAATTCGAGAAATTCCTCTTCTTTCTTAAGCCCCTGAACGTAGCTTTCTTTCTCTCTGTTAATCGTCCTTTCGAGATCTTCCTTTAGCCAATTTACGTCCATTCCGAATCCGAACATAGTAGATATTCTCTTTAGAGAAATTTAAAGATTACCGAAACACTTATCGTAAACGTCTTTCGGTAGAAACGTCTTTACCATGTCTAAAAGGTCTAATTCTCTTAACTTTTCATAAGTAGCTTTAGCGAACGATTTAGAGAAACGGTATAGGTGTTTGTCGGTTATTAGCTTGGTAAAGTTTAGAACTAAAGGTATCTTCGCGTATTGAGAGATCTTGATTAGGGTTCTCTTGGGTTCTTTTACTAAGTGTTCGTAGCAAATTACATAAACGTTGGAACTTTGACAAGCGTAATAGTTGCAATAAGCGTAATAGTATAGGAACTTGGAGAACGGGTCTATATTCGTCGGTAATTTGAACTTCTTAGCTAAAGCTCTAAATTCTAAGTCTAAGAAGAACTGTCTTTCGAACCTCTTGTCCTTGTCTTTACCTAACATCACTCTAAGTATCTTGTCGGGTAAAGCTCTTAGAAACGGTTTACAGTAGTCGAAATATTGGTCTATAGGGTTTCTCACTATGTGTATCACGGGACAATCGAGTTCTTTTAGTTTAAAATGCCAATTGTTTGGCTGAATGAAGTATTCTCTGTTCTTTATTTCGTTTAGCTCTCTAACCAAGTCGTTAACTATCTTTCCGAATAGTAGTTCGTATGGATCTCTTCTAAGTAGTTCGTAGTATTTTTCGAGTATCTTGAGTTCCTCAATCGTAAGGCTGAGTAAATATTCGTATGGATCGAAACCGTGTAAGTAGCTGTCCGTTTTTCTCTTCTTCAGAATTCTGTCGAAGTGATCCTTTAGAATGTAGGTCGTAGGTTCGTATAACGGAACTAATACGGGGTAGCTGTCTTTTATAATACGGTAGAGTATCGTAGTTCCCGTTCTATATTCTCCGTTAAGAACTAATCTTACCGTCATATACGTTCTATCATGTCTCTAAACTTATTTAACGTTTCGTTATGTATCTCGATTGCTCTTTCTATACATTCTTCGGCTAAGTTTACGTATTCTTCTTTAGACATCGATAGAGCGTTTAGAATTATTTCTTCAGCTTCCTTTTCGTCTATTACGTAACTGTAGATCCTTACTCCGTAGCATCCGACTTTTATCTTGTCTTTTACGGGTATCTTTATACCGTAGGTGAATTCGTTATGTGCTGGACAATCCGTGTAAATTGGAACGCATCCGCATATCATAGCTTCTAAAGGTGGCATTCCGAAACCTTCGCACTTAGATAACCAAAGTAGAAATCTACTCTTGTTAAGAAGTATAGCCTTCTTTTCACTACTGCACCTTCCAAATCCTATCTTGTAGATGTAAGGTCTCGAAGGTATGAATCCGTTCGTAATGAATACGCTCTTGATGTTGTTCTTTAGAACTACGTTTCTCGCAAGAGCTATTCTCTTTCTATCACACATACATTTGTTGCCTATTATAATTAAGTCGTATTCCTTGTTTTCGTTGACGTAGGCGTAGTTAAACAGAACCGGATCCATTAGTCTATATACGTATCCATTAACTGGTATTCCTAACTCGTTACAATGTTTCACCATGAATTCGCTCGTTACATAGTGTAACTTGAATAGACCTTTGTCTAAATGCTTCTTTAGGTCGTGATAGTGATTTGGTATCATGCATGGAGTATCAGTCCACCAAAGTTCCGCTTTTCTCTCGTAAAGAATTGAATGTAAAGTCTCGTCTATCAGCACGTTTACTTTGCCCTCTTGGTATTCAGAACTTACCGTTACCTTGTAACCCATTCGCTCCAAGTAATGCTTCGTTATGTAAGCACAATACGGTAAAGACCCGAACCTTCCTAAAGGTGCTCTTACGTTGATCTCCATACGCTTAACGCATATCCTTCGAAGTTATTAAAATCTTCGAATCTTAGCTTTATTCGGTTGGTGTCCCCTATTTCAGTTTCAGTATCTTCTTCTACTTCGTTCCACGTTTCTCCTCCGTCAATAGAGTATTTTATAGTAGCGTCTCCGAACTGAGTTATCAGTATCGTGTCGAAGGTGTCAGAGGTTACGAACTCCTTCGTCTCTAAGTATAGCAAATACTTCGAAACTTGAACATCAGGATCTTGATCAGCCTTTTTTCTTAACCTTAGCTGATCAAACTTGTTAGACGTAGTAAACCCTGCACCATGATGTAATCCTATGTATCCAGACGAAAACGGAACGTTGTAAGTTACTTCCTTGTAAGCCCAATTTACCAAGTTCCTTACCTTAGCTATTAGTTGTCCGTTCTCTATCGCAAGAGATACTCGATACCTTTGTCCTAAAGCCACGTTAAACGGAACTATGTTAGTATTCCAAGCAGAACCGTTCCAATAACCTATAGTTATCTTACCTGCTCCCGATATTATCGTGCAACCGGATACCGCAAATGGCTTGTCCTTACTTAGACCTTGTGCACCTACTACTACGCTTGCGTCTTGTGGTGAAGTATTAAGAATTGCTATAATTTCGGCATAATATTTCGTGGAGTCCACGTTTTCAGACGAATTGAGTAGAACGTTACCCGGTGCAGTTCCGTAATCTTTCGTAACTATTGCAAATCCGTTAGATGCTCCCCAAGTTCCGGTTACGTTTACGTAATCGCTACTTAACGTATTAAAGTCGTCGAAGAAGTCGAATACTTCGTTAGGATCGCTTAGGCTCTCAGTTCTACTCGTGTTCACCTTTATGGCTATTTTAATAGTTTCACCCGCTTTAATTAACGGAACTTTCACGAATATTATGCATCTACTATTAGTTGGGTCGAAATGCTCTACGTAGAATGGCAACGGTGTAGATAGGTCTCCCGAGTAAACTTCTATGTATTTCGGATCGGTGCACAAGCTGAAGAAATCTGGATCGGTTATAATCACTTCTACCTGAAAGTCCTTTAAGTCATAAGTGTTCGGATTCGTAACTAAAGCTTGCCAAGTGTCGTCTGAATATACGCTGTTTATCGTGTTTAGGTATCCGTTCGGATAATTGGGTGTAATTACGTCCGCAAATACGTTGTAAAGCTCTTTACCCGTTACACCAATCGTTGCACTATTCTTTAGAGATCTTAGAGCTACCCTAAGGACGTTATCTTCTAAGTGATGCAATATCTTGTCTATTAGGTCGAAATTGTGGTTTACTTTATCTCCCCAACCCGTTTCACCAACGTCCGGTTTGTATAACCCGAACCTCTTCGTATATTCACCCATACTCAATACCCCCACTTACTTTTTCCCCATAAGCTCAACCCATAACCGCGTCCCTTGCTCGTCGCTATACTCGTAGCTATACTCGAAGCTACGATAGTTCTCGTAAGATTTATCAGATTCCTTATGAACCTCTCGTCTATCATACTCGATCAGCTAAACTGTATTTGCACGTAAAAATCTACGAGTATATCGCTCGTCTTGTTAATTGACGGACTTATAACTACGTGATTCAGTAGTATTCCTTGAGTATAGTCTCCCGGGTTTCCTTGGGAGTCGTATGGAACTTTGTCGTATATTCCGGCTTCGGTGTAGGTATATCCATTTGCGTCTTCAGGAAGATATCTTACGTAGTATTGGCAAATGTTACCCGATACCGTAATAGAGCCGTGTTTTGCACTTGCATCTACAGGACTCCATAAACCCGTATCAGTTGCCGAAGGTGTTCCGCTTCCCGTTCCCAACACTAAATACCAATACCATCTTTGACTTTGTCCGGTTACACATTGTCCTCCAAGACATTCAGCACAAAACTGTTTACCGCTGTCCGTAACTACGTTCTTTATTATCTGCTCTCTTATTATCTCTTCGGTATCTGCCCTTCTTACCTGAATCTTCCACAACGACCTTATCTTAGCTTGTTCCTCTACGAACATGTTACCACCTCTAAGTCTTAAAGTCGAACTTAAGGTTTAAGTAAATTGTTACCGTCTCACTTGCGTTACCCGACGCATTTACGGTTATTTCTATCGTTAGGTCTTGATTGTCGTAGCTGTTCGGAACTGTAATGGCTTGATCGTAAGTGTCGTTCAATACGTCGTAGTTGCAAGTTCCAATTACGTTACCGTTTGCATCTTTTACGCTTATTGTAACGTTTACGCTCGTTATTCCCGTAGTATCTCCTATAACCTGTGCACTCGGTGTAATTACGCAATTGAAGATACCGTTTGCCGTAAACTTGAACGATACGCTTAGAGTATCGGTGTAAGTAGTATTACTTAGTATCGTGCTGAAACTAACCGTATCGGGATTCGTTACGTTCTGATTGTGATAACACTTGATAATGGCAAGCCATTTCGGATAATACGTATTCGGATCTAAGAGCCATACCGCATGATCGCACTCGTAATACACTTGTAACGTAGAGTCGGCGTTTATCGTTATCGTAACTTTGTCAACCGACGTAGTTGCGTTAACTAATTTACACACTCCGTTTCCGTAATCTAACGAACTTGACGTATCGTAGATCAATTTCTCGTTATACGTAGCTACGTTTTGAACTGAATCTAACCTTATTGCACTTACCAAGCAACTCTCGGTTCTGTTGATCGGAATGTCGAACGTAAGAGTCGCTTGAACCGTGGCAGGTATAGGAACGTGCAATATCTGATCCGGCTGACTGTAGATCGTAACTGAGTCAAGTCTTGCGTAATAGCTGAACGTGCTGAGGTAGTTATATTGTTGTGTTACTTCAATAGTTACGTCTATTTCTATTTGAGAACCTGAAGCTCCCAATTTTACGCAACAGAACGTAGGCGTATTTGCTGGACTACTCGTAACTCCTACAGTTTTACTCCAAACTACGTTTCCCGAAGAATCTAATACTTTTGCAGTAACGTTGACCAACCGTTTCGACTGTAGGTTTGTTACACCTCCATTCCACGTTAGAACGAAACAAAGTATGTCTCCGTTAACTATGTTTAGACCAGTGGGCGACTTAAAAGTTATCGTTTTACTAATAGTAAAACCGTAACTTTGTATAGATGTTTTTCCAAATATATGACCTGTAGGAAGTCCTCCGTTTCCACCAGCTTCCCATACTACGTTAGTTCCCGTCCATCCTTCTACAGCACTATCGAACCCCCAGAAATACTTTACATACGTCATGCCTCACATCACCTCCTAATAGAATTCGAGACTAAGTATCTCGTATCCCCATTTTCCAATTTTCGTATAGCTTCTATCACATGGCGAATAGTTACCCGTCTGAGGCTCGTAAACTAAGAACTTAAGCTCTCCCTTGTCATCCACGAGAACCACGTTGAAAGCGTGATAACCTACGAAATTGTCTTGGTAGTATAACTTTCCGTAAGCTACGCCAATTGCCGAATATCCGAAGAATATGTCCATTACGTCCTTAAAGACGTGAGCGAAGTTATCACAGTCGAATATGTCGCTCACGTAAGTCATGAACCTCGTAAAGTCGAACTTCAAGTCGTTATCGAAAGTTTCCAAGTCCGAATAGGTGTATTTTCTGTCCATGAATCTCGATGCTATGTCGGTTAGAAATCCGAAGTTCTCCCCTACGAGTATAAAAAGTTCGTCAACGCTTATCACTTTTAGCTTGTTCTTATACTTCTCTCTTATGTTCTTAATTGCGTCTATAATTTCCTTAACGTATGGATTTACGCTTTTTACTCTTATCATACTCCATCACCCGTAGTAATAACCTGCATGAATCTCTATACCCGCTATTTCCTTATTTAGACTCTGTTCTATATAAGTTTTTATTTGCTCGTGTCCTAACTCAATTACCGATACTACCTTAGGTATTTTTTCTTCCTGAGCTACGATAACTTGCTGATGGTCTAATATTAGCTTAGCTCCCATCTTTTCTAAAATTTCTTCTATGTCGTTAACTATTTCCTCGTGTTCTAAGAAGACTATTGCCAATTTCTTAGCGAACTCTTGTTCAATTGGCGTATAGGCTCTATAATATATCCTGTCCGTAATTTTTACCGTTGAAACGGTGGATCTCGTTACTTGTCTCTTTAGAATTGAAGCACTTACCGTAGTTATAGTTCCAACGTATCCGAAATGAATTACGTTTCTCGCAATAAGTCTATACTTTCTCAGCAGGTCTAATACCAAGTCCATATAGATAATTCGTAACGATGGCTTTTATAGCTTTCAATAGTAATATCCCGATTCTATCTCTATACCCGCTACTTCCTTCGTCATACTTTGTTCAACGTAGTTTACTACTTGCTCGTGTCCCAATTCTATAATCGACGTAGCTTTATCTCCTATTTCCTCTATGTATGTTATAACCTGTTCGTGATCCAGCAATATCGTCGAGATTCTTCTATCTAATACCTCTTCTACGTCCGTTATAACCTGTTCGTGCTCTAAGTAAACGTTAGACGTTACTTTAGTTAGAGATTCTTCGACCGGTATTCCCCAAACGTAATAGACGTAATCGTTCACACCTACAGTTTCTTGATAGTTCTTCAATACGTAATAGATGACCTTCCAATTCGTTAAATCCCTAACGCTAACTTGCTCAGGTATTTTCTCTCTAACTACTTGAATTATCTTCCAATTGGCTTTATCACCTACGCTTATCTTATCTTCCTCTTCTTCAGTCTTTAGAAACGATTCGTGAAAGTGAAACTGAAATTCGAAGGGTATTACCAAGTCCTTTATGATCCTGAAGTATTGAGTCTTTCCGGGATACTCGGGCGACGGAAATCCACCGAATATACCGTCTATAACGTAAACGGTATCTCTAAACAGATACCATTTTCTTGGAATTATGTTCGCTGGATACGTAGTTTCAATTACGGTTAATTCGTCGGTTAACTTAACTCTCTTAGCGTCGTAAGTCTTCTTGTTTAGAGAATCGACTAAACTAAGGTAATCTTTCAAAGTTCTACTTGCGTAACTTGCGGTATTTACGTCGGTTAAGTCAACTAAGCTAATTTGCTCGTTGAACCATTCGAACTTCACCTCTTTCGTTACGTAGTCGTAGTTATCTCCCAAGACGATCGAGTCCTTTAAGCTCTCTTCTTTCCTGTCGGCAACCTTCGGAATTAAGTTATCGCTAAGGGATAATGTTTCGCTAATGTTCTTTACTTGTTTACTCACTTGCTTGAGTCTTACTTTGTCGATTACTTGCGGAGATTCCTTTACTACGATAATGTGCCGATTTCCTATGACGTAGTAAAGAAATATAGTTCCGACTTGATTGAAAGTTCTTGGTATCTCGGTTTGCTTGGGGAATAAGCTCTCCTTAAAGAGCCAAGGGAGAAATCTCCAAACGTGCCATAATCTTATAACTCTCGGATCGGTCATGCGTATATCCAAATCAATTCTACTTCTTGACTTCCGCTCTCACTTCTAATCCATATCTTTCCGAGATCGTCTATAGCTATGTCAACCGATTCTCCCGGTGCGAGCTTGAAACTATTGTCTGGAGTTAGATCTTGAGTAAACCCGATCCATATTCGTGATGTGTTGTTAATCGGTGCTTTTATCGTAACTGAACGAATCTTAGTTCCTTCAGCCCCTGCCTGTGTAGGAGTCTCGTTAACTATCATACTCTTTGCATCTCCGTTCGCTACTTGAGTAACTCCACCTACTGAATACGGTTGACCTATGTCCGGCTTATCTACGTTCCAATCTGGGTTATACGGTTGTCCAACGTCAGGTGAAGTAGTTTGCCAATCTTTCGTAGGTGGACTTTGTGTAGTAGGAGATTGAGTCTGCCAATCTGGAGTATATCTCTCTCCTTGCTCAGGTGCGGAAGGAGTCGTAGGTTCAGTCCATTCTACTTGTTTATTCGGCTGTTGCATCATTCCTACCTTCGGAACGAACTCAAACGTATTTCCAGATGGTGTAGGTATAACCGCATCGAGTATGCTACCCGCGAGCCAACCTAATACGGGTAATCCAAGCATCATGACGAACTTCTTTCCAAAGTCTTTCAATCCCTTACACTTTCGTATATCGTGGAACAATTCCCACTCTCCGATTATAACGAGATCAACTATGACCTTATGTATTATTTTCTGCCTGAAAGACGTTATTAGACTCGTCCACCAATTGTTAATGTAATCCGCGATACCTTCGAACCAACTCGCAATTATCCCAATTATGTCGTTGAAAAGACCTGCCAAGAACCCAAAGATACTCTTTATACCGTTCCATAATACTCCTCCAAGCCATTGTAGTCCATTCCATAGCCATTGTCCGAAATTATAGAGTTGCGTTCCGACCCACTGTATTCCAGACCATACGTAGCTTCCTACCTGACATAAACCGTTCCAAAGCCATTGTCCGAAATTATATAAGTTAGTTCCTACCCATTGAATACCAGCCCATAGATAACTACCGAGTTCTCCAAGTCCGTTCCATAGCCATTGTCCAAAGTTGTAAAGGTTCTGAGCTACCCAATTTATACCAGCCCAAATATAGCTACCCGCTTGACCTAACGCATTCCAAAGCCATTGTCCTACGTTATATAACTGCTGGCTAAACCAATCCCAAGCACTCTTTACCGTAGATCCTATCCATTCGAGACCCTGTCTTACCCAATCGCCTAACGCCGACAGACCCGATTGTAGCCAATTACCCAAGTCTCCCAATCCCTGTTGTATCCATTGATACGCGGTATTCCATGCTTGATGTAACCAATTGCCTAAGGTATCGAACGCTTGATGAACCCAATTTCCAATAGTGTCAAAAGCGTGAACTAAGAATCCACCTATTGCGGAATAAGCTTGTAGCATTGCACTTCCAGCACCAGTCAATACTCCTATAATCGCGTTCCAAATATCACTCAATACGTTGTTTATGCTCTGAGCAATTGTATTAATTCCGTTGGCTACGTCTTCAGCAATCTGACCTACGTCAACCGTCATTAGCTAAAATAGAAAAGATAGAAATTTAACTCTTTTGAGTAACTAAAATAGCTTTATCGTAATTCTCAACTTTCCATCAACTATCTTAACGTCAGCTATTCTCCTAAATCTCTCGTCCGCATCTTTGAACGCTATGTTCTTTACTTCCTCTTCCGTCAAGTCAATTACTATTACGTTTCCTTCAACTCTCGGTTGACTCTTTACTCCCTTAAGCTGTAACTGTTGCATTATTAGACCCAACAGACCCGTCGTATCCATCATCTCTTACCACCTCACATAAGCAACACGCAGAAATTACTTATGCAAAGTATCGCAGATAGAGGGTGCTCCGCCATCCAGTGATAGAAGCTCCTTATGAACTTTATGAAGTTGTTCACGAGCATCATTATAAAGTTCCCTATGTTCGCTATTATAGTTCCTAAAACTCCTCTGCCTTCTTCATAAATCGTCTCACTTTCAGCTTCCGCACCAAACATACCTTCTCACCTCAGTATAAACGTTAACTGCACGAACATTAAAGCTTTATCGCTTAGGTTCTCCCATTCGACGATTACTCCTTCACCTCTATTCAGTTCGTAATCTACGTTCTCGTTACTTATCGTCTTGTTGTTCCAACAGTATAGACAAGCTATCAGATCTCCCCTCTCTTCACTCACCAACCTTACAATACCTTGGTTGCTCGTCGTAGTTATTAGATACCCGAGTATCTCGTATCTATAACCCGGAATAGACTCCAATACGTATGCGTTACCGCTGTTCGAATAGTTGTAACCGTCTATAAAAATCTCCAATCCGTAACTGTCTTTCTTCTCGTATAACTTGTCCCTTATCGAACTGAGAAAGTATATCGCCTGCTGTAGAGTAAAGTCCTTAGCTAAGTTCTCAAATAAGTCGCTTACGAGATATATCCTTTCTCCGTCCAGAACAAACACCAATTGCCTCATAAATATAAAAAAAAGGGAGTTACATTAGACCTCCAAGGAATCCAGTCAACCTGCTGAATATCGTTCCTCCGTATCTCACGATTCCAAGCGTCAAAGCTCCAAGAACGACCATAGAGGCAATCACTTCAGCGTTGTCCGCAATTGCGTTAGCTACGTAACCGAGTATGTCCTGAACAGCAGTCATTATCGAGTTCAGAATGTCCTGAAGGGTGTAAGTCATGACCATCACCTCCGTCAATTATTATAGCTTTTAGATATTTAAGTTTACTGTTATTCCTTCATTGCTTTTATCATGTCTCTTATCTTCGCAAGATCTTCGGCAGTTAAGTTACTTATCGTTACTTGACCTCCCTCCTCTCTAACTACTGTTCTCGAAGGAAGCATGTTCCTTACGAACTGAATCTCTTCCTTAGTTACGTATAGTCTCTGACTCGCACTCTTTATGGTGTTCTTCAACTGATCTACCGTAGAAACGTAGGTGTTGAATATCGATATGGCTCTGTTGATCGTATTTATGTCCCATTCCATAATCTCGTCGTAAAGCTCCTTTAAGTTCTCTAAGTCAACGTCTAAGTCTATTTCTCCCTCTTCGTAAAGGTTCATCGCTATCTTAAGTATGTCCTCGAAGTTAGAGGGATTCAAAGACCTTATGTCTATCATTTGCTTGTTTAAAGCTCTTACCAACTTTCCTACGTCTTCGGAAAACTGGACGACCTTAGACAATATGTTCAAAGCCCATACGACGTCCTTAATCTTAATAGTATTTACACTTGCCATTCGTCATCACTTCCTCACGACTATAACGTAATACCTATCTTCGTATATCGTAGCTATTGACACGTTTATCTTTCTTTTCTTTAGCTCATTAATTAGAATTTCGTTAAGCTTGTCCGCTATACTCGTTACTTTTATACCTACGAAGACCTTGTCCGTATAGTCTATCGAGTCTATTATTCCCCAAGACTTTACTTCGTTCTTTATCTCCTCCAAGTTCTCTACGTTCAACTTTACGCTCGGTTCTATAATCAGCATAAGTATCTTGTCTTCGAATACGTGTCCCGTCTTGACGTTCCTGTCAATTCTCTTAAGTCTATTAGTTACCTTGTTCGCTATAGCTCTTGCAATTCCTTCGTCCTCAATTATCACGTAGAAAGTAGTATCTTTTCCTTCGCTCGCCTTAACTTCACACTTGATACCCAATTTTCCCAATACGTCGATTATGTTCCTTACCGCTTGAGCAACCTTTCCTCTCTTTCTCTGTAGAATAGCTATCTGCTGTCTCTTATCCTTCATGAAAAGAAGTTAAAAAAAAGAGTATATTAAGTTAGCTCTGTGGCTTCTGCTCTTCCTCAACACCTCCAGCAGTCGAAGTAGAACTTATCTGCTCAAGACCAAAGATCGCAAGCAGTATCTGAGTTCCCGAAAGTCCCTTAACTGTAACCTCGTCCAATCCAACCTCCTTAGCAACCTGCTCCACGAACTCCCTTGGAGGTCTGTCATACCTCTTCCTTATCTTCATCGCCTGACCTACGAAAATACCTCTCATTATGTACGGTATTCCGAGCTTGTCCAACGTTGGAAATACTACTCCCTTCTTGAATCCCTCGTATTCTCCGAACCTACCAGACCATTCGGTCGTTACGGCATCCGTAACTTCCAAAGCTATAACCGATGGTATTCTTCCACCTCTGCTCAAATAGTCATACATCTTCGCCCTATACCTCGGCGTAGTCGTCTGACTAAACCTCTTCCTCCTCCTCGGCATGTCTGAATATACTTCCTTAAAGTATATAATGCTTTTTATTGGTATAGTTGACTCATAACTACTCTTGAGAATATCTTGGCTCTATGCGTTATTTTCTCGTTCAACTTGCAATTCTTATACTTGAACATCACGTTCCACTTTCCGTTATACTTCTCACTCAGAACCCTTGTCATGTTATACAACTCTCTCTTGTAATCGCTACCTAACGCAAGCTGAATTACCAATATCTCTACGTCCTCCAACTTTCTACTACCGCTGAAGTAAACGTAAACGTGATACCCTTTTTCAGTTTCAAAAGCTTCTACAGATTCTACGGTCAAGTTCAACAGTTTACTTACGAACTTTAGCTTCTTAGCGAACTCTTTAGCAAATAAAGAAACGTTAGGCGGTTTATAGTCGATATCTACCTTAACTACGCTCACTTCCATAATAGCTCACTCCTTCTTTTATTGTATATTCCGCGAAGTTTAACGTAGTAGTCTTCATACTTGGGATTCTTGGCTATATCAGATTCGAGCAGTATCGAATATATCTCGTTTAGAACCTCTAAGTTCTCAGCTTTACTCAGTAACTCCTTGAATATACTGTATTGAGTTCTTACGGGTAACATGAATAGATTGTGTTGCATTTGCTTCAATTCTGTAGGCGTAGCGGACAATAGCTCCTTAGTTAACTCCTTATACATTTGCTTCGTCAATTCCTTTCTTTTCTGTCTTATCAGCTTAGACAGTTCGTCGTAACAGATCTTTAGATACCTCTTGTTCCTTTCTATCTCTCTTTGAACGTTGTTAAGCTGTGAAATCATCCGTATCTTTGGAATTAGCTCTTTGTAATGCTTACAAGCGTATTCGATTAGCTCGGTTATCTTACTCTCGTATTCCGATACAATTTTCGCCTTGACGTCTTCGGGTAGCTTACTTCTCTCTACTCTCCTTATCGTCCTTCTAAGTCTTACAATTACCCTTCTTAGCATGTGAACGTTCTCGTAACCTGTCTTAACTAATTCGCTAAGTTTGTCTAAGTATCTCGTTAGAACCGCTTTATAAACGTCCTTTCGTGAGATTATTCCTTTAGGTATCTCTATTCGTGCAAGTTCGTTGAGCTTCCTTATGTATTCTTCTTCGAGTTTGACTCTTAGCGGATCAAAGAATACGCTTCGATAAGTAGTCGTTCTCATGATTCGAGACATAACTTCGTTCAATTCAGCTATACTTTTACACCTTTCAATTCTTTCAATCCACTTCATTAGCTGTTCGTTCAGTATTTCTCTTGCCTTTACCTGAATTGCCAAGAAGTAGTTTTGATAATCTTCGTAGCTTATTTTACCTTTTTCGAGAAGTTCGTTAATGTATTTCAGTAGGTCTTCCAAATCTGTTATGTTCTTTGCTACGCTTATTCTCTCTTTGATCTTTACCGAAATTAACTTCTCTTCGGACTTCTTAACGAATTCTCTTAGTCGGTCATACATTCTCCTTGCAGAAACCGTTAGATAAGTTGCCTCAGTTCTCATTATGTAATCTATCGTCTCAAGTAGAGCGTCTTCCATGTAGGGTAACATTGCGTTAGCTAAGTCGGGTCTATCTACCCACCTTCCCGTCTCACTTCTACCTAACGAAAGATACGTGTAAGTTATTTCACCAGATAGCTCTTCGTCTATTTTCTTGGCCTTACTTCCAACTACTTCGAATTCTTCGAATTCTCCGTCGAGTTCCCCGTTTCTCACCAATTCGAGATAGGCTGTTGACGTATGCGTAAAGAAGTCAACCATGAACTCTTCGAACTTAAGCATAATATTGTCCTTAAGCTCCCTTCTTATCTCTTCTTCAGTCGGTTCAGGTATTCCAGATGTCTTTTCAAAAGTTCCTTCGACTACCGCCTCTAAAAATAGCTCGTGCCCCTTTCTTTTCTGATACTTGACCCTTATCACGAATCTGAACCTGTATTCATCTACCACCTTCGTCTCAATCTCTTTCAACTTAGATTCCAATTCTTTATCTTCGAGACCTGTCTCAGTTATAACTTCGAACTCTCCTCTCTCGTAACACCCTTGATATATTAAAGCCCTTGTATAACTTATTCCAAATCGTCTCATTAGTCTCGTGAACTGACGTATCCCGATTAAATTGTTTGATCTCAGTTTTATGATTCCCAATACTTCAATCGGGTATTTTTCGGGATAATTACAAAATCTGACGTATTCCATTCTTTCACCTCCTACTCCAACCAAAAATTTTCAAAGGTAGGACTTATAAATTTTTTGATTTTACATAATGGTCGAAAATCACTACATTTTTGAATTTTATAAAAGTCGGGCGATTGTGCTACGGTGTGGCACGTTTAGGGCAACCGTTGCCTTCAATGGCACGCCAGTCAGAAATACACCTAAAGGTGTGCACGAGACACTTGCTAACAAGTGTCTCGTGCACGTTAAGGGGTGTATTTTCGGATGGCGTGCCATTGAGGGCAACCGTTGCCCTAAAACCTTCGACCTGCCGGTCGAACCATTTTGTTAAAAATGAAACCTTCGTCAAAAAAGATACTTTTTAGAACTTTTTTATCAGTAACATTAATTAAACTCTGAAATATTTATCGCCAACTTTAGCGACCAAGTTAGCTTCCATCAATTTACGCAAGTGTTTTCTAATAGTTCTCTCTGCAAGACCTGTTTTTTCCGCCAATTCCTTAATTGTCAATCCCTTACAATAGTTGTAAATTGTAATTGCGTTCTCTGGCAATAGAACACCCATGTAACCGAGTTGGTGCAATTTAAAGAACTCTAACGCGTATTTCACGTCCTTTTCGTTAATTGTCGTATCTCCTCTTGCTACGCAATGGACTGCCGACAATCGTATCATATCGTCGTGTGCTCTCGTAAAGTAACCTCCTTCGCTATTTCCAACGATTATACTTTCAGTCATCTTGTCTATTAAATACTCGTTTACGTCGCTCGGCAGAATTACAAGGTCAATTGGTTCGTTAGGTATTATTTCTTCGTTAACTATCAATTCTCGACCTTTTTTCTTAAGCAATATTGCGTCCTCTACGTCCATCGTCAAATTAAGGCAAAAGCATCTGCTCAGTAGCATTTTTAGGTCGGGATCTTGGTATATCTGATCGCTTGCCGTTCCGAAAACGTAAGAAGTGTGAACTTCTAAAGTTATTTTACTGTCGTCAACTACGTATTTTCCTCCGACTACGTTTCTCTCGATTCTCTTTTCTACGAAACCCTGAATGGATCTTGTAGCTCTACCGTGTTCCGTTAGTTCCAATATTATCTTCTTCGCCTTGTTGTCCAATTTCATAACCTCATCTACTACCGTCAACTTGTATCCCGATTCCGCCAACGATCCCATGTAAATCTTTCCTCCCTTCACCGTTCCTACTAAACCCGGTGCAGTAAAGTCGTTTATGTAATTAACGTATCCTTTCTCTTCCAATTGTAAAAAGGACGTGCTGAAACCAAATCCGAAAGGTTTCGTGATGAATATATTGAGAGTCGGTCTAACGGTTCTATCGGTCAATTCGTCTCTTATCTTCAGTATTCTCGAAGAAATAATAGCTGACGTAACTATTCTACTCAACATTTGCACCACCTCTTAGAATTCTAAGTATCGAATACGCCTTTGCCATCTCTTTCTTAGGATTTGATATTCTTATCTCTCTTTTCCTTACCTTAACTAAAGCCCAATCTCCCTTTTTTAGACCTATTGCTCTGAGTAGATTGGTTACGAAGAGGAATTTAAAGTTGTAATAGTGATACTTTCCGCAATGAGTAGTATGACTTATTTTTCTGACAACTCCTCTTGGTTTGCCTCCTTCGTATGGAACTACGACGATTTCGTCGTTATCGATATAAGCGTCAACGTAGTCAACGTCTCTCATTTTCGCAACGAGTAACAAAGTGTTCAGTCTTATACCGAGTGTCGAATTGTCGGTTTTTCTCGACATTACCTTCCTGTAGTCTATGTAGTAATACTGACCCTTGTAAAGCGTTTGGTATAAAATTGGAATTAAATCCAAGTATTCCTTCGGAGGATTTTCTCTCATAGCTCAATCACCTCTGTAACACTTTTTACAGACGATAAAAGGTTCAAAAATTGCAACTTCTCTACTTTCTACCCATTCTCCGCAAATTGCACATCTTACGTATAGGTTCCTCATACGTATTACCTTAGAACGTTCGTGTTTTTAAGAATGTATTCCACCACGTTATCCACCTTCTTTCCAACTATGTCCTTTCCTCTCCATTTTACGATTACTCCGTAGTATTGTCTCTTTCCGTTGATTACTTGTCTTTCCATGACTATTACTCTGTCAAACCAACCGAATAAGTCCAACAGTTCCTTAAGTCTCTTGGGTAACCTACTTTCATCGCTTTCCACGAGTATCTTATCTATACTCGTTAATCCCTTGTATTTCCTTTCGTAACTCGGTATTTCTTCGAGTATCTTTACAGGAACTAACTCGGTAACTAAGAAATGAACTTTACCTTTTGCAAGTCCTCTAATTAGTTCTATTTGCCATTCGTTCGGTAACTGATAGTCGAATCCTCTAAGGTGAAAAGTCGTCGGATCATCTATAGGTTCTTCCTTTTCTCCTATCCACCTCTTGCCTCTCTCCAAGAACTTTTCCTTAGCGGTTATCCTTGCCTCTACGTTGAAAGAAAGAGGATCGATGATAATGCAGTTAACCTTATCTTGGTAGTCCAAAGCGTAACTCTTTAGCTCCAAGAAGTCCTTGGGATGAACGAGTATAACGTTTTTATCGACTTCCTTGGTTATCTTTCCTTCCTCAGCTAACGTTCTCCACTCGTCTAAGCTTCCCTGTTCGTTGTCTATGTATAGAACCTTCTTTCCTTTCTTCGCCAAGTTCAAAGCAATTCTAACCGCCGTATAGGTCTTTCCATGATGCGTATGTCCAATCAAGAGAATCCTCTCTACCTTGTTCTTAATCTTGTCCAGAACCGTCATGACATCACCTCGCCAAAGACAAGAGATAGCTCGTTCTCTTACTTAACTCGTATCTAACTCTCTCGTCCAGCCTATACCTGCTTAAGACGTAGGTTATTCCGTTCAACGAGTCAAATAAGTTGACCTTATCGGATTTGTTCTTAATGTCCTCGTAGTTCTTGGTGTTCTTAACTCCCTTATACACGACGAGCCAATAGTCTATATCTACGCCCAATTCCTTCTTTAGAATCTTGTATATTTTTGTCCTTAGTTTCTTGTGCGTCTTGAACGTAGATTCTACGAAGTGTATCACATCCAATACGCTAACCGTCTTCTTCTTTGACATCTCTATAAGCTGTAGAACTTCGTCGAGAGAATCGATGAGTCTCTCAATAGACGTCTTGATCAAGTTGTAGTCGTTCTCCACCACGAAAGCGTAGTGTCTGAACTTAGAACCCAATAGATCTTCTCCTACTACCAATCCGTTCTTGCACACGAGTCTAAATAGGTATCCCGTTACGTTAATTCCCGAACTTCTGTCGTAACTGTTCGTAACCGTAAATCCTACCTTAAATTCGCCTACGTTCCCTGTTATATAACGTGCCACCATAAAGCTTCCATCGTAACTTACTCTTATCTTCTCCTCGTAGTCTATTTTCAAGTCCTTCAGAACCTTTCTTACCGTGCTTACTACGTCCTCGTGTAAAATAAGCTGATACCTGTCGCTCACTATGTCATATACCTTTCCGTTCTCTCCTACTACCGCAAGTCTATTCGGAATCTCTATATAGCTATCTCCCACCCTCCTATATAGGGGTTGTAAAGTCGCCTTAGGCAATCTAAACTCCCCAAACACCTACACCACCTCCTTTAACTCAAATACCTTAACGAATTCAATATAGTCGGAAAAACGCTCTAAAAAATTTAAATCAAAATCTTCGAGAGCGTATATGAGATAGTCGTGTAAAGTCCAATAATATCTTTGATTTTCCTTCCTAAACCTTGCAGTCAACCTATAAAACTTTTTAGACCTTTTTTCTATCTCTGACACGATTTTAGACTTAACTTTTGCGTTGATTCTCTCTGATAGCTTTATTATAACTATTACCCTCGGAAGCATATGGACACCACTCGGCAAGTTCTATAGGAACTACTTGCATTCTTTTTAAACATCTTACTCTATCTGGATGCTTTTTCTCTATTACTTTGTTCTCGTCGATTATTATCACTTGGGTATATGGTCTCGCGTATTTACAGGAATGACATAGTCTAATAGGTTGCATTAGCTTCAACGGATTTTTTTTTATCATAACTAAAGCTCCCATAACGTTCATAATTTCACCTCCTCTACAATCTTATAATTGCTATAGGTATAGTTTCCAAAACTCTTCTCTTTATTTCGCTCTTTACGTATTCCTCTATCTTAGCTCTACACTCTTCGCTTAGGTCTTTGAAATAAATGTAAATGATTAATCCTCTATCCGTTTTTCTAATTTCCATAGGTTCAACCTCCGTATAATTATTCCAAGAGTTTCTGTCGTCGCCAAGTATATTAGGTCTTTATCGTAAACTACACCCTTGAATTGCAACTGATGTATTACTTCTTCAGCTATTTCTCTTACTTCGTCTTCGTTCACCTGTTCTTCCACGTAGTTCATGACGCTCTCTACTACCTTGTCTAAAAGCTCCTGAAAGTTCATAGTTCTCTCCTCTCTATCTGAAACGGAACGTCAACTCCGAGTTCCTTGATTATCTCTTGTCTTAACATGTCGGTCAATGACTCAACAGACCTATTTCCTATATCTACGAGTAACTGAGCCAACGCAAGTATTACGAATAGCGAAGGTCTGTTCTCTAACTGTCCGCTTATTACTCTCGCCAATTCGTTTGCAGTTTCGTCAACTATTCTTCTACCGTCTTCGTTTAGCATCTCTATGCTGTTCACGTAAAAATGAGTAGTTTGAGTTATTAGACAGCTGAGTCTCTCAATTATTCCGTTTATCTGAAGTATCTTTATTACGCTCTTTGAATACTCGTCTATTTCCGCCATATTACCACCCCCATTCTCTTATGTATATGTCGAGAACCTCGTAGAAATACAAATACTTGTCAAGCTCTTCTCTTCCTATCTCCTTTCCCCTAAGCTCCTTCGGTAGCTTTAGAACGGTAATGATAACCTGAAATCCCTTATACACGAGCTTGAATATCTGGTCTATTCTCATGTTTCCTATGAAGGTTACGTTTCCGTCAATTTTCTCTATGAAGTCGCTCGTTAGATGGTCTATTATTGTTACTTTGCCTTCGTATCCAATCTCGCTCAACTTGTCGAGCAAATAATCTATAGTCGCCTTATGTCTCGAAACTATAACTACTTCATCCCCCCATATCATCTCTTACACCCCCCATAACCTATTATACGTGGTGCTACCAAAACAAAATACCTCGTATCTAATTTACAAATAAATAAATAAGGAGCGATTATTTCCGGAACGTAAGCGTAGAAATCGTCGAAATTAAGTTCACCTTCGTGTCCTATCAGTATCTTGATTATCTCCATAGCGTCTTTAAGTATGTCTGGGTTAATTCCAGCAATTATCGTATCTTCCTTTATTCTGTCTCCTACGATCTTCTTCTCGATCTCGTTAAGTTTACTCAGCTTCTTAACTTTAGGTAGAATCATGTAATAGTCGTAATTAATTATAAATTTGCTCTTTCTATACGTTATCGTTACCGTCTTGTCCTTGGTTCTACTCGGTAGAATTTCCACCTTGATTTTCTTGGTAATCGTTATTTTGTCGTAATGTTCGCCGATTGCAAATACTCTACCTGCTGAAGCTACCAAATCGTAATTCTTTCTCTCCAATACCATAGCTACTTACACCTCCTTTCAATAAACTCCACCAATTCCTTGTAGAACGGCTTATCCTTGAATCTACTTAGAGGACTTTTGTTTCCACAATATTCGCAAGCTATGTAATCTTCGTATTCTATGTCTATGTCCATTCCTACCTCAGGAACTTTGAAAGTAGCTTCGAACAGTTTTAGAACTTTGCATACGTTGTTCTTAGTGTCTATAATCGTTCTTTTGCACCTGCCACACCTAATTCTCACCAATTTCCAACACCTCCGTTAGCTTTTTTCTTAATCTCACGAGTTCATTTTCTATTTTGTATTGTGGAGCACCGTATCTCGTCATAACATACAATGATATAACATGAGACGTAATGTCCTTCTCGAACCTATGTATTAACTCAAGAGCCGTTGATACGTTAATCATGTAATGCGTGTAAACCTTTAGCTCCTTTGCAATTTCTCTCTCTATTATCAATTCTTCCGCGAGCTCCTTTGGATTACCGTTTATAATTGCGTCCTCGAAGGTATGTATGTTTACCTGCACCTCTCTTAAGTTCAGTCTTATGAATCCGGTGAATATAGCCTTGTGAGTCGTTAATCTTTCGTAATCGCAACCTCTCAAAGCCCACATGTATGACAATTTGTCAAAGTCGTTTTTTACCATATTCAGAAACTCAAGGGGATGCATCTTCCTTAACGTCTTGTAATCTACCTGCATAGACCCACCTCCTGCTCCTAATCTTCCACAAATATTTTCTACCGCACTTACAATAAAAAATGTAAATATTAGAACCGTCTTTTGGTAGTTTCCTTCCGCACCAGCAATACATGTTAGATGATTATTTCCTCCTCTTCCTCTTCTTCCTCCTTCTCCTCTTCTTCTTCCTTCTCTTCCTCTTCTCCCTCTTCGAACATCTCTTCCTCTAATTCCTCTGCCAATTCCTTGAAGACTTCTTCGTAAGCCTTGTCGTCTGGTGTTCCTTCGAGTATCAGCTTCCAGACTTTCTTATACATCTTTACTTTCTCCTTGACCGTATCTACGTCAATTCCATAGAGTTCCAAAGCTTCCTTGCTTAGTATTTTCACGGGAACTACCACCTGAGCATTCAGAGCATTCTCGAACAACTTTAGCTTATCTACGTCCATTTTTGCATAGCTCTTCAAGTAGTCTCCTACAGTCATCTTCTTGAACAGTATTGGCTTTGTCTTCAAGAACTTCTCGAACTCCTTTCTGTTCTTGTATGGTATTCCCAATACTGTCATCGCATGAACCCAGCATCCCTTTCTACTTACTTTGCTCTTTGAACTCATGTCTATAAAGATGTGCTGTAGTTTCCAATTCCTGTCGAGAGGTGCAACTACTATGTGTAGCTGTCTTCCGTTTCTGCTCTCTCCCCTCTCTTCCAACTTCTCCTTTCCTTTCTTACACTTCGGGCATTCACATGGGTATCTAATGTCTATTGCTATCCCTACGAACTCGATCTCCGGCTGTTCTCCCAAACTTTCCCAATCTTCGAACCATTCCATACTTCACACCTCTACCTATATTCTGCAAGGTCTAAAAAAAATAACAATTACGAAATTAAGTCAAGTATTTGATCTATCGTTTCTTCAGCTAATTCCACGTCTTCCTTCTCCAAGTAATACTTAGCTAATTGCAACTTCAGTTTCACTTCGTCAATCGTGTTAATTAGTTTCCTCAAGTTTTTATAAATGTCTTCTATTGTATCCATCATGATATATTCACCTCAGTGTCATATTTCGCTTAACAATGAAATTGACTCAAGTTTTTTTAGCTCTTCTACGTATTCTGCCATTTTCTTAAGAGTTTCTACCTTTTTGTGGAATACCTCTTGAATCTCTCTGGTTAATTCCGAAATTACCTCGTTTATGTCTTTACCCATTACGACTTTGAAGTCCCTGTATATCCTGAATACCAAGTAATTATAGCTGTCGCTTTCCGTAACTTCGTATAGTGTAGTCTGATCAACGCCTAACACTTCCGCAATATCTCTTAAATCCCCGTATCCTCCGATATCTAATCGTATTTCGGCAACTACCTGTCCGTTCCTAAATTCTACAGATACATTCCCAACTACGCTTATCATATACTATACACCTCCTCCACCTTTACCAAAAAAAATTAAAAAAACGAATATTATTTAATTGGCTTAACTACTATCTTATTGTCTTTGACGAATATCTCTGCCTTTTCGTAGATCCAATCGCTGATGTCCTGACTTTCCTTTATCTTCCTTGCCTCCCTGATCATTCTATGAATCTCTTGTCCTACTACGTCAGTTGCTCTCTTAATTAGCTCCTTTATCTCCTCCCTTTCGAGAACCCTGTTGTCTATAGACTTACAGATCCTGACCAAGAACTCAAATGGAAATACTTTAACTCTATTCTCGTCCTTGAACTCCTCCTTGATTCTACTGAGAGCCTCTTTTACTATTTTCTCGGCTATGTCCTCTGGTATGTTGAAGTAATTGCTCAGCAGACTTGCTACAAACCCGTCGCAATATTTCTCGTTTACGCTGAATATTAGATCTATAAAGTTCTCATCTATATATGCCTTTCTAATTATTTTTAGCTCCTCCATACTCTACACCTCCTCCACTAAAAAACATAATAAAAAACACAATTATTTTTGGTCTTTGATAATTTCGTCTCTTGCTTTCTTGAGATCGTTAAGCATATTTTTGAAGTTCTTGTATGCGTAATTAATCAGTTCTGCACCAGATCTTTTGAATATCCTGCTGATCCATGGTTTACTTGGATTCCACTCAATCACGTCTTCAGTTTTATTTTCGATCACGTCAATAGCGTTCTTTAGGAAACTCATGATCTCGTCGTGTCGATCGTATATTGTTACTTTGACTTTAATTCTGTTGGTCTCAAGTTCCCCATACTTAACCCACCTTCTCTTGATAATATATCTTTTTGCATCATTGACAAATACTTTGAATCTATTGATCCTTTCCTTGTGGCTTTTATGAAATACACAATACGCCTTAACATTGCCAAGCTTTGTCTTTGTTACTACCGTTATCAAAGAAATCTCATGTAGTAGATCGAGTATTTCGTAAGCTGTCTCCTGCTCTACGTAACTTCTGTTGTAGTATTCTATGTAAACTGTTGTAAATACGTAATCGCTTAGTCCTGCCTTTCTCACTATTTCTCTGCTACAATCGTAACAAATTACTGAATATGTTCGTGCAGTCGGACTCTGTTCTCTTGGATTGTAGCTCTCCTCTATTGTCCATTCTCTCGCACATATACTGCACTTGCAGACACTAAACAAAATACCCATTCACACCACCTCCATTGAAATACTCTACACCCTACTTATTTTCTCTAAAAAAAATCAAAAAAACAAAAATTATAATATTTGTTTAACTATCACCTTATCGTCCTTTATGTCTATTTTTGCGAATTCGTATAGCCATGAAGTTATGTCTTGTTTCTCTCTGATCTTCCTTGCTTTCTTGATCATTCTAAATATCTCTTGTCCTGCAATGTTGGTTACTCTCTTTATAAGTTCTTTTAGTTCTCTGCCATCTATTTCTTTGCCATCTACATCCTTTTTGACCCATATAACGAATTGATACTGAAATACCTTCACTCTATTGTCTTCCTTAAACTCCTCCGTAATTCTATTGAGAGTTTCTTTTACTAACCTTTTAGCCACATTCTTGGGAATGCCTATTTTTTCGTGTAAGACGTCCGCAACTGAAGAGTCGCAATACTTATTATCTATGCCGAATACAAGTTTAATTACCCCCTCTTCGTCTTTCGCCATTCTTATAACTTCAACCTCCTTCATACTCTTCTCCATACACACCACCTCCTTTACTTTCTCCAAAAATAATAAAAAAATTTTTATAAATTATAAATTATTTAATTCATTGTGAAGCTCATTATAGAGCTTAACATATTTAGCTCTGACTTTTCTTTTTGTCTTTACGGAGTAATACTTGTAGTTATTCCTGAAGCTCCTTAGTAATGCCTTCTTTTTTTGCTCTATGTTCTTGTAGTAATCTATGTGAATAATGCTATTATCTCTTAGATCCACGATAACTCTCTTTACTCTGCACCTTAGAGAAGGACAATAGTAGTATCTCACTTGAATCGATGAAATTGTAGTATAATTAATTAACTTTGCTCTACACTTAGGGCATCTAATATCTTTTAAATTATAATCAATTTGACTATTATCTATAACTAAACTCATATACTCCACCCAAAGTCGTTTATTGTTTTTTTATTATAAAAAAATTTAAAGTTCGTCATCGTGCTTTTCGACGATTGCTCTCTCTGAGTATCCGTTTTCCTTCTCTATTTCCTTCGCTAAAGCCACGTAAAACTCCAAGTTTTCAAGTATCCTCTTCACGCTCGCAATCAGAATCCTGAGATCTCTCGCCTTCCTGATCTGAATGACTCCGATTCTATCATTTGCGTGCTTGAATTCAAGTCTGAAAATTCCATTCTGAGAAGCTCTTAGTTCTCTCCTAAGTCCGTTCGATGTTGCTCTTATGACATCCCCGCCCTTTACTCTCTCCAACTTTTCTTTTGCTTTTTCAATAGCTTCTTTGCTTAGCTTTATCTCCTCTATTTTCTCCTCCAACTCCTCCAAATATTCAACCACCTTCTTCATTCCATCCCCTTTTGCCATATCTCATCACCCCATCTATCTCTCCGCCCTACACTCCCTGAAAAAAGGGAGTATAGGGCTATAGAGGATAGACGGGTCAAAAAGATAAAAATAAAAAATTATAAGTCTTTATCTTCGACAATTGTCTTTTTCTCAATTTTCTTAAGCTGTTCTCTAAGCCGTTCTATGTGCCTCTCGCATGCTTTAATCTGCTCTCTAAGTCTTTTACGCTCCTGAGTATACTTCTTTCCTCTTTTGCCCCTTAGACTCCTAAGTTTATCCTTATAGTCCTGAATATACCGCTCGAACATTTTTATCATCGATTCGATTTTCTCAGCCTTGTTAACGTTTTTCTCATGTTCCTTCCGTGCCCTTTTCTTCATGAGCTTCTTTACATTAACTGAAACATTCAAAACTTCGTTCCTTCTGTAGCCCCTGAGCCTATCGACCAACTCGTAAACGTCGCTTTTAGTTAAAACTCTGTTTGCTATGTAATAACGATAATACAAGTTACCGTTTGATCTCACTTTATAAAAGATTAAAGTTTTTGCGTTCTTTAAGTCTCTCATGGCAAAAATAGAATTTTTGCTTAGAATTGTAGTCCATTCACCATTGGCTAATGTATGCTGTAGATACTGATCCTCACTTACAAATACCCTTATCACTTCACCCCACGATACCATATCCCTTCCCTCCTTACGCTCTATCCCCGCCTTTAGGCGGTTCATTTTTGACCCAATTTTCGCCCCCTTTGACTTAAACATGATCAGCCCCCCCG
>Ga0256914_1000979_pt1 | contig 27210 bp, 24 predicted proteins | sample HulkmetaG_FD_191571 | JGI IMG/M metagenome (GOLD analysis project Ga0256914, IMG submission 191571) | Hydrothermal chimney microbial communities from Main Endeavour vent field at the Juan de Fuca Ridge, Pacific Ocean - Hulk | ecosystem: Environmental > Aquatic > Marine > Hydrothermal vents ... | reverse complement strand
ATCAGCGGCTACATCGGCAGCAGCGACCGCCTGGAGATCGATCTCAATCTGGCGATCACCCCCAGCGGCATGACCACCAGCGGGAACATCACCGCCCGCGCCAGCAATGGCGATTCTGGCACCTTCGCCTGGAACCTGAGCGCCAACGGCAACATCGATCGCGGAGTCGACTGCTTCATCAGCGATTTCGTAGTCAACGACGGCTCGGCGAACCTCTCGCTGAGCGTTAGCGAGGGAGGCGAGTCTCACTCGGTGGAATTCAACACCGGCTTCGCCATCAATTACGACGGCACCAGTGCGGTCGACTCGATTGGCCTGAGCAACGGCTACGTCAAGATCGACGGTCAAGTAGCTGCCACTTTCTCCGGCACCCTCGACGACGCCAACAGCAACGGTATTCCCGGCGAAAACGTGACCGTCAACTTCAGCGACGGCTCGGCGACGCTCGAGCAGATCCTGCAGGGCCTGACTTCTGGCTCCTGAGACTTTCCTGCCGGTATGGGGCCGGCCCTGCGGGCCGGCCCCTTTCTTGACAAAAAACCCGGCTCTGCGCATGATAAGGGTTGCGGTAGGCGCTGCCGTGGAGGGTTGGCCGAGCGGTTGAAGGCGGCGGTCTTGAAAACCGCTGTGGGCGCGAGCCCACCGGGGGTTCGAATCCCTCACCCTCCGCCAGAACGAGCATGGAGAGGTGGCCGAGTGGTTGAAGGCGGCACCCTGCTAAGGTGTTGTACCCCTACCGGGGTACCGCGGGTTCGAATCCCGCCCTCTCCGCCAGCGAGCCCCCGCTAAAGCGGGGGCTTTTTCTGCCCGTGTAGAATGAGGCCGGTATGGAAAGAACGTTCGCCATGATCAAACCCGACGGCGTCCGCCGCGGTCTGACCGGAAAAATCATCCAGCGCCTTGAAGACAAGGGTTTCCGGATCGTCGCCCTCAAGAAGATGCGCATCAGCTTCGACCTGGCCGAGGAGCACTACGGAGAGCACAAGGAAAAGCCCTTTTTCAAGCCGCTGGTCGAGTTCATCACCAGCGGGCCGGTGGTGGCGATGGTGCTCGAGGGCCCCGGGGTCATCGCCGAGCTGCGCAAGATGATGGGCGCCACCAACCCCGCCGACGCCCTGCCCGGCACCATCCGCGGCGACTTTGCGACGACTATCGACGAAAACGTCATCCACGGCTCCGCTAACGAGGCCGACGCCGGGCGCGAAATAGCCCTCTTCTTCAACGACTCGGAGTTCGTAGACTAAGACCCCGGCCCGCGCCCGAAAGGCGCGTCCCGCGGGCCCCTTGCAATCCGCGGCGGCCTTAAAGGACGCCGCCCGGCCTTGCGGCGTTCAGGGCGACGCCGGAGACGGGCGGGCGGGGCTGGCCGTGGCTACGGGCACTCGTCCGCGAGCATCCAGATGTCGAGGTCGTCCCAGCCCTCGTCGTTGTCGTCGCGGCAGACGTAGTCGTAGCTCACGGCCGGGTCGTGGAAGTCGGGGTCGTCGGTGACCGTCAGCGGGGGCAGCGGCCCCATCTCGACCTGCGCGGGCGAGCCGCCCCCCAGGGCCACCTCCCGCGCCGCCTGTTCGCCGTCGAAGACGTAGGCGGTCAGCGCGTCCAGCGGGCGGTTGAGGGCGTAGACGTCGAGCAGGTCGTAGGGTTCGTAGTGAACCGGATCCCACTGGGTCATCGCCCCCGTGTAGCTGGTGTAGTGGTTGGCGTGGTAGTCGTAGCCGGAGACGCTGGCGGAGCGCACGTAAACAAAGTCTTTCTCGGGCGGCGGGGTCGGTAGCAGCCGGTAGACGAGCTCGTAGACGTCCGGGTCGGTGAAGAGGTCTTCCTGGTAGGTTTGCATGATTACGCGGGTATCGGCGGGAATGCGCTCCAGGTCGGCCCGCGTGGTCAGGAACGTGTACCAGGGGGCGGTAACGAAGATGAAGCGGCCGGCCGAGCCCCAGCCGTAATCGCCGAAAATCCTGACCGCCAGCCAGAAGGCCATGCCGCCGCCCATGGAGTGGCCCATCAGGCCGACCCGGCTGGTATCCACCCAGGCGGCGTGGCGGATGACCGCGTCGTCCAGCATGGAGAGGGCGTTGGGGTAGGTGCTGGTAATGTTCCCCGGGTCTTCGTTGTAGACGTCGAAGACCACGAAACCCTTGCTGGCCAGGAAGCGGAAGAGCCGGTCGTAGGTGGCGGCGTCGCGCCCCCAGCCGGAAACGAAGAAAACGGCCGGCCGCGCGGCGGGCAGCACCTCGGGGCGGTAGATGGTTACCACGCCCAGGCCCGGGTATTCGTGGACCAGGGGGTCCGCCACGGTGCTGCCGCCCCAGGCGCCCCAACCGCTGGTGATGCCGGAAGAGCCGTCGTCCAGATCCGGGTAGGAGCCGCCGTAGCGGGGCCGGTAGTCCAGGCCCGCGACGCCGACGGAGGCGGCGCCGGTGTCAAAGGTGACCCGGTAGAGGCCGGGCCCCGGCAGGGGCACCGTGCAGGAAAAGGCGCCGTCGGCCCGCTGGCAGGCGCCGCTGTCCACGGGGCCGGCGGTTCCCGAGAGCGTCCAGCCGCAGGAAGCGGCGCCGGGTGCGGAGATGGTGAAGCTCAGCGGGCTGGCGGTTACCGCCGCCGGACCCTGGGGGCCGGAGACGATTTGCGGCGGCGTTCCGCCGCCGGCCGAGCAGGAGACCAGCAGCCAGCCGGCCGTAAAAATATAGACCAGTAGAGCGAGCCCGGTCCTGTTCACTGCCCTTAATATAGCGCATACGGGAACCACACCGGCAAGCCGCCGCCGAGTCTGGAGCGCGTCCACGAGTTTATAATCCGCTTCGTATATACTTGCAGCATGAGCCGCTTGTCCAAACGCGCACAAGGCCTCAAACCCAGCTCGACCGTCGCCATGAACGCCAAGGCGCTGGAGCTGCGCCGCCAGGGTGTCGACGTAATCGCCCTGACCGCCGGCGAGCCCGACTTCGATACCCCCCAGCACGTCAAGGACGCCGCCTGCCGGGCGCTGGCCGAGGGCAAGACCAAGTACACCCCGCCGGCCGGTATCCCCGAGCTGCGCGAGGCGCTGGCCCGCAAGTTCAAACGCGAGAATCAGCTCGACTACGAGCCCGACCAGATTACCGTCGGCGCCGGCGGCAAGGGGGTTCTCTACAACCTCTTCCAGGCCATCCTCGACCCCGGCGACGAGGTGATAATCCTGGCGCCCTTCTGGGTCAGCTACTCGGCCCAGGTGGAGCTGGCCGGCGGCGTGCCGGTGGTCGTTACCAGCAGCGCCGAGAAGGGCTTCGTGCCCGAGCTGGAGGACGTGGCCGCGGCGGTCACGCCGCGGACCAAGGCGATGATCGTCAACTCGCCCTCCAACCCGACCGGCGCGGTCTACCCGCCGGAGCTGCTCAGACAGCTGGCCGAGCTGGCCGCCGCCAGGGGGTTCTTCCTGGTTTCCGACGAGATTTACGAGCACCTGATTTACGAAGGCGAGCACTTCTCGCCGGCGCGGGTGGCCCCCGACTGGACGATTACCGTCAACGGCGTCGCCAAGACCTACGCCATGACCGGCTGGCGCATCGGCTACGCCGCCGGCCCCAAGGAGATAATCACCGCCATGACCAAGATACAGGGCCAGTCGGTGACCCACCCGACCAGCTTCGCCCAGTGGGCCACCATAACCGCCCTGGAGAGCCCGGAGAGCCTCGAGTTCATCGAGAGGTCGCGGGCCGCCTTCCGCCGCCGCCGCGACTTCTTCACCAGGGGCCTCAACGAGCTGGGGCTGGCGACCAACCTGCCCCACGGGGCCTTCTACGTCATGCCCAACGTCAGCGCCATCGACCCCGACGAGTTGAAGGCCGCCGAAATAATGCTCGAGGAGGCGCGGGTGGTGGTGGTGCCGGGCACCGACTTTGTCGCCCCCGGCCACGTCCGCATGAGCTACGCCACCAGCGACGAGAACCTGGAAAAGGCGCTGGAAAGGCTCGGCAAACTGCTGGGCTAGAGACCCCTAGTAACTCCGCTGCGCGGCCTGCAGGCCGCGCTTTTCCAGCCAGTCGACCAGCAGCCCGACCGCCCGCTTGACGCCGGCGGTGACCAGGGGGTTGCAGTTGGGGCGCAGGCCGACGTAGACCCCCTTGCTGCTGGGACGGACCTCGAGCAGCACCTCCTGGGTCAGCTCCTCCTCTTCGACGCGGGCCAGGACGACCATTCCCGCGGCCGCCTGCCAGGCCTCCAGCAGGACGACGTTGACGCCGGCGTCGGTGGCGACCAGCTTTGTGAACTCGCTGGCGGGGGGCGGGGTTCCTTGCATCAGGGCGTGGGGCACCGGGTACCTCCTCAGGGGCGGAAAATCCGCTTCTGCTTCGGCCGTTTTGGCGAAGCGGGCGTGAAAGATGGGCTTCGACTGGTCCAGCCACTTGCGGGCGTACTTGGTGCGCAGCGCCTCCGGCGGCGGCGGGGCGGTGGTCACCGCGAAGAGGCCGCTGGCGCGGGCCTCGCCAATGGCAAAGTGAAAGTATTCCTCGTGATCGGTGGTGAAGAGCAGCTCGCCGCCGTCTTGCAGCCGGGTCGAGAGGAGCTCGAAGAAGGGGCGGCGCAGCAGCCGGCGCTCGTGGTGCTTTTGCTTGGGCCAGGGGTCGGGAAAGTTGACGTAGACGCGCGCCAGCGAGCGCCTTCCCGCCAGGTTGCGCAGGGCGAAGCGGCCGTCGCCCAGGTAGAGGCGCGCCTGGCCGACTCCCTCGCGCCGCAGCCGCCGCAGCGCCCGGCTGACGCTGGCCGGGGCGACCTCGGCCCCCAGCAGGTTCCACCCGGGGTGGGCGCGGGCCAGCTCCACCAGGAAGCGGCCGTCACCCACGCCGATTTCCAGGACCCAGGGGCCCTCGCGGCCGTAGACGGCCGCCGGGGAGAGCGGAAAGGGGAGGCTGGCGGGAACGAGCAGCACGCAACGGTTATACCAGATTGGCGGGGGTCGCGTAGCGGCCGCGAACGGGGCAGAGCCGGCGGCCGGCGCGGCTCTCCGCGACGCCTCAAGCAGAAGCCGCCGGCAGGCCCGCCTTGACGCCCGGGGCGCGGACGCGGCAAACCCCCGTTTTCGGCGCGCCCGGTATCAATCGGGCGGCGTGCTCGCGGGGCTGGAAAAATCTATTTCAAGAACGCCGGCAATCCCGCCACGTGTTTTCTCGCCGCGGCGACGGGCTAAACTTGGGTGATGAGCAAGCGCCTTTACTGGGAAGACCCCTACGCCACCCGCTTCGAGGCGACCGTCGTCAGCTCCCGGGAAGAGGAGGGCCGTTACCTGGTGGAGCTCGACCGGACCCTCTTCTACCCGACCTCCGGCGGCCAGCCCCACGACACCGGCGTCCTCGGCGGGGTGCGGGTGGTGGACGTATTCGAACCCGAGAAGCACGGCGAGCGGATCGTGCACGTTCTCGAGGGCCCCCTCGAGCCGGGCGCGACCGTGGAGGGCGAGATAGACTGGAACCGCCGCTACCGCCACATGCAGCGCCACACCGGCCAGCACGTCCTCAGCCAGGCCTTTCTGCGGGCGGCGCAGTGGAACACCATCGCCGTCAGCCTGAGCGGCCCCGAGATCCACATCGACTTCGACGTCTGGCCCGGAGCGGAGGCGGCGGCGGAGGTGCTGGAGCGGGCCGAGGCGCTGGCCAACTGGGCCGTGTACGCGAACCTGGCCGTCAGCGCCCGGGTGGTGCCCGAGGCGCAGGTGCCGCTCCTGCCGCTCAGGCGGATGCCCCAGGTGCGCGGGGCGGTGCGGGTTGTCGAGATAGCAGACTGGGACCTCGCCCCCTGCGGCGGCACCCACCTGCGCAGCACCGCCGAGGCGGGGCCGCTCAAGCTGCTGGGCTTCGAGAAGGGCAAGAAGAAGACGATTCGCGTCTACGCCCGCGCCGGCTGGGAGGCGCTCGAAGACTACGCGGCCAAGCACCGGACGCTTAAAGAGCTGGCCGGCCGCTTCTCGGCCGGGGTCTTCGACGTGCCGGAGCGGGTGCGCAAGCTGGAAGAGGAGCTCTACGCCGCCCGCGGCCGGGTAATGGAGCTGAGCGGCGAGCTGGCCGAGCGGCTGGCGCGCGAGGTGGTCGCGGCGGGTTTCCCGGCGGCGCTCGAGGTCCCCGCCGCCGTCCTGGGCGAGGTGGGCGAGCGCCTGAGCGAGTGGCCCGGGGCGCTGGCGCTGCTGGCGGCCCGCGAGGGCGGGCGGGCGCGGCTGCTGCTGGTCAAGCACCCCGACCGCCCCGAGGACCTGCAACGGCTCTGGCGGGAGCGGCTGGCGCCGCTGGGGGCCAGGGGCGGCGGCCGTGTTCACATCCAGGGCACAATTCCCTCTGCTAAGCTGGCGGCGGCGCTCGAGGCCTTCTCGGGCCCGAAGGAGCAGAAGTGAAGACGAACCAACCCCTCGGCGACGAAGTGCTCGAACTAAAGCCCGGCGACCGCCTCTTCGACCCGCAGGCCCACCGCGGCTACCTGATTTACGGAATCCGCGTCTACGACGACTACGACAACGGTATGCTCGACACCTACCTCGACCTGATAGCCGAAGACGGCACCCGGGTCGTCCTGCAGGCGCTGGCGGTCAGCCGCTGGGAAAGGCTCTAGCGCCCCCCTCTCCGCTTCGGGGTAGAATGGCCCGAAACGGGGAGGTCGGATGCGGATACTTTCAATCCTGGGCAGGCTGGTCCTGGTCGCAATTTTCGTGGCCTTGCTGGCCGCGGTCGGCGGTTTTTACTACCTGAAGAACTCTACGCTGCCGCAAACCACGGGGCGGCTGGTGATGCCGGGCCTCTCGGCGCCGGTGGAGATACTGCGCGACGGGCGCGACGTCATCCACGTCAAGGCGGCCAACGAGCACGACCTGTTCTTCGGCCAGGCGGTGGCCCACGCCCAGGAGCGGCTCTGGCAGATGGAGTTTCAGCGCCGCGTCGGCGCCGGCCGGCTGGCCGAGGTGCTGGGTCCGGAGCTGGTCGAGACCGATAAGTACCTGCGCACCCTGGGCGTCTACCGGGCGGCCGAACAGGCCTACCGGAACCTGCCGGACGATTTGAAGGCCATCATCGACGCCTACACCGAGGGGATTAACGCCTACCTGGCCTCGGCCCCGCCGCTGCCCCTCGAGTTCAAGCTGCTCGGCTTCGAGCCCGAGCCCTGGACGCCGGCCGACGTGCTGGTCTGGCAGAAGATGATGAGCTACGACCTCAGCGGCAACATGGACGAGGAGCTGAGGCGCTACCGGCTGCTGGCCCGCGGCCTCAGCAAGGAGCGGGTCGAGCAGCTCCTCCCCGACTACCAGCCGGGGACGCCGGTCATCCTCCGCAGCGCGCCGCCGCGCCAGCCGCCCGGCGAGGAGGAGCCCGAGGCCCCGACGCCCGCCCCGAACGGCCTGGCCCCGATCGAAAAGCTGCTGGCCCTGAGCGCTTCCCTTCCCAGGACCGCCGCCGCCTCCAACAACTGGGTCGTCGCCGGCTGGCGGAGCAGCAGCGGCCAGCCCTTGCTGGCCGACGACCCCCACCTGGGCCTCTCCGCGCCCTCGATCTGGATTCTGATGGAGCTCGAGTCGCCCACCTACCACGCCAGCGGCGCTACCTTCCCGGGTCTGCCGACGGTGGTCATCGGCCGTAACGACCACGTCGCCTGGGCGGTCACCAACCACCACGTCGACGTGCAGGACCTGTACGTGCTGGAAGAGAAGGACGGCGGCTACCTGTATAAGGGCGGGGTCCGCCCCTACCAGACGCGGCGCGAGGTGATCGCCGTCAAGGGCGGTGAGCCGGTGGAACTGACCGTTCGCGAGAGCGTTTACGGGCCGGTAATCTCCGACGCCACCGACGTTCCCGGCGGCAACGTCCTGGCGCTGCGCTGGACCAGCCTGGAACCCGAAGACGAGACCATGGCCGCCTTCTACGGCATCGGCAAGGCGAACGACTGGCAGGAGTTCACCACCGCCCTCAGCCGCCTCAAGGCCCCCAGCCAGAACTTCCTCTACGCGGACGACTCCGGCAACATCGGCTACTTCGCCCCCGGCGAGGTGCCGGTGCGCAAGCCGGGGCACAGCGGCAAGTACCCGGTGCCGGGTAACGGCGAGTGGGACTGGCAGGGGTACGTGCCGCTCGAGTGGCTGCCGCAGGTCTACAACCCGCCAGAGGGCTACATAATCACCGCCAACAACCGCTCCACGCCGCCCGGCTGGCCCTACGAGCTGGGCCACGAGTGGGCGGCCGGCTTCCGCGCCGAGCGAATCGAGCAGCTGCTGCGCGGCCGCCAGAAGCTCTCCCCCGAAGACTTCATGCGCATTCAGAACGACGTCGTCAGCCTGCTGGCGCGGCGCTTGCAGCCGGTGCTGGCGAAGATCCAGCCGCAGAGCCAGCGGGCCGCCGAGTGGCGCCGCAAACTGCTGGCCTGGGACGGCGACGAGCAGGCGGGCAGCCTCGAGGCCAGCGTCTTCGAGGCCTGGTACACCGAGCTGACCCGCCTCCCCGAGGCCGAGGTGGGCCAGCCCTACTGGAACTCGCCCTACTACATAATCCACGCCCTCGAAGAGGGCGACCCGGCCTGCGACGCCCGCGGCGAGAGCTGCCTCGAGTTCGCCACCGCCGCCTTCGAGCGGGCGCTGGAGCGCCTCGACAACCACGGCGGCATCCTTCCCTGGGGGCAGCTCCACCAGGCCCACTTCGACCACGCGGTCATGACCCACGTGCCCCAGCTACGCCGTTTCTTCGACCGCTACATAGCCCACGGCGGCGACGCCTACACGGTCAACGTCGGCGCTTACGACCCCAGCACCTTCGAGATGTACCACGGCCCCAGCTACCGCGAGATAATCACCCCCGGCGGGCGGCAGGGCAGCTACTGGATTCATCCGATGGGCCAGTCGGGCAATGTCCTCAGCCGCCACTACGCCGACCTGCTGCCCCTCTGGGCCCGCGGCGAGTACCTGCCCTACGGCGGCGGGGAGCCCGTCAAGCGGCTCTTGCTGGAGCCCTAGCTCAGAGCATCTCGGGGGCGTCCGGCTCGTAGCGCCAGACGTCTTCCTGAGGCTGCGGCCGCCGCCAGACCTCCCAGCCCGAGCCGGTCCAGGCGTACTCGGCCGGCAGCGGGTGGTCGAGGTAGTTCATGCTCATCGCGCTGCCGTAGGCGCCGGCCTCGAGGATGGCCAGGGCGTCGCCGGTTTTCGGCACCGGCAGCTCGACGTCGCGGGCCAGAACGTCGCCCGACTCGCAGGCCGGGCCGGCCAGGTCGAAGACCCCGCGCTCCTCCGCCTCGTACAGGGGCAGCACCGGGTGGGCCGCCCCGTAGAGGGCCGGCCGCAGGAGGGCCGTCATCCCGCCGTCGAGGAGCAGGTAGCGGCGGCGGGTGCGTTTCTCGCCCCAGACCCGGGTCACCAGCACGCCGGCGCGGGCGACCACCGTCCGCCCCGGCTCCACCCAGAGCTCGGCGCCGTACTCGGCGGCGGCGGCGAACATCGCCGGGGCCAGGCTGGCGGGGTCGAGCTCGAGCCCGAAGCCGCCCCCCAGGTCGAGCACCTCCAGCTCGCCGAGCCGTTTTCGCAGGGCCGCCAGCACTTCCAGGCGGGCGGCAAAGTCGGCCGGGTTGTTCAGCTGCGAGCCCAGGTGAACGTGCAGCCCGCGCATCCGCAGACCCAGCTCGCGGCCGCGGGCGAAGACCGCCGGGTAGTCGTCGGGCAGCACGCCGAACTGGCTGTCGCCGCGGCCGGTGGCCAGGTGGGGGTGGGTCTCCACCGGCAGGTCGGGGTTGAGGCGGAGGAGGGTGGCGGCCCCGGGGAAAAAGGCGGCCAGCCGCTCCAGGTCGGCCGCCGAGTCGGCCACCAGCGTCGGAGCGCCGGCGCGGCGCAGCCGCTCCAGACCCGCCGGCGTCTTGACGGGGCCGTTGTAGACCACTTCTTCGGGCCGGAAGCCGGCGGCGTAGCCGCGCAGCACCTCGCCGGGGCTGACCGTTTCGATGCCCAGACCGGCGGCGCGCAGGTGCTGTAGCAGCCGCAGCCGCGGGTTGGCCTTGATCGCGTAGAAGACCCGGCCGCCGGCGAAGGCGCGGCGGTAGCGAGCGGCCTGCTTGCGGACGGCCGCCAGGTCGTATGCGTAAAAGGGCGTCTCCGCTTCCTGCGCCAGGCGGCGCAGCGCGGCGGCGAAGCTGGGTGAGATGGCCAGACGCATAGACATACCTTACCGCTGTATCTTAGGGACATGCCGCTGATCGGAATCACCAGCCAAACCGCCAAAACCGGGCGCGTCAACATCAACAAGGTCTGGGGGGTGCGCGAGCCCTACCGCGCCGCCCTGGAGAGCTACGGCGCGTCCGTCGTCGTCCTGCCGCCGCAGCCCCCCGAGCGGCTGGCGGGCATTCTGGCCCGCCTCGACGGCCTGGTGCTGCCGGGCGGGGCCGACCTGGACCCGGCCTTCTTCGGCGAGCAGCCCCAGCCGCGGCTGGGCGAGGTAGACCCGGTGCGCGACGAGTTCGAGATATACGCCGCCCGCTGGGCGGCCGAGAACGGCCTGCCCACCCTGGGGGTCTGCCGCGGAGCCCAGGTGGGGGCGGTCGCCCTGGGCGGCAGCCTCTACCAGGATCTGGAGAGCGCCGGCTTCACCCAGATATCCCACGAGCAGACCGCCAAGGCGCCGGCGCTCTGGCACGAGGTCGCCCTGCGGCGCCGCCGCTGGCTGGAGCCGCTCTTCGGCGAGCGCTTCCGGGTCAACAGCTACCACCACCAGGCGATCCGGGACCCGGGTCCGCTCGAGGTCACGGCCGAGGCCCCCGACGGCGTTATCGAAGCGGCCCGCCTCCCCGGCCACCCCTTCTACCTGATGATTCAGTGGCACCCCGAGCTGCTGCCCGCCCACTGGGGCCTTTTCGGCCTGCTGGTCGAGCAGGCCCGCGGCGGCCTGGCGGCGGCCGACTGAGTTGCGAACCGCACCGCAAGCCGGCTAGCCGCGCGGGTCGAGGGCGTCGCGCACCGCGTCGCCCAGCAGGTTCCAGCCCAGCACGAAGAGGGCGATGGCCACGCTCGGCCAGAACCAGACGTACCAGTACTTCAAAGGCTCGCCGCCGGGGTTGGAGATCCAGCTACGGGCGAAGCTGATCATCTGCCCCCAGTCGGCGTAGCCGACGTCGGCCCCCAGACCCAGAAAGGCCAGCGTCGAGGCGGTGATGACTATCGCTCCGATGTCGAGGCTGGCCAGGATGACCATCGGCCCGATGGCGTTGGGCAGGATGTGCTTGAAGAAAAGGCGCAGGTTGCCGACGCCGACGGCGTGGGCCGCCGAGATGTAGTCCTGCGCCTTGACCTGGAGAATGTTGCCGCGCAACATGCGGGCGTAGATCGGCCAGGCCACCAGGGCGATGGCGATCATCGTCTTGATCAGCCCGCGGCCGAAAATCGAGGCGAAGACCATCGCCAGCACCAGGCTGGGAATCGAGTAGACCACGTCCACCAGCCGCATCAGCAGGTTATCGAGCCAGCCGCCGAAGAGGCCCGCCACTCCGCCGACGACGGTGGCGATGACCATGACGATGCCCACCACCAGGATGCCGATGAAGAACGAGGTGCGGGTGCCCCAGACGATGCCGTAGTAGATGTCGTAGCCGCCGCTGGCGATGCCCATCGGGTACTTCTTGCTCGGCGGCTTGGGGCGCGGCGAGTAGCTGACCCGGGGGATGTTGTAGCAGCTCTTGGGCGGAACCAGCATCGTTTTCCAGAAGCGCAGGTCGAGCGGGTCGCGCAGCACCTGGCGCACCTCGCTGCGGCCCATGCCCAGGTCGCGGATGCAGGCGCGCCCCAGGCGGTCGGCGGTCAGGGCCGGGGCGAAGAGGCCGACGAAGGAAAAGAAGAGGAGGATGACGACGCCGATGACCGCCAGCGGATTGCGGCGGAAGCGCTTGAAGCGCTTGGACTCGTACCAGCGCTCGCGCCTGGGTTCGAGGAGTTCGGAGTTACTCATAGCGGATCCTCGGGTCGACGATGACGTAAGCGATGTCTACAAGCAGGTTGACCGTGGCCATGATCAGGCCGATCAGCATGACGAAGGCCAGCAGGGTGGTCATGTCGAGCTGGGTCGCCGCCTTGGCGGCCCACTCGCCCAGACCGGGAAAGTTGAAAATCAGCTCGATGACCACGATTCCACCGATCATCCTCCCCAGCATGGGGCCGGCCATGGTAATCACCGGAATCAGGGCGTTGCGCCAGGCGTGTTTGTAGATCACCCGGTTCTCGGTCAGGCCCTTGGCGCGGGCGGTGCGGACGTAGTCTTTGCCGAGCTCGTCGAGCATCGAAGAGCGCATGACCCGCATGATGCCGGCGCTGACGACGATGACCAGCGCCGTGGCCGGCAGCACCAGCCTGATGAGCGCCTGCCAGGTGACGTCGAGGCGGCCGTTGAGGATGCCGTCGATCGTATACATGCCGGTGTACTGGTGAAAATTACTGGTCGCCAGGTCGATCAGCATCTCGTTGGGCAGGCGGCCGATACCGAACCAGCCCAGGCCGCCGTAGACCCAGGCGACCAGCCAGATGGCCATGACGAAGGTCGGCAGCGACCAGCCGATGATCGCCACCACCCTGAGCACCTGGTCTATTAATTTGTCGCGGTTGACCGCGGCGATGGTTCCCAGGAAGACGCCCACCAGGACGATGGGCACGAAGGCCGCCAGGGCCAGCTCGACCGAGGCCGGAAAGCGCTTGCGGATGGTCGTCGTCACCGGCTCTTTGGAGATTCGCGAAAAGCCCAGGTTGCCTTTCAGCACCTCCCTGGCCCACATACCGTACTGAACCAGAAACCCCTCGTCCAGATGGTATTTTTCGATTATCTGATCCAGGTGTTCTATTTGTTTGTCCGAGGTTACGAAAGCCGCAGCCCTCTGCTGCGGAGACAAAAGCTGCATCAGCCCCACGATGATCAGCGAGAGCACGAAGAGCACCAGCGGGATCTGCAGCACGCGTCGGATGATGTAGTTCAGCATTGTTCGTCTTTGTTGGTAAAAGGGGCTGACGCGGGTAGCGTCAGCCCCTTTTGAGGCGCCGTTACTTCTTGCTGATGTCCTTCCAGTAGAAGTCGCGGCTGATCATGGAGTTGTAGTAGACGCCCTGGACGTTGTCGCGGGTGACGATGAATGGCGACTGCAGCGGGTAGGGGATGTTGGGGAGCTCGTCGTAGGCCATGCGGCCGATCTTCTTGTAGATTTCGTAGCGCTCGGCCTGCTGCTCGGGCTTGACCAGGGTGCGGGCGTAGTCGATGAGCTTGTCGATCTCCGGGTCCTTGAAGTTCTGGCGCTTGGCCAGCGAGCCGCGCGAGTGGTAGAAGGGGTGGATGAAGTTGTCGGAGTCGGCGTAGTCGGCGCCCCAGCCCAGCGGCCAGATGGGCAGCGACTTGGCGCGCGCCGCCTTGAGGTAGTCGGACCACTGCAGCGGCACCACGTCGATCTTGAACTTGGGGTTGAGGCTCTCGACGTTGGCCTTGATCATCTCGGCCACCGTCTGCCGCTCGGTGTTGCCGGCGTTGTAGGTGATGGTCAGCTTGAAGCCCTTCTCCCAGACCTGGCCGCCCCAGGCCTTCTTGAAGTACTCTTCGGCCTTGTCGAGGTCGAGCTTGCGGATGGGAATGGTCGGGTCGTAGCCGGGCCAGGTGGGCGGCAGGGCCATCGTGTACCAGGAGCCGTGCCCCTCGAAGAGGTCGTTGTAGATGGCGTCCTGGTCGAGGCAGTAGGCGAAGGCCTTGCGGACGTTGATGTCGGAGAAGAAGTCGCGCGGGATGCCGTTGCCGTCGAGCTTGCCGGAGCCGATGTAGGGGTTGTTCTCGCCCTCGACGTTGAAGTTGAAGAAGACGACGTGGGCGGCGGCCGGCGACCAGGAGGGGTCAGACCAGACCTTGACGCCGCTCATCTGCTTGACCTTGGCGTTGACGGTGGCCCAGTCGTTGACGTCGATCCGGTCGGCGTCGCCGCGGGCGAGGGCCTCGAGGCGGGTCGACTCTTCCTCGACCGACTGCACCAGGACCTTCTTGATGGCGGGCTCGCCGCCCCAGTAGCCGTCGAAGGCCTCGGCCACCACGTTGTTGCCGTCCCACTTGACCAGCTTGTAGGGGCCGGTGCCGGAGGCGTGGTTGTGGAGGTAGCCGGTGCGCAGATCGACGCCGATCCAGTCTTTCCAGTCTTTCTCGGTGCCGCTCCACTCGCCGTGTTCGATGGCCCACTTGCTATCGACCACCGCGCCGCCGGTGAAGAGCAGGCGGGCGAAGAAGGCCACGTCGGGCTTGGCCAGGTGGAAGCTGACCGTGTACATGTCGTCGCAGGTCACCGCCGCCTCGATCTTCTTCCAGTACTCGTCGAGGAACTTGTCGATATCCGCCTGCGAGGCGTTGTCGCCCAGCGCCCGCTTGGCCTCGGTCATCGCGTCGTCGCCGTAGCCGGTGAGGACGCTACCGAAGATCCAGGCGCCGGAGTCGCCGGGCATGGTTACCAGGTTGCGCTGCATCGAATACTTGACGTCCTTGCAGGTCATCGGGTTGCCCGAGTGGAACTTGACGCCCTTGCGCAGGTGGAATGTGTAGGTCATGCCGTCGGCGGAGACCTCGTAGCTGGTGGCCAGCGTCGGCTCGTACTCGCCCAGGGAATCCTTCTTGAAGCTGTAGAGGGTTTCGTAGACGTTCTCGAGGATTCCGATGGACGCGCCGTCGTAGGCCTGTACCGGGTCGAGCGAGTCGATGACCGCGCTCTGCAGGTAGACGTAGGTGTCCTTCGGCGTGGCCGCGAAAGCCGCCCCGAACAGGGCGAGTGCGACTAATGTGATGAGACGTTTTTTCATGTTACTCCTTTCGTTATTTATACGCCCACATGGTATCACTTTCGCAGGCCCAGACGCAATGAAGCCCGATGTTTATAGGCTTTTTGAAAAGCGAGCGCTTAACCTCGCGGATTGGTCTATGCAAAAAGAGCGACGAATACCCCCGGCCGCGGCCGGGGGTATTCGGGGCGGCGGGCCGCCTCAGCTCTTGGGGTCGAGGGCGTCGCGGACCGCGTCGCCCAGCAGGTTCCAGGCCAGTCCGAAGAGGACCAGCATCATGCTGGGGTAGACCCAGACGTACCAGTAGTCAAAGGGCGTTCCCTGGGCGCTGCCGAGTATGTAGCCGCGGGCGAAGCTGATCATCTGCCCCCAGTCGGCGTAGCCGACCGGCGCGCCGAGACCCAAGAAGGAGAGACCCGAGGCGGCCAGGACGATCGAGCCGACGTCCATGCTGGCCAGAATCAGCAGGGTGCCGATGGCGTTGGGGAAGACGTGCTTGCTGAAGACGCGCAGCGGGCTGGCGCCGAGGGCGCGGGCGGCGTCGACGAACTCCTGCGCCTTGGTGCGGAGGATGTCGCCGCGGAAGAAGCGGGCGTAGCCGGCCCAGCCGACCAGAGCCATGGCCAGCATGACCGTGGTCAGGCCGCTGCCGAAGATGACCGAGATGATCATCACGAAGACCAGGCGCGGGAAGGAGAGCATGACGTCGATGATGCGCATTATCAGGTTGTCGGTGCGGCCGCCTATGAACCCGGAGATGCCGCCGATGATGATGCCGATGGTCAGGCTGATGCCCACCACCAGGAAGCCGACGTAAAAGGCGGTGCGGGTTCCCCAGACCAGTCCGTACATTACGTCGTAGCCGCCGCCGGAGACGCCCATCGGGTGTTTTTTCGAGGGCGGCTTGGGAAGCGGCGAGAAGCCGTCGCGGGGGATGTTGTAGCAGCTCTGCGGCGGGGCCAGGGTGGCCTTCCAGAAGACCGGGTTGAGGGGGTTGCGCAGCGCCGAGACCGCCTCGTTGCGCTTGACGCCCAGGTCGCGCAGGCAGGGGCGGGCCGAGGAGATGCTGGCCAGCTGGGGGGCGGTGATGGCCGGCGCCATGAAGGCCACGATGACGAAGCCGAGCAGCAGCAGGCTGCCGACGATCGCCAGCGGGTTGCGGCGGAAGCGCTTGAAGGTCTTGGAGCGGTACCATGGATCGCGTTGCGGTTTCATGTCTTGTGGATTCATGGCCCCCTCCTTACTGGAAGCTGATGCGCGGGTCGATAATCCCGTAGAGGATGTCGACTATCAGGTTGGCGACCGAGACGACCAGGCCGGTTAGCAGGGCGATGCCGATGACCGCCGGGAAGTCGAGCTGGACCGCCGCCGGCACCGACCACTGACCCAGGCCGGGGATGTTGAAGATGATCTCGATGAAGAAGACGCCCTCGAGCATGAAGGCGAACATCAAGCCGGCGATGGTGACGATGGGAATGATGGCGTTGCGGCGAGCGTGCTTGAGGTTGACCACCCGCTCGGGCAGGCCCTTGGCGCGCGCGGTGCGGACGTAGTCGGAGTTGAGGACGTCGAGCATGCTCGAGCGCAGCACGCGCATTATCTGGGCGCTGGCGACCACCGTGTAAGTCAGCACCGGCAGCACCAGGTGCTTCAGCCCGGAGAGGGTGACGTCGAGCCGGCCGTTGAGAAGGCCGTCGATGGTGATCATTCCCGTGTAGCGTCTGAGGGTCCCCTGGGCGAACTCGACCAGGTACCTGTCGTCGGCGCGGCCGATACCGCAGCAGTGCAGGTACCCGTAGAGAACCGCCAGCAGCCAGATGCCGAGGACGAAGGTCGGCAGCGACCAGCCGGCGATGGCGAAGACGCGGACGAACTGGTCTATCAGCTTGTCGCGGTGGATGGCCGCCAGCGTGCCCATCCAGATGCCGAAGGCCAGCGTCGGGAAGAACATGAAGATGGCCAGCTCGGTGGAAACCGGCAGGCGCTTGCGGATGGTGTCCAGTACAGGCTCGTGCGACTGTTTTGAGAAGCCCAGGTTACCGTGCAGGACTTCCTTGAGCCAGGTCGAGTACTGGACAATGAAGCCCTTGTCGAGGTTGTACTGGCGGATGATGGCGTCGAGGTGCTGCGCTTGCTGCTCGGTCTTGGCGTAGGTGGCCGCCCGCTGTTCGGGGGTGAGGAACTGCATCATGCCGAAGATGAGCAACGAGATGGCGAACAGGACCACGGGCAGTTGCAGCAATCGCCTAACGATGAAGGTGGTCAAAGTTTGCCTCCAAAAGTCTTGTAAAAGGGCCGGCGGGCCCGCGTTCTCGGTTTATACAGCAGGCAGTAGAGGGTGCGGTGCACCCTCTACTGCGCTAAAGGTTCTAGGCGCTCACGCTACTTCTTGATGATGTCCTTCCAGAGGAAGGAGCCGGAGCGCATGGGGTTGTTGTAAACGTCCATGCCTTCCGGGGCCATCTTGGTGTAGACGTTCTTGGCCAGGACCATCCAGCCGGTCGGCCGCGGCAGCGGCAGCACCGGCACGTCGTCGTGGGCCAGGTAGCCAACCTTGCTGTAGAGCTCGGCGCGCTTCTTGGGGTCGACGATCGAACGGGCTTCTTCGATCAGCTTGTCCATCTCGGGGTTGTGGTAGCCGATCTTCTTGGCGAAGTAGCCGTTCGAGTGATAGAAGACGTAGATGAAGTTGTCCGGGTCGGCGTAGTCGGCGCCCCAGCCGAGCACCAGCGCGGGCAGCTGACCGTTCTTGTAGGCGGCCAGGAACTGCGGCCAGGGCATGGCCTTGACCTCGATCTTGAACTTCGGGTTGAGAGCCTCGATGTTCTGCTTGAGGATCTCGGCCACCGTCTGGCGGGTGGTGTTACCCGAGTTGTAGGCGATGGTCATGCTGAAGCCGGTTTCCCAGAGCTTGCCGCCGTAGGCCTTCTTGAAGTACTCCTCGGCCTTGTCCATGTCGAGGTTGTAGATGGGGATGTTGGGGTCGTAGCCGAGGAACGAGGGCGGCAGGGCCATGGTCAGCGGCACCGCCTTGCCCATGTAGAGGTCCTGGATGATGGCGTCCTGGTCGAAGCTGTAGGCAAAGGCCTTGCGGACGTTGATGTCGGTGAAGAAGTCGGCGGGGATGCCGTTGCCGTCGAGCTTGCCGGAGCCGATCATCGGGTTGTCCTTGGCGGCGATCTTCTGGTTGAAGAAGACGGCCGAGGCGGCGGCGCCGAGCCACTTGTCGGACTCGAGGATCTTGGCGTTGGGGATGCCGCGGATCTGGGTCTCCAGCGTGGCGCGGTCGTTGACGGTGATGCGGTCGGCGTCACCGGCCTTGAGGGCCTGGATGCGGGTGGCCTGCTCGTCGACGACCTTGATGATGACGGTCTTTATCTGGGGCTTGTTGGCGTAGTCCCAGTAGCCGATGAAGCGCTCGGCGTAGACGTCCTTGCCGTCCCACTTGACCAGCTTGTAGGCGCCGGTGCCGGCGTCGTGGGTGTGCAGGAAGCCGCCGCGCAGGTCCTTACCGGCCCACTCGTACCAGTCGGCCTTGGTGCCGCTCCACTCGCCGTTCTCGATGGCGTACTTGCTGTCGAGGACCGAGGAGGCGGTGTACATCAGCTTGACGAAGAAGGAGGGGTCCTTCTTGATCAGGTGGAACTGGACGGTGTAGTCGTCAACGCAGGTCACGGCGTTGTCGATGGCCTCCCAGTACTTGTCGAGGTCTTCCTGGCTGGGGTTGTCGCCAAAGTAGTCCTTGGCGTTGACGCCGTCGTAGCCGATGAGGCTCTCGGCGTAGAACCAGCCGGCCGAGTCGCCGGGGTTGGTAACCAGGAGGCGCTCTATCGAGTACTCGACGTCGCGGCAGGTCATCCGGTTGCCGCTGTGGAAGAGAACGTCGTGACGCAGCTTGAAGGTGTAGGTCTTGCCGTCGTCGCTGATCGAGTAGTCGGTCGCCAGAACCGGCTCGTACTCGGTGATGCTCTCACCCTTGTAGGTGTAGAGCGTTTCGTAAATGTTCTCCAGGATCGCGCCGGAGGCGGTGTCGTACGCCTGAGCCGGATCGAGCGAGTCGACCTCGCCGTACGTCATCTGGACGTACGTGTCGGGACCGGTGGCGGCGAAGGCCATGGCGCCGACCAAGCCTAGAGCCAGAATTGCTAGCAAGTGTTTCCTCATACGTGCTCCTTTCGTACCCATACTCGTACCCATACAGGTCGTGTGTAGTATAGCACTCGCCGGGTGAATATTGCTTGAATATCGTGAAAATTTATGCTGCTCGCAGGACTCGCGGCCGTCTGGCAGGGAGGTCGCCGATGAGACTAGCAGGAAAGGAAGCCGCCGTCCACCGCTAGAATGGCTCCGGTAACGTAGCTGGACTGGTCGCTGACCAGAAAGTGGACGACCCGGGCCACCTCGTCGGGATCGCCGAAACGCTTCATTGGCAGGCGGCGGCCGAAGTCGTGGGCAATGCTCGCCTTGGCCAGCTCGAGGTTGCGAATCGCCCGGCGGCGCAGCTTCTTTACCCCCTCGGTGGCGATGCCGCCGGGGACGACCACGTTGGCGCGAATCTGCGGCGCGTACTCGCGGGCTATCGCCCTGGTCAGGGCCACCACGCCCAGCTTGGCGGCGTCGTAATGGGCCAGGCCGGGGGCGAAGGGCAGGAAGGCCTCGATGCTGCCGACGTTGACCAGGCGGCCGCCCGAGCGCCGGCGGGCGGCTACGAAGGCCCGGCTCATCCAGTAGACGGCGTCGAGGTTGACCGCCATCTGCCGGCGGTAGAAGGCTTCGTCGGCCTCCAGCAGGTCGCGGAACTCGTAGACGCCGGCGTTGTTGACCAGGATTTCCGGCTCTGCACCGGCCAGCTCGCGCCAGAGGGCGGCGATGGCGGCGGGGTCGGCAAGGTCGAGGGCGCGCGTCCTGACCGCCGCGCCGCTGCCGGCCAGCTCCTGGCGGGCTTTTTCCAGGCCGGCGTCGTCCCGGTCTACCAGCAACAGCTCCGCCCCCGCCTCCGCCAGGCGGCGGGCGATAGCCAGGCCGATTCCGCCGGCGGCGCCGGTGACGAGGGCCCGCCGGCCGGAAAGCGAGATGAGCTCCTGCAGGCTGGGTTGCACTCTGGCCTCCACGTCCATTCTCGCACAGCAGCCTGGGCTAAGCTGGAACCATGGGAGAACAGAGGGTGGCGCTGGTTACCGGAGCGGCCAGCGGTATCGGCCGCGCGGTGGCCGAGAGGCTGGCGGCGGACGGATTCAAGGTGGTGGTTCACGACCGCGACCCGGAGGGGGCCGGGGTGGCCGGGGCCATAGGGGGAGCCTTCGTCGAGGCCGACCTGGCCGACGCGCGGGAGGTGTGGCGGCTGGCGGTGGAGGCCCGCCGCGCCTTCGGCCGGGTGGACGTACTGGTCAACAACGCCGGTTTCCAGCACGTCGCGCCGCTCGAGCGCTTTCCGCTGGACGTCTGGCAGACGATGCAGCAGGTGATGGTCACCGCCGCCTTCCAGCTGATCCGCTCCTATCTGAAGGAGATGAAGGAGCGCCATTGGGGGCGGATAGTCAACATGGGTTCGATTCACAGCCTGGTGGCCAGCCCCTACAAGGCCGCCTACGTGACCGCCAAGCACGCCCTTCTGGGCCTGACGCGGGCGGTGGCGCTCGAGGCGGGCGGGGCCGGCGTGACCGCCAACGCCGTCTGCCCGGCCTACGTCCGCACCCCGCTGGTCGAGGGTCAGATAGCCGCCCAGGCGGAGAGCCTGGGGCTCGCCGAGGACGAGGTGATCGAAGAGGTAATGCTGGCGCCGGCGGCGCTGAAGCGCCTGATCGAGCCGGCCGAGGTGGCGGCGCTGGTCGCCTGGCTGGTCAGCGAAGAGGCCGGCGCGGTTACCGGCTCCTGCCAGACGATCGACCTGGGCTGGACGGCGCGCTAGGCCGCGGACCCCTCAGGAGCCCTTCTTCCTGGCCCGGCCGTAGGCCATTCGCAGCTTGAACAGCGCTCGCTTGTGCAGTTTGGCGGCCTCCTCGGCGGTCATGCCCAGGTTGGCCGCGGCCCGCTCCAGCGGCACCCCCTCGCCCTCTACCTGAACCACCAGCCGCCGCTCGGCCTCCGCCAGGCCGGCGGTGAAGGGCTCGAGGTCGGCCCAGGTGGCCTTGGGCTTGCTCTTCTTGCTGGCGGAGCTCTTCTTGCGCGCCGTCTTCTTGCGCGCCGTCTTCTTGCCGGAGGACCGGTTCTTGAGGTTGGGGTAGGCGTAGTCCTCGCAGTCGGGGTTTGAACACTTGAGGACCTCCTTCTTCCCCTTCTTGACCATCACCCAGCCGCACTTGGGGCAGGTTTCCGGGACGGGCGGGTCGAAGACCACGAAGTCGCAGCCCTGCTGGTTGCAGCGCCAGTAGGGCTTGCCGCGCCGGCTGATCTTGCGGACTATCTCGCCTTTCTTGCACTTCGGGCAGGTGATGCCGGTGGAGGGGGCCTCGTCGCGGGTGTAGTCGCACTTCGGGTAGGCGCTGCAGGCGATGAACGAGCCGTAGCGGCCCCACTTGCGCACCAGCGGCGCCCCGCACTTCGGGCAGTTCTCGCCGATTGGCTCCGGTTCCCGCTTTTCTTCGAGCGGCTCGGTGTACGTGCACTCGGGGTAGCCGGTGCAGCCCAGGAACTGGCCGTAGCGGCTCACCTTGACCTCCAGCGGCCGGCCGCAGACCGGGCAGGTCTTGCGCGGCACCCGGGCCAGCTCTTCGGTGAAGGGTTCGTAGAACTCGCGGACCACCTGCGGCCAGGGCTGCTTGCCCTCCTCGACCTCGTCGAGGCGGTCTTCTACCTGGGCGGTGAACTCGTAGGCGACCACCCGCGGAAAGTGCTCTACCAGAAACTCGACCACCTGCTTGCCCAGTGCGGTCGGCTTAAGCGCCCGGCCCTGGCGCTCCACGTAGGCCCGCTTCTCCAGGGTCTCGATAGTCGGCGCGTACGTAGAGGGGCGGCCGATGCCCAGCTCTTCCATCTTCTTGACCAGGGTGGCGTCGGTGTAGCGCGGCGGGGGCTGGGTGAAGTGCTGCTCGCTGACCAGCTCCAGCAGCCGCGCCGCCGCTCCCTCGCTTACCTCGGGCAGGGGCTGCTCCTCCTGCTGGTCGCGGCCCCAGACCCGCAGGAAGCCGTCGAACTTGAGAATCGAGCCGGCGGCGCGGAAGGTAAAGCGGCCGCCGCTAACGGTAATCGCCGTCTGGTCGTAGACCGCCGGCGTCATCTGGCTGGCCACGAAGCGGCGCCAGATGAGCTCGTAGAGGCGGTGCTCCTCGTCGGACAGGTAGCGCTTTACGTCCTCAGGCCGCCGCTCGACGCTGGTGGGGCGGATGGCTTCGTGGGCGTCCTGGACGCCCTGCTTTTTGCCCCGGTAGTAGTTGGGCTTGGGGGGCAGGTAGGCGGGGCCGTAGGCGCGGGGGATGAAGGCGCGCGCCTCGGCGATGGCCTCGGGGGCAACGCGCACCGAGTCGGTACGCATGTAGGTGATCAGGCCCACCGGCCCTTCCTCGCCCAGGTTGACGCCCTCGTAGAGCCGCTGAGCGACGCGCATGGTGCGGCCCGCGCCCCAGCCGAGACGGCTCGAGGCCGCCTGTTGCAGGGTCGAGGTGGTGAAGGGGGGCAGGGCGTGGCGGCGCTTTTCCTTGCGTTCCACCGCGGCCACCCGCCAGGCCTCCACCGCGTGCACCTCGCGCTCCACCTGCCGGGCCTCCTCCTCCGAAGAGATCAGGAAGACCTCTTTTTTCTTGTCGAGCACCCGCCGCCCGTCCATCTCGAACAGCTCGGCCTCGAAGCGCGCCCCCGCCTCGAAGACGCCGCTGATCGTCCAGTACTCTTTGGGCACGAAGGCCTCTATTTCGGCCTCGCGCTCGGTCACCAGCCGCAGCGCCACCGACTGCACCCGGCCGGCCGAGAGCGCCCGCTGCCGGAACTGGGCCGAGAGGACCGGGCTGAGGTTGTAGCCCACCAGCCTGTCCAGGACCCGGCGCGCCTGCTGGGCGTCGACCAGGTTCTGATCGATAGGCGTGGGCTTCTTGACCGCCTCCTTGATTACCCGCGGGGTGATTTCGTGAAAGTGGACGCGGATGGGCCGCTTGGGGTCGAGCTCGAGCAGGTTGGCCACGTGCCAGCTGATGGCTTCGCCCTCGCGGTCGGGGTCGGTGGCCAGCAGCACCCGGCCGGCCTTCCTGGCCGCCTTCTTCAGCTCGCTGACCACCCTTTGCTTTTCTTTCTTGACGACGTACTTGGGCTCGAAATCGTTCTCGAGGTCCACCCCCAGGTCGCGCTGGGGCAGGTCGGCCACGTGGCCGACGCTGGCCTTGACCTCGTAATTGCTGCCCAGAATTTTCTTGATGGTCTTGGCCTTAGCGGGCGACTCGACCACCACCAGGGTCTTTCCCGACATGAGGCCCAGTATAAACACAAGCGCTCAGGTTTCGTGGCGGCCCGGCGCCGCGCCCCCGTTGCCCGGCAGCAGAAAACCGGCGGAGACGATGAAGCGAAGGGCGTCTTCCACCTTGATGTCGAGCGGGATCAGGTCTTCTTCGGGAACGACGATGACGAAGCCCGAGGCCGGTACCGGGCTGGTGGGGACGACCACCACGGTATGCCCCGGCGGCAGCGGCTTGAGCCGGTCTTCCACCCGCTGGACCACGAAGCAGAGCGCGTAGCTGCCGCGGCGGGGGTACTCGACCAGGGCGGCCCGCGAAAAGTGGACCTCGGGGCGGGTGAAGAAGCTCGAAGAAATTTGCTTGACGGCGTTGTAAACGTCGCGGACCAGGGGAACCAGGTTGACCAGCTGCTCAAGCGCGGCCAGGAGCTGCCGGCCGACCCAGTGGCCGGCCGCCATCCCCGCCGCCAGAATCAGCGCCGCGGTCACCAGCAGGCCCAGCACCGGCAGGAGCGGCGTCAGCCAGCCGGGCACCTCCACGCCGAAGAGGCGCAGTAGCGCCATGAAGAAGACGTCGGAGGTGTTCCATATCCAGACGCCCAGGTAGACGACCACCGCGATCGGCAGCAGGACGATGATGCCGGTCAGGAAGTAGCGCTCGAGCCGCCTGATCACCCTTCGCGAACCTCAACGCTGTAGCGGCCGTTCTCCAGCCGGATTATCACGACCTTCTGCTCGCCGTCCCGGGCGATGCGGACGGTGGTCTGGTAGCGGTTCGGGGGCGTTTCCCAGGTGGTGGCCGTCAGCACCCGCCAGCCGGAGGCCTCCAGCGCCGCCAGCAGGAAGTGGCGGACCTCGTCGAAGTCGCGGGGGTTCGTAAAGCGGCTGAAGCTGTTCTTGCCGCTGTAGGTTTGCTCGCTGATAACGCTGCCCGGCGGGGCCGCGAGCGGCAGGTAAGAGTTGAGCAGCAGCCCGCCGCCGGCGTCGCTGAATACCAGCACCCCCTCGGCGGCCGTCGCCGGCGGCAGCCCGGCAAAGCCGTCCTGCGGCTGCAGCATCGGGGCGCAGCCGGCCAGCAAGACGAGGAGCGCCAGGAAACGCAAACCCTTCATCACGTCTACGTTACCCCAGCGGCGGATGAAAAACGCCGGGCGACCCTTATACTGTTTCCATGTCGGGCGACCCCGAAAGCGCCAGCCACCTGGTGGTCGAGAACCTCAGCAAGCGCTACGGCCGCAAGCCGGTTCTGGAGCGGGTCAGCTTCAAGCTGGCCCCCGGCGAGGTTTACGCCCTGGCGGGCCCCAACGGCTCCGGCAAGACCACCCTCATCCGCCTGGTCACCGGCCTGGCCTTTCCCACCAGCGGCCGGGTGCTGATGCTCGGCGAGAACATCCACGAGGGCGGTTACGCGGTCCGCCGCCACCTGGGGGCGGTGGTCGAGGCGCCCGCCGCCTTCTATCCGTACCTGACCGGCCGGGCCAATCTCGAGCGGCTGGCCTGGCTATCGGGCATCAAGAACGCCGCCGAGCGCATTCGCGACGTGCTGTTCGCGCTCGAGCTGGTGGCGGTCGCCGACCAGCAGGTGGGAGCCTACTCGCTGGGCCAGCGGCAGCGGCTGGGCCTGGCGGCGGCCATCCTGGCCAGGCCCAGGGTGCTCGTCCTCGACGAGCCGACCAGCGGCCTCGACCCCGACGGCATCCAGAAGGTCCACGAGATCCTCCGCGAGCAGGCCGCCAGCGGCGTGTCGGTGCTGCTCTCTACGCACCACCTGCGCGAGGTCTCGGCCTACACCGACCGCGTGGGCATTCTCGGCGGCGGCCGTCTGATAGACGAGGTGGTCATGGAGGGAGCCTCCGAACGCCACCGCCTGCGCGTTAGCGAGCCGCAGCGGGCGCTGGCGGTCTTGCAGACGCTCCCCTTCGTTGAAGACGCCGAGTTGAAGGGCGAGGTCATCGTCGCCCGCGGGCCGGTGGACGAGATGGTCCGGGCCCTGGTTGACGACGGCCACCGCATCTACGAGGTAACGGCCGACTACTTCGACCTCTACGAGTACTACCGGGAGCGGATCAAGCATGCTTAGGTTCATCGCCTGGGAGATAGTCAAGATGCTGCACCTGCGTTCGGTGCGGCTGGGTCTGGCGGCCGCCTTCGTTCTGCCGGTCATCTGGACCCTGGCCCCGGGCCTCAAGCAGGCCTACGGCCTGGTGCTGGTCTCCGGCTGGCAGGTGCCTTCGCTGGCGTTGCTGGCCGGCATGGAGTTCCTCTACCCGTTCCTGATCGCCATGGCCGCCGCCGAAGTGCTGGGCTCCGAGGCGAGCATGGGCACGCTCAAGCCCCTCCTGCTGCGGCCGCTTTCGCGCACCCGCTTCATCTCCGCAAAGCTAATCGCCGCCCTGGCGTACCCGTTCATGGTCCTCGGCGTCAGCCTGCTGGCGGCCCTGCTGGCCGGCCTGCCCCACGGCCTGGGCGGTTTCTTCGGCGGCACCGGCCTGGGCGAGGGCGGTTTTGCTGGCGTCGGCTATCTGCCGGCCGCCGCCGCCTTCGCCGAGATCCTGCGGGCCTACCTGTTCGCGGCGCTCACCCTGCTGCCCATTGCCGCCCTGAGCCTGATGTTCGCCGTCTGGTTTACCTCGACCACCGCCGCCGCCCTCGGCGCCATCGCCACCGTTCTGCTGATGCGCCTGCTAATTGCCTTTCCTTCGCTCAAGCCGCTCTTGCTGACCACCTACCTCGACCTCTACCTGCGGCCGGCCGACTGGGTCATGGGCCTCAGCCTGCTCTTCATTTACACGGTCGGCTTCGGGCTGCTGGCGGTCCTTCTCTTCGAGCGCAAGGACATTTAGGAGGGAACATGGCCAAGCTCACCCACTTCGAAAACGGCAAACCGAAGATGGTCGACGTTTCCGGCAAGCAGCCGACGGTCCGCGTCGCCCGCGCCGAAGCGACGGTGCGGCTGACCGACGAGGCGGTCGCGGCTTTGCGCCAGGGAGGGGTTGGCAAGGGCGACCCCCTGGTGGTCGCCCAGATAGCCGGCATCCAGGCGGCCAAGAAGACCAGCGAGCTGATACCTCTCTGCCACCCGCTGCCGCTTTCCAAGGTCGACGTCCAGCTGGCCTTCGACCCCGAGGAAGGTCTGGTGCGCATCCTCGCCGAGGCCAAGACCAGGGCCGAGACCGGCGTCGAGATGGAAGCCCTGACCGCCGCCAGCGTCGCCGCCCTGACCGTTTACGACATGCTCAAGGCCGCCAGCAAGGGGCTGGAAATCGAGAACGTCCGCCTCCTCTTCAAGTCGGGCGGCAAGTCGGGAACCTGGGAGCGCCAGGGCTAGAAGCCCCTAGTAGCCCTCCACCCCGTCCACCGCCAGCCTTCTGGCCGCTTCCAGAAACATCGCCGCGGCCAGACCCGAGGCCGAGTAGACCATCAGCATCACCAGAATCTGGTAGCGCGCGGCGATGAGCGGGCTCACCCCGGCCAGAATCTGGCCGGTCATCAAGCCGGGAATCGAGACGATCCCCACGGCAAAGAGGCCGTTGGTGGCGGGAATGAGCGCCGCCTTGTAGGCGTGCGCCCGCGCCCGCCTCGGGTCCTTGCCCTCCTTGCGCTCCGAGAAAAAGCGCTCGGCCGCCAGGCTGACCGCGTTCATGGCGTTGGAAAAGGCCATGCCGCCCAGGGGGATGAGCACCGAGGGGCTGTACCAGGGGTCGGGCCTGAGCACCAGCTGGGTGGCCACCGCCAGCGCCAGCCCGCCGCCGCCCACCACGCCGATCAGCGCGTAGGGGTAGAGCCGCAGCCGCTTCTTCGTCTCGGTGCGCAGGGCGATCCAGCCCGCCGCCAGCGCCATCAGCGCCAGCACCCCCAGCACCACCGCGGCGTACTCGGTCTTGAAGATGTAGGCCAGCACGTACCCCACGAGCAGCAGCTGCGCCAGCATCCGCGAGAGCGCCACCCAGGGCGTCCTCCGGTCGTCCGACCAGGAAACGTACCACCAGGCCACCAGCAAAGCCAGCGCCAGCGGATACAAGAGCCGCACCAGCGGAATCTCGGTCATACCCTTAGCCTACGCCCG
>Ga0256914_1000978_pt1 | contig 27212 bp, 21 predicted proteins | sample HulkmetaG_FD_191571 | JGI IMG/M metagenome (GOLD analysis project Ga0256914, IMG submission 191571) | Hydrothermal chimney microbial communities from Main Endeavour vent field at the Juan de Fuca Ridge, Pacific Ocean - Hulk | ecosystem: Environmental > Aquatic > Marine > Hydrothermal vents ... | reverse complement strand
CATCCGCCTGTCAATGTTTTCTTCTATTTTGATTTGTTCGCGGAATCTTGCTAATTTATTCAAACGGTGGTTGAATCAAAAGAAAGTAATCCATGAAAAATAAACCGCTCATTACCGGACTGGCCTCGGCTGTTTTGCTAATAATTTCGTTGAGCGTTCATCTTTTGATTTTTAAAGGGGTGAACGACATCCCAGGTTTTGTCGACATGTCCTTAACGGCCGGAATGATTGTCGCCTGGTTGTTTACCAGTAAATTCCTGAAAGAATTGCACCGCGCCCAGCCGGATGAACATCCGGTACGTTTGGTTACCCAAAACGCACCGCTGTCTCTTTTGATTCTAACCGGATTTTTCATGCTTTACGCGGTGATCAATATGGGCATGATGATTCGTACCAATTGGCAGGGCAGTAACATCCGCGGCGTGTCCGGCTTTTGGCTGTTCTTTTACGCCCTGGCTATTGTGGTTAGTTGGGCGCGCCGACGGCAAAACAGAATGCTTTCTCAATCGCAAAATTCGTAGGCGGAATTATGAGACTCTCGCTTCCTTCAAAACTTCCCGATTTGCAGCTCTCCATCTTTGCCGTCATTAGCAAACTGGCGCAGGATTACGGAGCGGTTAATCTTTCGCAAGGCTTTCCCGACTTTGATCCCGATCCGGCGCTAGTGCAATTGGTGGCGGAGAATTTGAGACAGGGCAAGAATCAATACGCGCCGATGCCGGGTATTTTGCCTTTGCGACAGGCTTTGGCCGAAAAGATGCAAAATCTTTACGGCGTCACTTATGATGCCGAAAGCGAGATCACTGTTACGGCCGGTGCTACGGAAGCGCTTTATGCCGCCATTACTGCCACGGTGCATCCGGGTGATGAAGTCATTATTTTCGAGCCGTTTTACGATGCCTACCCTCCGGTGGTTCGCTATGCCGGGGGAAAGCCGGTTCTCATTCCGCTGCAATCCCCGGATTTTTCCATCCCCTGGCAACGGGTAAAACAAGCGATTTCCAAACGCACCAAATTGATCATTTTGAACACACCGCACAATCCCACCGGTAGTTTGCTCGGTAAAGACGATTTGGCGCAATTGGCCGGAATCGTGGACGGCACGTCGATTTTGCTGATCAGCGATGAGGTTTACGAGCACATCACCTTTGATGGTAAAATGCATCTGAGTTTGGCGGGTCATGCGGAATTGCGGGAACGTACGTTTGTCATTAGTTCGTTCGGAAAAACTTACCACACCACCGGCTGGAAGGTGGGGTATTGCGCGGCTCCCCGAGCACTGACGGATGAATTCCGCAAAATTCATCAGTTCATTACCTACGCGGTGAATACACCTGTGCAGTGGGCCTACGCTGCCTTTTTGCAGCAAGATCGATCCTATTTGCAATTGGGCGCATTTTACCAAAAGAAGCGCGATTTGTTTGTGCGGCTTCTGGAGAAGTCCCGTTTTAAATTGTTGCCCTGCCACGGCACTTATTTTCAATTGGCCGATTACCGAGCGATAAGTGATCGGCCGGATTTGGAATTTACGGAGTGGCTGATTAAAGAGCACGGCGTGGCGGCTATTCCGATGTCGCCTTTTTACGCCCGGCCACCGGAACAAACACTTGTACGCTTTTGTTTTGCCAAAAAAGATGAAACCCTCTTTCAAGCCGCGGAGCGCTTATGCAGAATTTAAAGGTCGCACTGGTACAGGCCGATTTGGTCTGGCAAAATCCGCAAGCCAATCGCCAAAAGTTCGAATCGATGATTGCTGCCATTGAATCGTCGGTCGATTTGATTGTGCTGCCCGAGATGTTCACCACCGGATTCACCATGGAAGGCGCTGCTTTGGCCGAAACAATGGACGGGCCGAGCGTGCTGTGGATGCAAAAGATGGCGCAAAGACTCGGTGCCGTACTGGTGGGCAGTATTATTGTGCAAGAAAAGGGAACGATTTTTAATCGTTTTATTTGGGCCAGGCCGCAAGGCAAGCCGGGTTGGTACGACAAACGGCATCTGTTCCGCATGGCCGGGGAGCACAAGGTGTACAGCGCCGGACGGGATTTGCGCACGTTTACATTAAAAGGCTGGCGGGTGCGTCCTTTTGTTTGCTACGATTTGCGTTTTCCCGTTTGGTCGCGCAATGTGAATTTGGCCTACGATGTGGCGTTGTACGTGGCTAATTGGCCGCAACGACGTGTGTCGGCCTGGCGTTCTTTGCTGCAAGCGCGGGCTGCGGAAAATCAGGCCTACGTGGTCGGGGTAAATCGTGTGGGTACGGACGGGTTGAATATTCCTTACTCGGGCGAGTCGCTGGCCGTGGATGCCGTGGGTAATATTCTGGCCGATTTGGGGCACACGGAAAAGGTGGTTACGGTGGAATTGGACCGGGAAGCTCTGGAACGCTACCGGGAAAAATTTCCTGCCTGGAAAGATGCGGATCGGTTTGCTCTATTGGATTAAATTGTTTTTCAGAATTTCAGGATAGAATTGAATTTGTAGGCTATTAAGCGAGCATTGCCAGTTTTTCCCGCAAAAGACTAAATCCGTTGCGAATGGAATATTTCCCCCATTCCGCCTCGCGAACGACCCTGCAATTGCTTAACGCTTCGAATTTATTTTGCATGGCCTGCGGCAATGTGCCTTTACCAGAACCTGTGATTCCATAGCGAGAAAAGGCGATCGCTTCCTCGTGTTCCCAATTTCTTAATTCACGATGGTTTTCAATTTTTAGTCGGTGGGGAAAACGGGGTGAACGAATTTCCAATGAAATCGTGTGGTGCTTAAGCTGTGCATCGGTTATTTCGTGCGAATTCCTTAAAGCCTTTTGTGACTGTTCGAAAAAAAAAGAATCATCCGATGTGTTTAACTTTCAAAGTCAAGCTCCACGGAATAACATGGTAGATCGTGGCACAGACGCAACATGGTGATGCCGCCAAAAGAGCGATTCTAATAACCGCACGCTTATTAACCGTTCCGGAATTTCCATTGCAAAAATTTCATGGTGCTCAGGCAAGTTCATGATAGCGTACCATCTTTTACCAAAATAAATTTTGGGGCGTGCCGATTCGCACCGCGCTAAAGCACGGTGCCGGGGAGGCAGAGCGCCTGGTAACCGTTTCAACGGTTTCTTTTGGGGAACCATCCGGATGCACCGGGGGACAAAACCGCTGAAGCGGTTCCTTTAGCAGAAGAGAACCCCGGTCTTAGCACCTGACTTCAGTCAGGTGCCAAGGAATGGGGCGCAAAGTGCCCCTGTGATGCCAGTCATTTGTATTTGAACAAAATTTGTTATTATTCGTCTAAAGGAAATGTAAGTAAGAAAGCAACAAATTTAGGAGGTATTTATGTTGCGTAAATTTAGTCCTTTAATCAAACTGACCCTCTTGGCAATTATTGCTTTGGGGCTCAGCCTAACCGCCTGTCAAAAGGCCGATGACGGTTCCGGCCCCGGCGCCGATCAGGGAACGGTAACCGTAAAAATCACCGACGATCCGTTTCCCTTAAAATGGTTCGCCGAAGTGAACGTGACCATCACCAAAATCGAATTGCATGCCGTGGACAGCACGCGTCATGGCGCCTTTATTACCGTCTGGGAAGGTAAACAGTCGGTTAATTTGCTGGAATTGCGTAACGGCGTTACGTCCGATTTCCCGCAGGCCGTGGTGCCCGCCGGACGTTACAACATGATCCGTTTAAAGATCGATTCGCTGCACGTAAAATATGTGAACGGCACGGAATTCAGCCTGAACGTGCCCGACAACCAAAAAGCCGGCGTCCGCATCATCATCGCCCCGCCGGTAGAAGTGCAGGAAGGCGATTCCGTTTCGGTACTGCTCGATTTCGATCTGAGCAAATCGCTGGTTATTCGCGGGGGCTGGCACGGAAATTTCCCCATGCCCGGATTCTTCCGCTTCCGACCGGTAATTCGTGCCATGAGCATGCACAAAGCCGGAAGCATTATGGGCTTTGTCAGCGATACGAGCGGCGTGGCCATTGCCGATGCACAAATCACGGTTAAGACCGATACCGTAGTAACCCGTGCTTTTACCAATCATCGCGGCTATTACAAAGTGATGGCTTTGCCCCAGGGTACGTATTCGGTAGAAGTGGAAAAAGAAGGCTACAAGTGGCGGGAAAAGGAAAACGTTAAAGTGGTTACTCGTCAGGCAACCATCGCCAATTTTGAGCTGATTCCTGAATAAACGGTTACGCATCCCAAAAACAAAAAAAAGCGCGGGAAAATTTCTCGCGCTTTTTTTATGGTTAAAATACGAAGCAACGTGGCGATTACGAGCGTTTACTGTGATCCACAGCTTTCAAAATTTTAATGTTTAAAACGATAAATCGCCACAACTGATATAATTTATTTGTACGTAAGGACATGGTAAAACCTCCTTAAATTATTATTCGGGAATAATTTGCCAACCGGGACGCCCCTTAAATTTCCATATGAACGTTGTGTGAATCATGCGTTTCATCCAGGCGCCAGCCAGCCCCCGTTCCATGTGGGTTACAAACAAATCGCGTCCGGCTTCGTTGGGAAAACGTCGATTATCGGGAACAACCGGATACATGATAATCGTTCCCGCACCGCCGTCCCACAGTGAATCTCCCATGGACGCGATACAGGCCGCCACCATTTCGGTCATCCGTTCGTGGTGGGTCATTCTTCCGCGTTTAATCAAATCGATAATGTTTTTCGCCACGATACGGCCGATAATGCCCGAAACCATTCCGGTACGGGGCGGAGCCGGCACAATGGTCATGCCATTGGGATTGGTGTGCGGACGAGAAATGGTTCCGGGAGGGGCAAAGGCAATGCCGGCGGCAAAAATATTGGGATAGGTGGGATTCTGGTAATATCCCGGCCAGGCATCGGGATTTTTGACCAACTCATCGTGGGACAAGCCGTAAATCGCATCGACAATGGTCAATCCCGCTTTATTTACAATTTGGGAAGAAACATCGTTGCCCTCTTTGTCCAGGTATTTGATGGGAACGCCTAAAAACTGGGGAATGAGCATGGCAAAATCATACGAGGTTTCACCCTTTTTGCCCTCATAGTCTTCCCAGTAAATGACCTTTTCGTCAACCTTGTAAACGCCTTTCTGAATTTCCCATTCAATACCGTATTCCGAGAAGATTTCTTTGGCAAATTCTTCACTGGTGTAAACGCGATTCTTTCGTTTGGTCTGCACGCCCCGCACCCCGAAATCGCCCAGAGCCGGTTCGTTGGACAGCCAGAGTAAATCTGCCTTGTCGCGCAAACCCAGTTTGAGCAAAGCTTTGTGCAGGTTCGAGATGAATTCAAACGCCGCCCCCTGGCAGGTCGCTCCGGGATGCCCGGTGCCCACCACAATTTTGAAGCGTTTGCCCTTTTTCATCTCTTCGACCATCTGCAAATACTTTTCGCGTGTTTGGAGCGTGTGCTCCAGAGTGCAAATGGAATATGTGTTTCCTTTGTGCGGCCCCAGTCCCTCGGTTGCTTCAAAGTTTAATTTGGGTCCCGTGGCATTAATCAAATAATCGTATTCCAGCTTTTGTACTTCATTGCCATTGGCCGGAACAACCGTAACGTATTGCTCATCGGGATGAATTTCGCTAACCGCTCCGTGTACAAAGTTGATGTGCATTTTTTTGTACACCGGTGCCAGAGGGAAATGGGTCTTTTCATGTTTCATGTGATCGATGGAAACCCAAACCAGCGAAGGGATGAATAAAAAGTAGTCGTACTTGTTGATCACCGTGATTTCGTGCTTTTTGCCCAGAGCCGAGCCCAAATAAAGAGCAGCCGTGTGGCCAGCAAATCCGGCGCCAATAATGATAACTTTTGCCATAATTTGTCCCTTTTAAATGGTTCTTTTACCGTACATTTTCAATGTATTTAAGTTTTATTGATTTGCTATTGCATTACCCTGAAGTAACCCTGTTTTGGCATTGTGTAATAAATATTCGTCCTAAATTTATTTTAACTTAATTTTGCGCAAAATATTCCCACGCGGACCTCCAGGCGAGGTTTGTGTTGAATGAACCCGGATTAATGTGTATTTTAATTTCATTCAATTCAAATGATGGCTTAGTATTGCCGGGTTGAAAGGCGTTTTTAAAACGAAAGGAAAAACATGCAAGGTCAGACGCCTACGTTGGTTATTGTCGGTGGAAATGCTGCCGGTATGTCTGCGGCGCGTAAAGCACGCAGAAACAATCCGGAGTTAAAAATTATTGTTCTGGAAAAATCGTCGGTGGTGTCGTACGGAGCCTGCGGTATTCCGTATTTTATTGCCGGGGAAATTTCGGAAGTGGGGAAGCTGGTCGCCTTGCCCCTCGAGGCTTTTCTCAAAGAAAATATCGATGTACGGCTGGAACACGAAGTGGTGGAAATTAACCCGCGGCAACGCACGGTTCATTTTCGTCGGAAGGCTGCCGAATCGGTGGAAAAGCTAACTTACGATCAATTGATTCTTTCGCTGGGAGCGCGGCCTGTGATTCCGGCGATGGAAGGTGTGGATTTGCCCGGGGTGTTTACTGTGCGTACTTTGGCGGATGCCAGTCGTTTAAAAGAAGAAATTCAGTCCGGGCGCCACAAAAATGCCGTGATTATCGGCGGTGGTTACATCGGGCTGGAAATGGCCGAGGCGCTTCGCCGGCTGGGCTTGCAGGTGAGTATTGTCGAATTAAAACCTCATGTTTTGCCCGCCTTTGATGAGGACATGGCTGCCATAGTAAATGAAGAACTGGTAAATAAAGGATGCCGCATTTACAGCGGGGTGGGGGCTAAACGGATTGTGGGTAGCCATGCCGTTACCGGAGTGGAATTGGAATCAGGTGAAACGATAGAAGCCACTCTGGTAATTTTATCGATTGGGGTGCGGCCGAATAGTTCGCTGGCACAAAAAGCAGGCATTGAATTGGGAAGTAGTGGAGCCATTAAAGTGGATGCCCGCCAACGCACGAGCTCCTTTCGTATTTTTGCCGCAGGAGACTGTGCCGAAGTTAAGAATGCAGTGACCAACAAATACGAATACATGCCTCTGGGAAACATTGCCAACAAGCAGGGACGGGTTGCGGGTGACAATGCAAGCGGCGGCCACAGTACCATGCCTTCTGTGGTGGGCAACACCATCGTCAAAGTGTTTGACCTGGAAGTGGGCAAGGCCGGTTTGTCACTGCAACAAGCCGAGAGTTTTGCCAGAGATGTAAAAACCGTGAAAATCAAGGGACATTCCCGGGCCGGCTACATGCCCGCAACACAGCCGATTCACATTAAACTTATTTTTAGTGCCGGCAACGGACGGTTGCTGGGCGCACAGCTTGCAGGCAAAGAAGGTGTCGATAAACGATTGCAGGTTTTGGCCGAGGCTATCCAGCTTAAATTGAGTGTAAAAGAGCTTGCCGGATTAGACCTGAGCTATGCCCCGCCGTACAGCCCGGTTTGGGACCCGGTGCTTGTGGCGGCCAATCAGGCACTTAAACTGGTGCGTTGAAAAACTAAAATCATAAAATTAATCTTCGCAAGGGACCGATGAAATATCAGAAAATTTTGTTTGCTGCCATTTCGCTATTGTTGGCAGGGCTTCTCATCCTAATGTTTACCTCGCAAAGGGAAACCCGACTGGCGGCCGAAATGACCACCGAAATTCCCCAACCCGTAGTTTTTAAACAATTGGCGATTTGGCTGGCACACGACTCTTATTTGATTGAATTACCCGATTCTGCCCGGATGAGCTGTGTACTATTCGACACCATGCAGGTCCATTATCGCTTAAATTTTAACAAGCGTCGGTTCACCATCGATTTTGTCCCGTTGCAGAAAGACGATCCGTTTCAACCACTCAAAGGGGTGCAACAAAAAATACGCATTACGCGATTAACCGACGGCACCACCGCCATTCATTGGGAATTGTGGTACGACGTTCCCGGATTTACACCCCGCCTTTTAAATCGGTTGTTCTGGAAGAAACGGCTAAAGGAATATCTGCAAGAACAAATGCACCAGGTCCGGAAATATCTGGAATCGTGAAAGGGAAAAATTCATGCGCCATTCGCCTTACATTTTGTTATTGATCCCGATTTTTTTACTCTTTGGCTGTGGCAGCCCAAAAGCCACCAATGAAAAAAGCGAACGTGAAAGCATTTTGCAATGGCGCAAACAACGCATTGCGCGTTTGACTCGTAACGATAGCTGGCTTAGCCTGGCCGGTTTGTTCTGGCTGGAACCCGGTGAAAATCGTTTCGGCTTCAGCCCGAAAGACGACATTCGTTTTCCCGACAGCACACGCACCGACCATCTGGGACGATTTATTCTGGAAAACGGCCGGGTACGTGTGGTGCTGGAAACCCGCTTGCCGGTTACCATTGATGGTGCCCGGTTAAAAACGAGCAGTTTGCGCAGCGATGCCGATGGCAGGCCCACGCACATGGAATTCGGGCGCTATTTGTGGTACGTGATCAAGCGCGGAGAGCGCTTTGGCATCCGTTTAAAGGATCGGCAGAATGCGGCGATCAGGAATTTTAAGGGCCTTGACTATTTTCCCGTGAGCTCCCGCTGGAAGGTTGAAGCCCGCTTCATTCCTTACGACCCGCCCCGGAAAGTAGCTGTGCCTACGGTGCTGGGTACCAAAGCATTGGCGACGAGCCCCGGAGAACTGGAATTTACGCTTTCGGGCAAAAGATTTCGTTTGCAAACATTGGCAAGAAGTCCCAAAGATACGCTCTCAATTATTTTCGGTGATGCGACCAACGGAAACGAGACGTACGGGGCAGGCCGATTTTTGGAAGTACCTCCGGTTGATGCACAGGGCAAAACGGTCATCGATTTCAACAAGGCGTACAATCCGCCCTGTGCCTTTACGCCCTACGCGACCTGTCCTTTGCCACCGGCAATGAATATTTTGCCCGTGGCCGTAAAAGCCGGGGAAAAAATGTACCGGGGGGCCTCCCACCATTAACAAATTTTGCCCCACTTTTTACGGTTTTGTGCATCTAACTATTGAATTTGAGGTAAAATCCACCGTAAATTCTGCAAAATTTGTGATTAAGAGGAGGGAGCAGGAATGAGTCCGGAAAAATTACAGGAATTTAAGGAACTTCTCTTACGCAAACGGGAAGAAACCAAAAAAGAACGTGATCGCTACAAAGAGCTTGTGCAAAGCTTAAACGACGAAGAAGAAGACTTTGCCAAGAATGCCTACAAATTTACCGAATTTGGCACCGACACGATGAATCGCGAACAGGCCTTCCTGTTTTTGGCCCGCTTTGACAAATATTTGGGGCAAATTGATGCTGCTCTGGAACGCATCGAAAACGGGACCTACGGCATTTGCCGTGTGTGCGGTCAGGAAATAGAAGAGGCCCGCTTAAAAGCCGTACCAACGACCAATATTTGCGTGCATTGCAAAGAGAAAGAAGCAAAATTTGTCCGTTAGCAGGTAATGCCCTGAGTGGAATCTTTTCTCTTTCGAGTTTCCTCCTGCCTTTTCAAATACACCTTTAATAATTCGGCATTTTGGTCGAGCCTGTTCGGCGTTTTGGTCGCTATTTCTTCCGTAAAAGCGGTTTTTGTTGGGTTGGATAGGTGGCACGCAAGTTGCCCTTCTCGATGGTTAACGTTTACATGGGGCAAGGGAGGTCTTTAATGAACAAACGCTTCGAGCTATTTCTGTGGATCTTTGTGATTGGCGTAGAATTTGTGTTCGGGCAACCCCCAAAAGGCATGCCACGAGCTAATTTTAATGGCACCATTTCCGGAATTGTTTACGATAGCGAAGAAAAAATTCCCATCGAATATGCCAACATCATTTTGTATTCTGCCAAAGACAGCACACAAATTACGGGCACCATCACCGACAAGGACGGATATTTCAGACTGGAAGGACTCCGTCCCGGACGCTATTACCTTGATGTGGATTTTATGGGATACGTTAAAAAACGCATTGCCCCGGTGCGCCTGACACCCCGGCGGCGGGAGATCGTATTCAAAGAAATTTTTCTGGAACCGGCCACTCTGACCGGTGAAACCGTGGAAGTCGAGGCCAGACGTGCGCCCATTACCTACCAGATCGATAAAAAAGTCATCAAGGTAAGCGAACAGGCCACGGCACAATCGGGTACGGCCGTGGATGTTCTGGAAAACGTTCCTTCGGTAAATGTGGACATCGACGGGAATGTGAGCCTGCGGGGCAGCGGGAGCTTTCAGGTTTTGATCGACGGGCGTCCTACGATTCTGGACGCAAACGAAGTGCTGCAGCAAATTCCGGCCAGCAGCATCGACAACATCGAAATCATTACCAATCCCTCGGCCAAATACGATCCGGACGGCGTGGCCGGAATCATCAATATTATTCTCAAAAAGAACAAATTGCGGGGAATTGCGGGCATGGTTAATGCCAGCGCCGGAACTTACGAACGGTACGGAAGCGATTTTTTAGTCAGTCGCCGAACGAAAGGCTACACGCTTAACTTTGCTGCCCGATACAACCGCAGAAATTTTCCCGGGAAGCAAACACTGGAGCGCCGTACCGACCGGAACGGACAAAGTTTTTACACCAACTCGTACGGAGATTCCCGCTGGACAATGGTGCCCTATGGCATCCGCGCCTCGATCGACATTAATTTGGGGCCCTGGGATGTGCTTTCGCTTGGCGGAAGGGCAGGCAATCGGAGCATGGAACGTGAATTCGATTTGATTTATCGGAACGGAAGCAGCCCGCAGGACCTTGAAACCACATCGACCAGTCTGGATCGCTGGAAACGCAGCGGGAACATTTACGCGGTAAACGTTAATTTTGAACACAAATGGCCCGAAAAAGACCACGCCTTGAGAGCGCTGGTTCTGTTCAACAAAAGAACCGGAGACGAAAAGGAAACCAACGCTTTGCGTTCTCCGGAGCAGCAATTGCTTTCGGGGCAGCGCATCGAGCAGCAATCTCCGGCTACCGGCTGGCGCTTTAAAGTGGACTATTCACATCCTTTTTCCGAAGTGACCAAATTGGAAAGCGGTTACCAGAGCCGCTTACTGCGTTCGGACGATGACAACAAACAGTACGATTACGATCCGCAAACCGGACAATATCTCTTTCAACCCTTGTTTAGTCATCAGGCAACGAGCACACGCGATATTCACGCCCTGTACGCAACCCTGGCTTCCCAATGGGCTGCGCTGGGCTATCAGGTGGGGCTTCGTACCGAATACACGTACCGTTCCATTGCGCTCAGAGATTCGCAAAAATTCACCATCGATCGCTGGGACTGGTTCCCGACGCTTCATCTCTCTTACCGATTTTCTACCGGACGGCAAATTATGGTAAGCTACACCCGGCGAATTCACCGGGCGCGCCCCTGGTTTCTGGAGCCTTTTCTAACATGGACCGATGCCTACAATGTGCGTCGCGGAAATCCGGCGCTGAAACCCGAATACATCGATTCCTACGAAATGGGACACCAGATTTTCTGGGGAAGAAACCTGATCTCCGTGGAAGCCTACTATCGGGTGACGCACAACAAGGTCGAACGCATCCGATCGGTTTACCCGTACAAGCCCAATGTAATTCTGCAGACTTTTGAAAATGTGGGGGAAGATTATGCCTTGGGTGTGGAATTGCTGTTTAATCGTGATGTGTTTCGGTGGTGGACGGTAAACTACATGAGCTCGTTTTATCGCTATCAGGTGCGCGGTACGTTGGACGAATTGGATTTTTCCCGGGAAAGTTTTAACTGGAACGTCCGCTTGAACAACGATTTTCGCTTCGGGCGTTGGGGAAGATTGCAGGCAAATGTGCGTTACAACAGTCCCACGGTTACCTCGCAGGGAAGAACAGAAGATTTTTTTGTGGTGGATTTGGCTTTGAAAAAACAGTTCTTTCACAGAAAACTATCGCTGACGTTGCAAGTGCGCGATTTGCTTAACACCATGCGCCACGAATACACCTCGGAAGGAGCCGATTTTTACTACTACCGCAAGATGGATCGCCCGGGGCCGCTGTTTTCTTTGACCGCAAGCTGGGTTTTTAATAATTACCAAAAGAAACGGCAAAAAGATGACAATGGCCTGGAGAATGATTTTGGAGGCGAAGACTTATTCTAAAGCCACGAGAATCCGGTCTTTTGTTCGATTTGGGTAAACGGCGAATAGGTGGGCTGGTCGGGCCTGAGAAATTGATGAATAAAAGTGGGGTGCCCGAATTTCAGGATTTTTTGTGGGTCGTCGATGGTGCGGACAATGGTGGGCTCCCATTGTTGCGCCTTTTTACCCCACAAAATGTAAAACGGGCTGGCCGGACGCCGGTTAAGTGCCGGAATAAGCGCATGGTGGAAAGGTTCCCAAAATTTAAAGTGTTTTTTCTTTTCGGCGAAAGAACTAAATGTCAGGGCCACGTTTACCATAAGAACGCCTTTTCGGAGCCAGTGCTCAAATAAATCGGCCGGGCCCTTAATCCCCAAACGCCCGGCAATTTGGCGGCATTCTTTAATGGGAGTGTGGTAAGTGGCATAGCCGTGGGCGACCAGCAAGGCTTTTAGAATGTTTTTCATGGAATTACCCACGGTTTTGTCGTCCCATGTTTTGATTTCGGCATCCCAAAAGGCAATGCCATTGGCCGAGGTGATGCGCGGGTAAGGGTCTTCGCCGTAAAGAACGCAGCAAACTTTTGAGAAAGGTACGCGGTGAAACACGGCAAAAATGTTTTCCTTTTGCGGAACAATCGAAGGGAAAGAAGCCACAAAGGCATCCAAATCGCGGTAGAATGCGGTCAAATCTAAAAAAGGACGCAGCCCGTCTTCCCAGTTTTTCGGTAAGCGCATAAATGCCTTTCTCTGACTAACGAAAAACCTAAGTTGCGGTTTTAATAAATTCGATGCAAATTGCCATTTCGTCCGGGAGCGGGAATTTGCAGAAAACACATGGAGAAATTTCATGAAATTAAATCATTCCGGCAAACTCAAATTTTGGGGCGTTGCGCTTTTTCTCCTTCTGGCATTGATTATTTTTCTGCCGGCCTTTCTGGAATACCATTCCGGTAAAAACGATTTGCTGCGTTTGTGGCACGACCAAAGCCGTCTGGTGGCACAGATTATTGTGCGCAGCGGAGAAAACATGCTGCGCTTTGACGAAGAAGTTTTTCAGGAACGCCGCAAACGGCTCCGGGAAGACAGCTACACATTGCGTCAAATCGACAGCACCGCCACCGATAAAAAACAGGTTCTGCGTTTTGCCCGGGAACGCATTGGCGGCATTGTGCTGTATTTCGACCGGAATGGCAACCTGCGCAAACCGCGTAACAAACGCAGCGCCCACCACCCTCTGGATGAAAATTTGCTCAGGCATCTGAAAGAGCTAATTCGGGCCTTGCCACGCGATTCGGTAGTGCAGTTAATCGATCCGCAAAAATATCCCTTCCGCATTCCGCCGGGTGTACTAATTCGGCGTGCGGGAAACAAAGGCTTTGTTTTTATTCTTTATCGTCCTCTGCTAATGAACAAAATGGTGCGCTTCCATCGCTTAAAGCGTTGGCTGGAACAGATGATTCAAGCGCCGTCCATTTTTTACATCCAATTACGCAGGGGGGAACGGGTGCTTGTCCAGTCGAAAAAAGAGGGCCTGCCGCCTTTAGAGACACTTTCTGCCCGGCAGTTGGAAAACATGGGGCACTTTAAATGGCAAATTGTCGAAGTGCAGGGACATCAAATTTTTGATTATTGGCAGCGCGCCCCGGAAGGTTTGTGGGTACGGGTTGGAATTTCGGCGCAATCGCTTCGTCACCTGCAAACCAGTTTGGTGCAGCGTTTGATTCTGAACTCGTTATTATTGCTCATCATCGGGTTTATTGTTCTGCGCTTTTTTATTAGCCGGCAAAATCTGTTCTTTTTGCAGGAAAAGCTCAACCAGATCGAAACGTACACCGGTTCCATTCTGGCCAACATGAGCGAAGGCATTATCGCCGTTAATGAACAGGGCCAAATCGAATTGCTGAATAAATGGGCCGAAGAAAACCTGGGCCTGCGAAAAGGAGACAAACCGGCCGCGGTGGCCCACCTGCCGTTTGAAGAATCTGTGAAAGAGAAAATTCTGAACTTTCGGGAATTTGACGATGCCGCCCTGGAATGGCAGGGACGGCATTTACTGCTAAGCGGACGCGTCATCCATTTTCGCGGGCAGGAAGGTGCAGAGCAAACCCACCGTTTGTTCCTGATTATTGTGCGTGATTTTACCAGCCAGCGGGAACTGGAGCGGATGCGCAGCCGACGAAGCAAGCTAATGGCGATGGGCGAATTGGCCAGCCGTGTGGCGCACGAAATTCGCAACCCTTTGAACGGTATTGCCATGTTGGCCCAGCGCCTGCAAAAGGAATTTAAACCTACCGAAAGCCCAGATGAATTCCGGCAGATGACCGGAGCCATTCGGCAAGAAACACAACGCATCAACAAGATTGTGCAATCCTTTTTAATGTACGCCAAAACACCTACCCTGGAATTCCAGCGTTTGGATTTGGCGCAATATTTAATGGAATTGAAGCCGGTTTTGCAGGCGCACGGCCCGAATCCTTTGCACTTTGAAACCACACCGGGTCTTTACGTGAATATCGATCCCGACCAAATGAAACAGGTGCTGATCAATCTGGTCAAAAATGCGATGGAAGCTTCGCAGGCAGATCAGCCGGTTTTTGTCCGCTTGAAAAAAGAAGGGCGCACGGCGCTGATTTTTATTGAAGATCAGGGCAAAGGGATTCGGAGCGAACACAAAGAACGCATTTTTGATTTGTATTTTTCCACCAAAACAAGAGGCAGCGGGTTGGGGCTAAGCATTGTGGAGAAAATTGTCGAAAGTCATGGCGGTAAAGTGCGGGTAGAAAGTCCCTACGAAAAAGAAGGAGAATCGGTACAAGGCACCCGTTTTGTCATCGAATTAGAGCTTGATGAACGCGAGGAAAAGACATCATGAAAACTTCCACAATTCTGGTAACCGACGACGAAAAAATTCAACGAGAATCTCTGGCCGGTTTTTTACGCAAAAAAGGATACACCGTGCTTACGGCCCGGAATTTCGACGAGGCCTATCGACACATCCGGCAACAACCGATCGATGTAGTTTTAACCGATGTGAAGATGGGAGAGAAATCGGGCTATGATCTTTTAAAGGCTGTTCGGGAGCTCAATCCGGAAATCACGGTGATTATTATGACGGCATACGGCAATGTGGAAGAAGCCGTTGCCGCCATGAAAGAGGGGGCATACGATTATTTGACAAAGCCGATCGATCTGGACGAAGTAGAACTGCTTGTGCATCGGGCCTTGCAGCTTAAACTGCTCAAAAGTGAAAATGAAAGTCTGCGCCAAAAATTAGCGGAACGCCACCGCTTTACGAATATTGTGAGCGCCAGCCCGCTGATGGAAGAGGTGTTGAACATCGCTGCGCGTTCGGCCAGCAGCCGTACGTCGGTTTTGATTGAAGGAGAAAGTGGTACGGGAAAAGAACTGATCGTTCGGGCCATCCATTATGCCAGTCCGCGCAAGGACAAACCGTTGGTGGTGGTGAACTGCGCGGCCATCAGCGAAAATTTAATTGAGAGTGAATTATTCGGGCATGAGAAGGGTGCTTTTACCGGCGCGCTGCAAACGCGGTTGGGACGCCTGGAAGAGGCCGATGGCGGCACATTGTTTTTGGACGAGGTGGGAGACATCCCTCTGTCGGCTCAGGTAAAGTTGTTGCGTTTTTTGCAATTCGGCGAATTCCAGCGGGTGGGCAGCAACGAAACGCGCAAGGTGGATGTGCGCCTTATTGCCGCGACCAATCGCAATTTACGGGAAATGATCAAAGAAGGAACATTTCGCGAAGATTTTTACTACCGGCTGAATGTGATTAATATCTACGTACCTCCTTTGCGCAAACGCAAGGAAGACATTCCCTTACTGATCGATCATTTCATCAAGAAATTCGCCGAAGAGAATCGCAAATCCATTCAGGGAATTTCGCGCGAGGCAATGGATTTGTTAATGAAGTATGACTATCCGGGAAATGTACGCGAACTGGAAAACATGATCGAACGGGCGGTGGTTTTAGCCCGGGGTGAAATCATCGAAAAAGAAGACCTGCCCATTCAGTTCCACATTAAAAACGGCAGCAACGAAACTCTGCCGCCTCTGGAATATTATCCGGGGAAGTTTCGTGAGAAAGTGGAAGCCTTTGAAAAAGACTTAATCGTGCAGGCTTTGGAAAAAGCCGGGTACAATCAGAGCAAAGCGGCTCGCGCTCTGGGATTAAGCGAACGCAATTTGCGGTACAAAATGAACAAATACGGTTTAAAATAACCTGCGGCAAAAAAAGTTTTTGCAATGTCTCCTTTACCTATGAATTTCTGTCCGCATTGCTCTTGCCGAATTGAATGGTTTACACGGACAAAAGTTTACAAATGGGATACCTTGGTAATATTTTTTTAAGCGAAAACGTATTTGGAGTATCTTCTTGTGATAGTATTGATTAAATTAAACCGTTCGCCTTCAAAAATTTACCGGGGAGTTTTATCATGATGTTTGTTTCTACATTGCGTTCCCTTGTGCTTGTGTTCCCGATTTTGGTTTTCACGCTTTTATTGTTGGGAGCCTGTGAATCCACAACAACGCCCAAAGAGAATGATGAGACAACCACAAGCCACATTTTTACCTGGCAAAAAATAGCTTTCGATCAGCTTACGCCCGATTTCATTTCGATTGTCGATAAAGACGATATCTGGATTGCCGGGATAAGTACAGGTGATTTTTCGGTGTTGCACTGGAACGGCAAAACGTTGAATGAGGTCACGATTCTCGATTCTATTTTTCGGACTCCAAAGAAATATTTCTCCGATTTTGTGGCCTTCCCGGACAACAATATCTATTTTGCCGATGGCGATATTTTCCACTCCGACGGAGCAACACTGCAAACCCTGTATCCCCGCGACTACGATGCCAATGAGTTTATCCAAACGCTCTGGATGGAAAATCCGGGGGACATTTACGGAGCGGGACGGAAAAGCATTGTTCATTTTAACGGAAGACAATGGACGAAAATTAAGGTGCCGGGCGATGATCCCGTAGTTGATATCTGGGGAGCGTATCCCGTTAAGGATGGGCCTGCAAAAATTCTGGGGTTAATTGCCTCAAGCGGTCAGCTGGGCATTCGGCGATTAATCACCCTTTCGAATGGAACGGTGAAGGACACCTTAAATTGGCCGGATGATATCCCGGCAAGACAGTTGTGGTTCGATAACGAGAGCCCCGTTTATGTGCGCGGGACCGATCTGTGGCAATACAAAGGGCAAAAATGGGAAAAAGTAGCCCTTGACGAAAGCGGCTTAAATGCCATTCACGGTTCGGCCTGGAACAACATTTTTGTGGCAGGGGCCAATGGCTTTGCTGCCCATTTTAACGGTGAAACCTGGCAGAGCTATCCGGAACTTCGTGACGAAAGCGGAAAGTTCGAATCCGTATGTGTAAAGGGAAATGTGGTAGCAATGGCCGGCCGTTTTGCTACTTCGGGATTTTTAGTCATCGGTATTCAGCAAAGCAAATAGAATTCCTGAAATCCGCAACGCAGTCAACTTGTCGTCATAATTGCCGAGCTAATTCGGCATAATTTCCGCTTTTGGGGCCCGAATAGGGCCCTTAACCCGCAAAAAACCTCCTGATTTGTTTTGGCACAATACTTGAATAATCAAGAGTGAAGTCAATGTAAAAGAACCAAACCAAGGAGGATTGACCATGTTTGCCAAACGCGTATTAAGCACGATTATTGCCGGCCTTTTTCTGGCAACGGCTTTGTTGGCCCAGCCACCCGTACCCACCCCTGCACCCAAAGGTACCCCGCCGGTTATGCCGGGGCCCAGAATGTACGCGGCACTTAATTTAACCGATCAGCAGCGGGCACAGATCGACGATTTGCATCTGGCTTTGCAAAAAAAGATGATCGCGTTGCGTGCCGATTTGCAGAAGCTAAATGCGGAGTACAAATTAATGCTTATCGATCCGAAAGTTTCGGAAAAAGGGTTGAAAGCTCAGTTGCAAAAAATTGCCGATGTACGTTTGCAAATGGCGTTGGAACGTGCCAAGAATGTTCGGAAGATCCGGTCGTTACTCAATGCCGAACAGCAGAAAAAATTTGATGCGTTCGTTTTAAGCAGAAAATCCGGTCGCCGACCGCACGGGCATAAAAAAATGATGCCGGCACGTCCGGGACAACGCATGTATCGAATGCCCCCGAAAGGCTTTTAGTGCCTCCTGCTCCAAAGCAAAGCCCCTTCCCGTTTTTTTGAAGGGGCTTTTTTATTGTGCAAACAAAGTTTTAGTGCCCAATCTGGAATCATTTTTAGCCCAATAGATCAAGATTCCTTTCTTCCTTTCGAATAATAAAACTGGTGAAAGCACAGAAAACGGAGTTTCTTTTGATGGTAAGTAAATTTATTCGACGGATTGTTTTGCTGGTATTTTTAATTCTGTTTTGGGCCTGCAGCAGCAAAATAATTCCCATTTCACATTCCGGAAAACAAATGCCGCCGCCTTCCTCCTCCGCCATGCGCGTAATGCCCGAAGAAGTGGACGGCATGGTGCTGATCCGTGGCGGATGGTTTTACATGGGCAGCCGTTTGAAATCGGACGAAAGACCGATTCACAAGGTTTTTGTCAAAGATTTTTATCTGGACAAATACGAAGTAACGGTTGAAGAATTCCGGCGATTTTGTTTTGCCACCGGGCATAAAATGCCCAAGCAACCTTTCTGGAACAAAGACGATCATCCGGTGGTCAATGTAACCTGGTACGAGGCCCAGGCCTATGCCAGATGGGCCGGGAAGCGTTTGCCGACCGAGGCGGAGTGGGAATATGCCGCGACGGCCCGGCAAAATAAACAGACCTACTTTTTGAATCAGGAACACACTTACATCCGTTCGCAGGGAAATATTGCCGACTACGCTTTGCTGGAAAAAGATGCCCGACGCATCGTTGCCTCGGGCTATCAGGATGGCTTCGCCTTTACCTCGCCGGTAGGGTATTTCCCTCCTAATCTGTTTGGCATTTACGACATGGAAGGGAACGTTTTGGAGTGGTGTGCCGACTGGTATTCCGCGGATTACTATGGTAAAAGTCCTTCGCAAAATCCGGCCGGCCCACCCAAAGGTAATTATAAAGTGATTCGTGGCGGTTCGTGGAATCGATGCGGCGATTATTTGCGCCCGACCTATCGCACGTGGTATCCTCCTCAATGCACGTTTAATTTTTTGGGATTTCGCTGCGCCATGAATGCCGATCAGGCGTTGCAGAATCAGGCAAAACAACCTTTGGTAAGCGGAGTGCGGTAAATTTTTGAGATAAGTCAATTCATCGAATCAAATTTTTTTTATTTTTGTACAAAGTTTCACACATAAGTCATCTTTGAAGACAGGAGGTCTTTTTAATGAAAACCATTCGTTACATTTTTAGCGTGTTTGTTTTACTTACTCTGGCCGTTCCGGCCCTGGCCGATGTCTGGAGCACCTCACACATCAGCACGGACACAACATGGACAAAAAACAATACCAGCGGCGACGGTGTGTGGGTTGTGGATGTCTCGAATGATTCTCTGATTATCGATAAGGGGGCCACCCTAACCATTGAACCGGGGGTAACGGTCAAGTTTCACGGAGACGTGCTCTTTATGGTGCATGGTGCCATTCTTGCCGAAGGCACAGTACAGGATTCGATTATTTTTACCAGCGACGATGCTCCGGGCAGCGCCGGTGAGTGGAGTGGTATTAAAATTCTTTCCGACTCGACAACGGAAAACAAATTGATTTATTGCCGCATCGAAAAAGGGGATGCGGATATTGTTGTAGCTTCTTCCGGAAATCTCGAAGAAAATGGCGGCGGGGTTTTTTGTGGCGCCCAAACTTCGAACAAAACTGTCATTTCGCATTGTACCATTCAGCACAACAAGGCTTACGAAGGGGGCGGCGGTATTTTTGTCGTGGGCAGTCCTCTCATCGAGTACAACCTTATCCGCTACAACATTGCCGGACAGTACGGCGGGGGAATCGGAATTCGCGGCGGCAGTCTGGCTTCGTTTTCCGGGCTTGTGGCACACGACAACATCATCATCCACAATAAAGCCGACGGACAAGGCGGTGGGGGAATCGGAATTTTTGCCAATGCCAATGCCTCTTTCCACAACGATTTGATTTACGACAACAGCTCGCTGAACGGTTCGGGCGGCGGTATTTTCCTGTACAGCTCTACCAGCTTTGTGGATATGAAAAATGCCATCATTTACGGTAATTCGGCCAATTCCGACGATCAGATTTTTGGCGTGGGAAACATTACCTATTCCGATGTGCAGGGGGGCTATTCCGGGGAAGGTAATATCGATGCCGATCCGCAATTTAGCGATGCGGCCAATGACGATTTCCACTTTGAAGCAAACGCACCTGTGGTGGACGCAGGAACGAACGATGGGATTGCCGCCACCGACTTTGACGGAAGCCCCCGGCCCTTTGACGGAGATCGCGATGGCACGGCTGTGAGCGATATGGGACCGTATGAATACCAGAACACGCCTCCGGAAATTGTTTCCGAACCGGTAACGACTGCCACGGAAGATCAGGAATACACCTATCAGGTGGAAGCCAGCGATCCGGATGCGGAAGAAGTGCTGACCTATTCTTTGCTGGAAGCACCTTCTTTTTTGAGCATTAATCCTCAAACGGGCTTAATCAGCGGCACGGCTACAACCGATGCACAAGCGGGAGATTACACCGTAACCGTTCAGGTGGCCGATTTGAATCAGGCTACGGATGTGCAAACTTACACTTTAAGCGTAACGGCGGTGAACGACGCTCCGGTAGTAAGCGACATCCCGGATCAAACCGTGCAGGAAGGACAAACGTTTGCCACTATTAATCTGGATGAGTACGTGAGCGATGAAGAGAGCACGCCGGAAGAGATGGCGTGGAGTTACTCCGGAAATTCCCAGTTGCAGGTAAGTATCGATGCCAATCATGTGGCTACTGTTACCATTCCCGATACGAATTGGTACGGTAGCGAAACCATTACTTTTACGGCAACGGATCCGGGCGGAAAATCCGATGGGGACAGCGCGGTGTTTACCGTGACCAACGTGAACGATGCGCCGGTAGTGAGTGATATTCCCGATCAGACGATTGACGAAGGCCAAACTTTTGCCACCATCGATTTGAATGCCTACGTGGATGATATCGACAACGATGATTCGGAAATTGTGTGGAGTTACACGGGAAATTCCGAATTGATCGTGCAGATCGATGAGAACAACATGGCCACCGTTTCCACGCCCAATGCGGATTGGAACGGCAGCGAAACCATCACTTTCAAGGCAACCGATCCGGGTGGCCTGTCCGACAGCAATGCGGCGACCTTTACGGTAAATCCCGTGAACGATGCGCCGGTAGTAAGCGATATTCCCGATCAAACAATTGACGAGGGAGAAAGTTTTGTCTCCATTGCTCTGGATGATTACGTGAGTGACGTGGACAATACGGACGCCGAAATGACCTGGACCTATTCGGGAAATCAGGATTTACAGGTGATCATTTCGGCCGATCATATCGCGACGATCTCGGCACCGGACAGCAATTGGTTCGGCAGCGAAACGATTACCTTTACGGCTACGGACCCGGGCGGATTATCCGATAGCGATCCGGCGGTATTTACCGTACGAAATGTGAACGATGCACCGGTCGCAAACAATGACACGACCGTTACGGACGAAGATGTGCCCGTGACTATTCCGGTATTGTCCAATGATAGTGACATCGACGGAGACGATTTGACGGTTAGCGAAGTTACGCAACCGGCACACGGGAATGCGGAGATCGATCAAAACACGCAGGTTATTTACACGCCTGCGGCTGATTGGTCGGGCGACGATAGCTTTACTTACACCATTAGCGATGGGAACGGGGGAACGGCTCAGGCTACGGTTTACGTTTCCGTAAATGCCGTAAACGATGCGCCGGTGGTGAGTGACATTCCCGATCAGACCGTGCAGGAAGGGCAAACCTTTGCCGCCATTCACCTGGACGATTATGTGAACGATGTGGACAATCCGGATTCAACCCTTTCCTGGAGTTATTCGGGAAACTCGGAGTTGCAGGTTTCAATCGATGCGAATCATGTAGCGATGATTACCATTCCCGATACCAATTGGAATGGTCAAGAAACAATTACCTTTACGGCGACCGATCCGCAAGGCCTGGCTGATTCGGATGCGGTGGTTTTTACGGTAACTCCCGTGAATGATGCCCCTGTAGCCGTGAACGACAGTGCCACGACCGATGAAGACACGCCGGTTACTTTGGCCGTGTTGGAAAACGACAGCGATTCCGACGGGGATGCCTTGCACATTGAATCGGTCGGGGAACCGTTGCACGGAACGGCGAGCATCGAAAACGACACGTTGCTTCGCTACGAGCCGGAGGAAAATTATTTCGGAACCGATAGCGTGCGTTACGTTGTAAGCGACGGGCAGGGAGGCAGCGCACAGGCCTGGGTGTTTGTGACAATTCGCGCCGTAAACGATGCGCCGGTTATTTCTTCCATTCCCGATCAGACCGTGCAGGAAGGTCAGGCCTTTGATGATATTGCGCTGGATGCTTACGTAAACGATGTGGACAACAGCGATAGCAGCCTGACCTGGCAGTATTCCGGCAACGAACAATTGAATGTGCAAATTACGCAGGATCGTATTTTAAAGGTTTGGCCCAAGGACGAAAACTGGGATGGCAGCGAAACCATCGTTTTAACCGTGAACGATCCCGACGGTGCCTCGGATCAGGATTCGGTGGTCTTTACCGTTTTACCGGTGAATGATGCGCCGTTCGCCGTAAATGATTCATTAACGCTCCCGGAAGACAGCGTGGCTACGATTAATGTTTTGCAGAACGATTCCGATGTGGAGAACGACACGTTAGTTATTCAGTCGTTTGGCAAGCCGCAGTTCGGCGAACTAACCTGGCAAGATTCTTCTTTTACTTACCGGCCTCAGGTGAACTATTTCGGAGCGGATAGTTTTTACTACGTGTTGAGCGACGGGCAGGGCGGATTGGACACGGCTTCCGTCTTCATTCGCGTGTTGCCTGTGGATGATGCTCCTGTCCTTTCGGCCATCGAAGATCAGGTAATCGAAGAAGGGCAGGAATTTCCGGCGATTCCGCTGGATAATTACGTAACCGACGTAGATGATCCCGACAGCTTGCTGCAATGGAGTTTTAAAGGAAACGTTGCGCTGCAGGTGCAGATTAGTGCGCAACGTATTTTGTTCGTCAATCCGCCGTCGGAAGAGTGGAACGGAGCGGAAATTCTCACTTTAACCGTGCGTGACACAAGCGGGTTGCTGGACAGTACGAATGTTAAGTTTGAAGTGCTGGCCGTGAACGACACCGCACAAATTCAAACGCCGTTGCCCACGTTAACTTTTAAAGAAGACGACAGCCTGTGTTATGCCATCCGTAATTGGTTTCCTTACGTCAACGATGCCGACGATCCCGATTCTGTGCTGATATTTGATGTGAGCAACGGAAAGAATGTGAAGGCCGTAAAACGCGATACGGTTTTTGTCTTTAAGGCGCCGGACAACTTTTTCGGCAACGATACGCTCCAATTGACGGTAAGTGACGGACAGGCCTCGAACAGCGCACCTCTTTTTGTAAAGGTGAAGGCGGTAAACGATGCACCGGAAATTTACGATTTGCCGGCGGAAATCTCCTTTACCAACGATACGAGTTATGTTTTGGTCATGAAAAACTACGCACATGATATTGACACGCCGGATTCGCTTTTAAGCTGGAATTTTTTGGTGAGTACGGATTCGCTGAAATTTACTTACGATGTAGAAACGACAGAGTTAAAGCTGACTGCCCCGCAGTTCAGCGGAAAAGCCCAACTGATTTGCATTTTAAGCGACGACAGCGCAGCCACCGCACGTGACACGATTTCGGTTAGTGTTTCTCCGGCGACGGGGCTGGAAGACGAATTGCTTACGCAATTGCCCAAAGCCTACGAACTGTTCCAGAACTTTCCCAATCCGTTCAACCCGACGACGACGATTAAATTTGCCTTGCCGCGTGCCGACCACGTAAAAATTGTGGTGTACAATATTCTGGGTAAAAAAGTGGCCACCCTGGTTGATGCCAATAAACCGGCCGGTTACCACGTTGTTACGTTCGACGGTTCGCGATTGGCCAGCGGAATTTACTTTTATCAGATGCAAACCAAACACTTTGTACGGGTAAAGAAATTTATCTTGCTGCGTTAAATAGCAGCAAGGAAGAAAAAAGGGAGTCAAAAATTGGCTCCCTTTTTTTGCTTACGTCCTGTAAAGGCAGTTAAATAAATAAATTCTCGAATTTTAGAACCACCTTGCCAAAAGCTTTGCCTTCTTCCAGAAAACGATGGGCCTCTTGCACATCTTCGTAGGAAAAAACTTTGGCAATTACCGGTTTAAAGCGGCCGCGTTCAATCAAGGCCAGTAAGTCGATGATGTCTTTTCGTGTGCCCATGGTCGATCCGATAATTTGCTGATGCTTGATAAACAAGCTTCGGATGTCAAATTCGGCCTGGTATCCGGTGGTCGCGCCGCAGGTGATTATTTTGCCGCCGCGCCGCAGGGCCCGCAACGATTCTTTCCATGTTTTTTGGCCGGGATGCTCAATAATAATATCGACGCCCTCCCCGTTGGTAATTTCTTTAACCGTTTTGCCAATGGGTTGCTGATCGTAGCGAATCACGTAATCGGCACCCAATTGCCGGGCCAATTTTTCTTTTTCGGCGTTGCCAACGGTTGTAATCACGCTGGCGCCAAAGGCTCTGGCAATTTGGATGGCCGAACTTCCCACACCCGATGATGCGCCGTAGACCAGCACCCAATCTTCCGGACGGACATGCGCTTTTTCCGACAGCATGTGGTAGGCCGTCATGCCTGCCAGGGGGAAGGCAGCGGTTTCTTCCCAGTTTAATTTTGTAGGCTTCTTAAAAACAAAGTCGGCGGGCACGGCGATGTATTGTGCCTGTACCCCCTCTTCGGTTTCGCCGGGAATGGCAAAGTCGTAGCACAAATTTTCCCGACCCGAAAGACAATACACGCAATGTCCGCAGGTGCGAATGGGAACGGTAAACACTTCATCGCCTTTTTTAAAGTGGTATTTGTCGTGGGCTACTTCTCCAACTTCAACCACAATACCCGAAGCCTCGCTTCCCATGATTTGTGGTAAAGGCACGCCGGGAATGCCCTTGCGCACCCAGATGTCCAGATGATTTAATGCAGCCATCTGCACGTTGATCAAAACTTCATGCGGTTCGATTTCGGGCATGGCAATTTCGTCGATCTTTAAAACTTCTACACCACCGTGTTCATGAATGCGTATGGCCTTCATAATTCCTCCCGATCCGATTATCGTTACATGGTTAAAAGTTTTATGAATGGTTTGTCGAAGAATAAAAACGCACCAGCAAGATTAATCCCGCTCCGATTAAGATGACGGGCCAAAATTTGATGTATTCTACTTTGCGCAAAAAGAAAAGCAGGCCAAAGCCCGTCAAAACAGAGGCGGAGTACAAGTAGTGCTTTGCCTGCGGGCGCACTCCGTACAAAATTGCGAAACTCAGGCCGGGGGCAATGAGCAGTAACGGCCACCATTGTGCCAGATGCTCCCAGCCGGTAATCTGGCAGTAGAAAAAAAGAAGTCCGTAAATTAAAAGCGTTACTCCCGGAAGCAGGAAAACAGCCAGTTCCCTATTCAGGAAAAAGACAAGAATTAATGCTACGCCGCTTAACAAAATGTACAGTGACCAATTTAAGAGAAAAACATCGAGATTTTCCAGCAAAAAAACCGTTCCGAAAACGGTGAAAGTAATACCCAGCCATTTACCCCAACGTGCCATGATGCAATCTCCAAAAAATTTAAATTTTTACGCATTAAAAGTTCAGTTTTAATCTAATAATTATTATATTAAAGGCAATTAAAAATTATGTGAAAAGCGTAATTAATCACATCCAAACGACAGAGGAGAATAGACATGAAGGGACGTATTTACAATTTCAATCCCGGCCCTGCTGCGTTACCGCTGCCTGTTTTAGAAGAGGCGCAGAAAGATTTGCTCAATTATAAAGGAGAAGGCATCTCCGTTCTGGAAATGAGCCATCGCTCCAAAACATTTGATGGCATTATCAAAGATGCCGAACGTTTAATGAAAGAAATTATGGGCATTCCCGACAATTACAAGGTGCTGTTCATGCAGGGTGGCGCGACGCTGCAGTTTGCCGCGGTTCCCCTGAATTTACTGGGAGAGGGTCAGTTTGCCGAATATGTGAATACCGGCAGTTGGTCTACCAAAGCTATTAAAGAAGCCGAAAAACTGGGCAAAACCGTGAAGGTAGTTGCCTCGTCCGAAGACGAAGAATTTACCTACATTCCGCAAGGCATTAAAGCCTCTCCCGATGCGGCGTATTTGCACATTACTACTAACAACACCATTCGCGGAACGGAATTCCATTACATCCCGGAAACCGGAGATGTGCCGTTGATTGCCGACATGTCGTCCGATATCAACTGCCGTCGCATCGATGTGAGCAAGTTCGCCCTGATTTATGCCGGCGCTCAGAAAAACATGGGGCCTTCGGGCGTAACCATCGTCATCATTCGTGAAGATCTGCTGGAGAAAAGTCCGGACAACATTCCGACCATGACCAGCTACAAAATTATTGGCGGCAAAGATTCGTTGTACAACACACCGCCCACGTTTGGCATTTACATCATCAAGTTGGTTCTGGAATGGATGAAGGCGCAGGGCGGTCTGGACAAGATTGAAGAGGTTAACCGCAAGAAGGCCCAGATGATTTACGATGTGCTGGATGCCAGTTCGTTTTACAAGGGCACGGCACGCAAAGACAGCCGTAGCCTGATGAACGTGACTTTCCGCCTGCCAAACGAAGAATTGGAAAAGAAATTTGTGGCCGAAGCTTTGGAAAATGGCATGTTAGGACTGAAAGGCCATCGCTCGGTGGGAGGCATCCGGGCATCCATTTACAATGCCGTACCTCTGGAAGCGGTTGAACACCTGGTAGATTTTATGAAAAAATTCGAAAAAGCCAACGGCTAATCGTTTGTTTTTTAGCCGGGGTTGTCCCAAAATTACTTTTGGGGCAGCCCTTTTTTATTTTGTCAGTTCTCTTCAATTTTCGAACTTTAAAGAGTTGC
>Ga0256914_1000977_pt1 | contig 27227 bp, 24 predicted proteins | sample HulkmetaG_FD_191571 | JGI IMG/M metagenome (GOLD analysis project Ga0256914, IMG submission 191571) | Hydrothermal chimney microbial communities from Main Endeavour vent field at the Juan de Fuca Ridge, Pacific Ocean - Hulk | ecosystem: Environmental > Aquatic > Marine > Hydrothermal vents ... | reverse complement strand
CGAAGGACGACATTGATGCGTTGTTGGCGGAAGTGGGAGTGGAGGCGGTGGATGACTTCACGGTGAAGTTCACGCTGGAGTATCCGGCTGCGTACTTCCCGCAGATTGCCTCCATGTGGGTGACCCGCCCTGAGCCGCAGTGGGTGATTGAGGACAAGGGTGAGCGCTGGATTGAGCCCGGCTTCATCGTCACCAACGGCCCCTACGTGATGACCGAGTGGGTCCATGAGGACCACATGGTCTTCGAGAAGAACCCCTTCTGGCCCGATTGGGACAAGGTGGAGGGGAATGTTGAGCGCATCTACGCGGTCATGGTGACGGAGGCGAGCACAGCGTTCGCCATGTACGAGAACAACGAGTTGGACACCGCGGGCGTGCCTCTGGACCAGATGGACCGCGTGAAGAGCGATCCTGAACTGAGCAAGCAGTTGACCATCCAGCCCATCGGCTGCACCTACTACTACGGCTTCACCACGCCCAAGAAGCCGGTGGACAACCCGCTGGTTCGCCGTGCCCTGTCCGCGGCCATTGACCGCAAGACGTTGGTGGAAGAGGTGACCAAGGGCGGTCAGATTCCGGCCAACACCTTCGCGCCCAAGATGATCTTCGGCAGCCCTGCGGGCGATCCGGACATTGCGCCGTGGGCATTGCCCGAGGACATGGGTGGTTGGGGATATGAGAAGGCCCTGGAAGAGGCCCGCAAGTGGATGGCGGATGCGGGCTTCCCCGATGGTGAGGGTCTGGACATCCTGCTCATGCACAACGTGAGCGAAGGTCATGCCAAGATTGCCCAGGCCATCCAGGCCATGTGGCAGGAAGCCTTCCCCAAGGCGAACTTCACCATCGAGACCCAGGAGTGGAAGGTCTACCTGAAGACCATCAGCAAGAAGACGCCGTTGGAGGACATGCCGCACGTGTGGCGCCTGGGTTGGTGCCAGGACTACCCGGATGAGAACAACTGGGTGCATGAGGTGTTCAACCCCGAGCAGGGTGCGAACCGGCCGCGGCTCTCCTTCGACGACCCGTACGTGGGCGACAAGATCAAGGAGTTCAGCGAGACCACCATTGCCGCTGCTCGGACCGCGGATCCCGAGAAGCGCAAGGAACTCTACAAGAAGGCTGAGAAACTGCTGGTCGACGACATCGCGGCCATCGCGCCTATCTACTACTACACCCAGGTGGTGGTGACCAAGCCGTGGCTCAAGCGCCACTGGCACGACACCCCGCACTATGAGACCTGGGTCATTGACTGGGCTGCGAAGAAGGCTGCTACTGGGAAATAAACCAGGGGACATTGAGTGGGGGAGGGCCCCCTCCCCCACTCAATTACTTTTGGTGGTCGTGGGGAGCGCGTGTCCTTACGTGAGCGGCGACACAGGGCGCCTTTCACGTAAGGACATGCTAAGGGTGTACAGCGTGGATAAATTCGATGTCTTTCGGAGGCGATTAGACGCATGACTCGTTACATTATCCGACGCATTTTATGGTTTATTCCTGTACTGTTGGCCATTATGGCTGTGACCTTCACCCTCGCTCGGATTATGCCCGGTGGGCCTTTTGACTTCGCGGGCGAAAAGCAGTTACCCGAATCCGTGCGCATGAACCTGATGCGCAAATACGGGCTCGACCAACCCGCATACATCCAGTTCGCGAACTGGTTGTGGGATGCCCTGCACGGTGATCTGGGGCCTTCGTACTACTACAAAGGGCGAGGGGTCACCGACGTGCTCTCCCAGACGTTCCCCATTTCCGCCCAATTGGGGGTGTTGGCGTTGCTGTTGGGGTTGCTTATCGGTGTTCCAATGGGGATTATTGCTGCCCTGAAGCAAAACACCATCTGGGATTACAGCAGCACGTTCATCGCGATTTTGGGCGTCTCCATTCCCAACATGGTGTTGGGACCTCTGCTGATCTGGATTTTCTCATTGAAGTTAGGGTTGTTGCCCACTGCTCGCTGGGCTGTCAATTACAAGGAGTTGGTCCTCGGCTTTCTCCCTCCACCGGATAAACTGGGGCCATTCCTCAAACACGCTGTGTTGCCTGCGGTGACCTTGGGGACTGGTCTTTCCGCGAGCATTGCTCGGTTGACGCGAGCCAGTCTTCTGCAGGTGATTCGGGAGGACTACATCCGAACGGCTCGGGCCAAAGGGTTGCCTGAGCGCACCATCATTGTGGTCCACGCGCTGAAGAACAGCATGATCCCGGTGGTGACAGTATTGGGCCCGATGTTCGCCGCGGTGGTGACGGGGTCCCTCATTGTGGAGCAGATTTTCGCCATTCCGGGCATGGGGAAGTTCTTCGTGGCCAGTGTGACAAATCGGGATTACCCTGTCATTCTGGGGACAACGTTGTTGTATTCGGTATTGCTGGTGGTGGCGAATTTGTTTGTGGATATTATGTACGCGTGGTTGGATCCGCGCATTCGTTATGATTGATGGCGCTCTTTGATAGGGCATTAAAGGGCGACCCAGGGGGGAAGGGACATCGGCATGTGCTGGTGTTTCTCCCACTTTTCTGAGTTGAGGTCCGAACAGGCTGTTCGGTCGCCCTGTTGATTCAAATTCTACGTGACAGGAGTTGGTAGCGTGACGGCAGAGACACCGGAAATTGCTTCTATGGAACTGGCTCGCCCACGTCGCGGGTTGTGGGCTGACGCGTGGTATCGGCTTATCCGCAACCGGGCGGCTGTTGTCGGCGGGACGTTTATTATTCTGTTGTTGATTGCCGCGTTGTTCACTGACAATTGGATTTTCGCTAAAATTTTCGGCGGTGAGGTGAAGCCTCTTCTGGCTCCGTACCACTTTGCCAAGGCCAGTTTTAAGATGCGGGATAAGCCGCCTCTTACGCCGGGCTTTATTCTGGGCACGGATTACCTGGGCCGTGACTTGCTCTCGCGCACCCTGTACGGCACGCGGGTCTCCTTGGCGGTGGCTTTTGTGGCCGCGTCGGTGAGTTTGATTGTGGGCATTGCTTATGGGCTGATCTCGGGGTACGCGAGCCCTCGGGTGGACAATTTGATGATGCGTTTTGTGGACTTCCTCTACGGTTTCCCGGTGTTGATTTTCATCATCCTCCTGCAGGTGTACTTTAAGGCGGTGAGCCGACGCGGGGGGACGGGCATTGCGGCTGTGTTTGTGAGTATTGATAAGGCATTAGGGGGAATGTTCTTCATTTTCATTGCCCTGGGCTTGTTGAACTGGATCGGCATGGCTCGCATTGCCCGCGGTCAGACCCTTTCGGTGAAGCAGAAGGAGTTCGTTGAGGCGGCCCGGGCCGTAGGGGCCAGCCATGCCCGTATTGTTTTCCGTCACATTCTGCCGAACATTTTAGGTCCGTGTATTGTGGCGGAAACCCTGGCCATTCCCGGCTACATCTTCACGGAGGCTTTTCTCTCCTTTATCGGCTTGGGGGTGAATCCGCCAACGCCTTCGTGGGGGTTGATGATTTCGGAGACGTACCAGGCTTTGCGCACCTCTCCATGGGAATCCCTGGTGCCCGGTGCAGCGCTTACGTTGACCACGCTGGCCTTTAACTTCCTGGGCGATGGCCTGCGAGATGCGCTGGATCCTCGGTTGCGGGGCACGTGAGCGCGGCATTCGAGCCTCGGAGGTGTAAGCATACAAAAAGGGGGAAGGTCATTTGGACCTTCCCCCTTTTCCATTGGCGCTGTGTTTTTGGGGCGTTTACTCCTCGGGTGTGCCGCTTTGCTTGCTGTAGCGGTAAACAATGCGTCCTCGGGTTAGGTCGTAGGGTGACAGTTCCACCCGTACCCGATCCCCAAGCAGCACACGAATGTAGTGCTTACGCATCTTCCCGGAGAGGTATGCGAGAATCTCCGGCCCTTCATCAAGTTTGACTTTAAACGTTGTGTTGGGCAACGTTTCCACAACGGTGCCATCCAGCAACAACTTGTCATCCGCCTTTGCCATAACGCCCCCTTCGTTGGCTTTTACCTGGTGCGACTTGTGCATAGCCTTAAATGTGTTGATACCGCAGTGAGTATAACCGCACCGTCAGGAGGTTGTCAATCTCCCTTTTGTTCCTGGTCGTGATCTAGCATGGCTCGCAGTCGGGAGATGACCATGTCCAGGGCCACGGTGTTAAAGCCACCTTCGGGGATGATGATGTCCGCGTATCGCTTGCTGGGTTCCACGAATTCCAGGTGCATGACCCGGACGGTTTCCAGGTACTGGCGGATGACCGATTCCATTGTGCGGCCCCGCTCACGGATGTCACGAGTGAGCCGACGGATGAAACGAATGTCCGCGTCGGTGTCCACAAAGATCTTGATGTCCATGAGGTCGCGCAGTTTGGGCTCTACGAATACCAGGATGCCCTCGACGACGATAATGGGCTTGGGTTCGATGTGGCGGGTTTCTGGGCGCCGTGTGTGAGTCGCGAAGTCGTACACAGGGATGTCCACGGCTTCCCCTCGCTTGAGTTTTTGCAGGTGTTCGATAAGCAGGGCCGTGTCCAGGGAGTCCGGATGGTCAAAGTTCCGTTTGGCCCGTTCCTCCGGAGGGAGATGGCTTAGGTCGTGGTAGTATGCGTCATGGGGAATGTAGGCGACATTTTCCGGTCCTAGTTGTTCGTAAATGGCCTGGGCAATCGTGGTTTTCCCTGATCCACTCCCTCCGGCAACTCCAACAATGACCGCTTCACGTCTTTTACCCATGTCGTACTACTCCTTGTGGCGTCCTTTGCCTTCGCGTTTTGGAACGTTGTTCTGTGCTAGGGGGCGCTTTAGGTTTTCGCTGAGGTAGACTGTACCCACGTCATCGGGGATGTGCCATCCCACATTGTACATGTCCGCCCATATTTGGACAATGAGTCCGCTGCGACTTTCGTACAGTTGCACCCAGAAGCGACGCCACGGTCCCCACCACAGGGCCGTTCCTGTCCCCAATAGGATGAGCAGAAGTCCCAACCAACGCCAGGGGGATCCCGGTGTGTAGATGGCCTGGACCCGAGCGTGACGCACCAGTTCGATGTTCAGGTGCAGGTTTTTGTAACGCACCTGGGTAGGTTGGGTGACAAATTCTGTGTACAGGGGCGTGTCGGATCCTTCGCCCAACAATTGCACGAGGAAAACCGGTCCGGCGTATCCCCGGCTGGGCAGGCGTTCATATCCTACAACGCGCACGGTGTACCCATATGTGGGAATGAGTACAGTCCGTTCGTCCCCGGATTCGGGGAAGAAGAGAATAGCCTCTCGGCCCGCGTGGCCGTCGGGGGTGATAAGGGGCAGCGCGGTTTGGGCCTGGGCGGTCACGGTAATACGAACTCCCAGGGGCGCGTCCCAGAAGCGAATGTGCACGTTTCCCACGTTTAGGGTGTGGTTGGGTGTGATCTGCTGGGCCGTGGTTTGGCCGCCGGGTTCGTCTTTCTGCAGGAGGAATAGGGCGTTTTCCCCGGAGGGGTCAACCCGTTGTAAGGTGACCCGAAGGGGGATGTTGTGTCCCGGGGTCCACGGTTGGGCGGGCGCGAGGACTGTGGGGGGAGTTTCCCACCCTAAGGTGATGTTCAGGTAGATGCTCACGCCGACGATGACGGTTCCCAAAAAGAAGATTATGCTTCCAACGATCGCGCCGCGACCGTAACGCACGAAGTAGCGGGTTTCCTGGAAGGAGGGGTGTTCCTTGCGAACCGGGGCAAAGCGCCGAAGGTGGTTTTCCACCTGGGCGGAGATGTCGGCCAGGGGGGCGACGACGCGCACGAGTCGACCGCTTTCCGCGGCTTGAGGGCTGAGGGGAGGAATATGGGTGCTCCCTCGCGGCCACCATCCGAGGTAGAACGCGTATCCTTGGTGGAGGATGGCGGTTACGATCATGCCCAGGAGGACAGCGAGCATGAGGGGGCTCCGCGTGAGTTTGAAGATGCCCAGTGGGGCGAGGGGAGCCAGGTAAGGGTGCTGTTGGATGGTCTGAAGGGTCCAGGCTTGGAGGTCGTTCTCCTGGGTGATGTAACTCGGTACTTGGGGGATGGCCAGGGTGGCTATTCCCAACAACAAGAGTAGGCCAGTGAAGAACAGAAATCCGTGGCGAAGGAGGGCTGCAACCACGTATATCCAGTGGACGGTTCGTATGGATCGGATGGGTGCTGGTGTTCGTGTGTTCATGGGTCGCATAGAAGAAAGGCCCCGCACCATGTCGGGGCCTTTCTTTCTGGAGCCACCGGTCGGAATCGAACCGACAACCTGCGCATTACGAGTGCGCCGCTCTGCCGATTGAGCTACGGTGGCGTTTAATTTGTGCTGCTGTTTTTATTATACGCACAATTAGGCCCCGTGCAAGTTCGCCAAAATCCTGAGAACAGGGAGGCAGGGGTGCATCCCGCTGCACATCGGATGGGGATGCACCGCTACCGATTATTCCACTCTTGTGACGTATTCCCCGGTTCGGGTGTCCACACGGATGGTGTCGCCTGCTTCGATGAAGAGGGGAACACGCACCTTCAATCCTGTTTCCACGGTGCACCACTTGCTCGCGCTGCCCGCGGTGTCCCCTGCGAACCCGGGCTCTGCGTCGATAACTTTTAAGTCCACGGTTGTGGGCAGTTCCAGACGTACGGGTTTGCCCTGGTAGGTTTCGATTTTAAGGATTAGCCCGTCTGTTAGGTAGTTTACAGCATCCCCCAGGACCTCTTTGCTGAGGGGGAATTGTTCGTACGTTTCGGTGTCCATGAAGTAGTAGAGATCGCCGTCTTGATACAGGTACTGAACTTGCGCGTGGTCCAGGCGCACATCCTGTACCCGCTGGTTCCCGGTAAACGTGCGTTCAATGGTGGAACCGGTGGAGAGGTTGCGAAGTTTCAGGCGGATGACCGCGTTGCCTCGCGCCATTTTGTGGTGGGAATACTCTAACACTTCGTACAGGTCTCCGTCCAGTTCGATAATTGTGCCCTTGCGGGCGTCTTGTACATCAATCATTCCGTTTCCTCCCTGTATGTGTTTCCTCAAAACGTGGGACGCGCGTTGTTTGGCCGTTGGTACGTGCTCCGGTTGCCCTGCGGGACATGGTCATGGAGATGCGTTCGCGTTGTTTCAACTGCGCCCTGTTCATCTTATCCATAAGAGGGGTATCTGTCAAAATGGATTTCTCTCTGGCTCTTTTCAATTCTGGGGCGGCATTTTATGTCATGTCCCTTGTGCTTGTTCCCTCAGTGCTTTGGGGCCCGGCGAGGGGGGTTCCCAAATGCCCAGGCTTAAGTACTTATACCCCGAGTCCGGCAGTACAGTCACCACCGTTCCCGCGCAGAGTTCTTCGGCCACGCGTAATGCCGCGGCCATGGCCGCGGCCGCGGAGAGGCCAACAAACCACCCTTCTTCACGCGCGAGGCGTCGGGCCATGGCGCGCGCTTCTTCCGCGGTAATGTACACTATTTCGTCGGGGAGTTGCGGATCCCATATGCCGGGCACAATGGAGGTGGCCAGGTGTTTCATTCCCTCAACGCGGTCTTCGTCGGACGCTGGTTGGACGCCGATGAGCCGAATCTGGGGATTAAGATGTTTGAGGTAACGCCCGACTCCCACAAACGTGCCTGTGGTTCCCAGTACGCTTACGAAGTGGGTAATTTGCCCGTGGGTTTGTCGCCATATTTCGGGGCCGGTGGTTTCGTAATGGGCGCGCCAGTTGGCGGGGTTGTTGTACTGGTCCGCGTAGAAGTACCGGTGTGGGTGTTGATTTACGATGTGGCGTACCAGGCGAATTGCTCCGTCCTGTCCTTCTTCAGCCGGGGAGAAGAGGAGGGTCGCGCCGTAGGCCTGAAGTATTTGTTTGCGTTCCTCGGTTACGTTTTCTGGCATGACCAGGGTGACGCGATACCCCTTAACTGCGGCAATCCAGGCATAGCCGATGCCGGTGTTTCCCGAGGTCGCGTCGATGAGGATTTTGTCAGGGGTGAGTTGTCCGCGTTGTTCCGCGTCCTCGATAATGCGCAACGCGGCCCGGTCCTTGATGGATCCCCCGGGGTTGAACCATTCGGCTTTAGCGTACACGCGCACGTAGGGGGAAATTCTGCCCACGCGACGCGCTTGGAGGAGGGGGGTGTTCCCAACGCGCGCGAGAATGTCGTGTTCGGTTGTCCATGTGGTTGTTTGCGTCACGTTGACGATCATGGGTACTCTCCTGAGCATTGGTTTGTGTTTGTTGCCCTGGTTGTATGCTCCTGCGCGGAGTTGGTATAGGGTTCTGTGATGTTGGATTCCAAAACAAAAAGGCTCACTGCCCTGTTGGGAGCAGTGAGCCTTTTGCTTTTCGTGCAATGAGTTGTCGTTTACGGATTATACGTTTAACAAAGTGCAGGTCATTCTGCGCATTATGCCTGATGAATGGATATGAGATTCCGCACGGGAGCGCGACTCACTGCCCCGATCTCCTGTGCGGGTGCAATCGGCGACGTTACCGATTACACCCGCCCGCTACAGGAGCAGGTGAGTGCGCATACACTGAACAGGACGGAGTGCCCGTGCGAGAAGAAACTCATACGTTCCGTTCCTTATTCCTGACCTTCACCCTCTTTCTTTTCCAGGACCTGGAACACAATGCGCTTGCGCTTGCGGATGAACTTGAGTTCGACGCCCAGTTCTTTGGCTGCCCGCTTCAGCCGGTTCTTGATGGTGAGTCTGTTATCCCCTTCTTCCAGCACAATTTCCCCTCCCTCTCCCGGTTTGATCTGGGAGAGGAAGTTAATCATTTCCTGCAGTGCGCGTTGCCGCTCTAATGAGCGCGGAGAGGGCTTAGTCCGCCTTGCCATCATTTCTAATTCTTCCGCTGATAGTTTCTTGTACTGTGCCATTATTGTAACCTCCCTTCGCGACGTTTCAAAATATTGTTGGGTCTGTTGTATGAATAAGTAGACCGATGCAGGTGTACGAGATCGGCACTTATTCCCAAGGATATTGAAATATTGCTATTGCTCCCTGTTTGCTACCCTCCGTAATCTGCCACAATTCCAGGTGCTGCTATGGTGGCTTTAATTGCTTTGTTTTTTGCTTATCTTCTCATGGCTGGTGTGTAGATTTTCTTACAAAATCAAAAGTAGACGCTCGAATTATAAAATATGGGGCGTTTTGTGTCAAAAATGGATGTGTGTTTTTCGCTGAAATGTTCCTATTTCATACCTGAGGCTGTTGTGATTCGTTCGCGGTAAATGCAAAAATAGGTATATAAAGATGTTGTATGTCGGGATGCTTATTTCTCTGGTGGTACTACGGCCATACGAGGCGGCAGATTTGGTCCCTTGTTGCGTTCACGGATAGAATTTTCGCGTGGTGTTCGTTGTCTTTATATCCCGTTTGGGAGGATGGCTCATGCAGGCGACTATCTGGAATCCTGAGAACCTTAAGCAGCCCTTGGTTACAGGGGAAGCCGAAGTCACCGAATGGGTGCACGCAGCGAAGGGTGCTCCCCGGTTTCGCGTGGTGTTCACTACCCAGGGAGTGCCGGATAATGACCTGGCACAGTATAAGGACCGGGTGCTTTACATGGCGTTGGAGGACGGACGTCAGGCAAAGGTGCAGGTGCAGTACACGTCAACATTGCCCACAGGAATTATTACAACGTTACGCGTGCTCAGTGGGTGGGAAGAGAAGTTGATTGGATAATCTCCGTGGCAAGGATCTCCGCCGGATGTCAGGGTCAGGACATCCGGCGGTTTTTTTCGTGGGGGCTCGCACTCCCCTCCTGAGTCTGGGTGATTATGTCCCGAGCCTGTTGCAGGAGGCGACGTTCGTCGTCGTAGGAAACTCTGGCAATGGCTTCTTCAAAGGGAAACCAGCGCGCGTCATCCACCTCCCAACCGTGTTGTCGGACATCCCCGCTTTTGTAGCGCATGAGGTAGAACATCACACGTTTGTGGATGAGTACGGTTCCCTCAGGGCATTTCCACCGGTACCAGTAGTCAATGGTGTCCACAGGCGCGATGATTTCTGCCTCCACGCCCGTTTCCTCACGCACTTCACGGAGGGCTGCTTCTTCTGGACTTTCATTGGGCTCTACGTGACCTTTGGGCAAACTCCACCGTCCCCCTTCGTGGGTGGCGATGAGGAGAACTTCTGGTTGACCGTCTCCCTGGTCGCGGATCACGATTCCCCCCGCGGAGAATTCGTCCCGCACCATGTTCTTCATCAGTTGTCGACGTTTGCGTGCCGAACGTGTGCCCACGAATGTCCCCTTTAATCGAGATCCGCTGCAAGGTCGGTTAAGTCCCGTTCTCTTAACATGCGGCGTTTCCAGGTGGTAATCATGGGTACGATGTACGGCAGGAGCCGCATTGTGTAGTAAGGGGGAATAACCGGCAGGCCTATGAGATCTCCAAACGCGATGAGGATGAATAAGTGTTCCAAATCAGCCCGCTGACGGCGTAACATGCGCTCTACTTCAAAGAATGTCATGCCGTAAATGAAGCCACGGAGCCACATTCCCCAGCGGTGCAGACGTTCTTGCCAGCGTTCTTGCCAGGATTTCGGACGCATCCGGTTCACGGTGGCCTCGCTTTATTCTCCTCGACGGGATGGGTGACGGTTCTGCAGGCGAAATCCCTGCCCCCGCACGGTGACAATGTACATGTGGTCGGGGTCGTATTCCGCGAGGCGTTCGCGTAGGCGCCGAACAAGCGCGTCTATGGCTTGTTCGCTCACGCCCTCCGCGTCCGCTTCTGCCCACACGTAGCGCACTATGTCCTCTCGGGAAACCACGTTTCCCTTGGCTTCCCACAGCAGGGCCAGGAGTCGAAACTGAGCCTGGGAAAGTGGGGGGATGATTTCTTGTCCGTTGACGAACACTCGGCGGCCTGCCAAGTCCACGTGAAGTCCTTCAGTGGTGACGGCATCCACAGAAAGTGGGGCTGTGGCTCCTGTGCCCACAAAGGCCAATTTGAACCGTAAGGCAATTTGAATTTCGTCTCCGTCTTCCAGGGGGACTACGTCGTGAACAGGGTATCCGTTCACCCAGGTGCCATTTTTGGAATGGAGGTCTTCTATGTAATACCGGTCCCCGCGCCGAAATACCCGCGCGTGCCGACGAGAAACCTGTCGGTCAGGCAGGATGATGTCGCAGTCCGGGCTGCGGCCAATGATGACTTCATCCCGATCCAAACGCCACCGCTGCCCTCCTAACTCCCCCCGTTGGAGGATGAGCATGGCGACTTCGTCTGACCGTTCGGCCATGGTGTTCTTCGCTCTTCCTGTCCTCCTGTATTGGGTGCATCACACGAAATGCGGCCTGGGCAAACTTGACATATTCAAGCGTTCCTTACACTATATATGGGCAGTTTGCCCACCCTTTGGTCAGGAAGTGTGTTGCACAGCATGGATGAAAAGAAACAATCCGCAAGGCGTATGTCCTCGTCACCTGGCTGGACCCGCGTGTACATCGCGAAACCCCTGGCTCCCGGTACTATTTTACGCAACCGGTACCGGATTGTCGAACTGATCGGCCAGGGGGGGATGGGCGCGGTGTACAAGGCTGAGGATTTACGCTTGCCTGGCCGGGTGTGCGCGGTTAAAGAGGTGCTCCCGGAAATTTACGGCCTTACGGAGATCACGGAGGAAATTCACGATCAGTTTTATCAGGAAGCCCGCATTCTCGCCCGGCTGGACCATCCGAACTTGCCCAAGGTATCCGATTTCTTCGCAGAGGGCCGCCGCGAGTACCTGGTCATGGATTATGTGCCCGGCCGCGATTTGGAGGAGGTGGTGTTTATCGCGCGGCAGAAGGGCGAGTTCCTGGATGAGCGTCAGGTGCTGGTGTGGGCGGCTCAGTTGTGTGATGCGCTGGAGTACCTCCATTCCCAGGATCCGCCTATCTTGCATCGTGATGTGAAGCCCGCAAACATTAAGGTGACTCCTGAAGGCCGGGTGAAGTTGGTGGATTTTGGGCTGGTGAAGTTGCTCTCCTCCCAGGATCAGAATCGAACGGTTACAGTGGTCCAGGCCCGAGGTACGGCCGCGTACACGCCGCTGGAGCAGTACGGCGGGGAATACGATTTGACGGACCCTCGCACCGATATTTATGCTCTGGGAGCCACTTTGTACCATCTTCTGGCCGGTGAACCCCCTGTGGATGCCCGAGAGCGGTTCCTCCATCCAGGCAGTCTTAAGCCGCTTCGCTCTTTGAATCCCCAGGTGTCCTTGCGCACAGAGATGGCCATTGCCAAAGCGATGGCTATGCATCCCGATGATCGCCCCCCTTCCATAAGGGCGTTTCGGCAGTTGTTGTTCGGCACGGATGATTTGACCACCGGGTTTGAGGTTGTCGCGCTACGGCGTATTGCGTGGCAGGACGCGATCACCGCGAATCGTTGGTGGGTGATGGGGGTCCTGCTGTTGCTTATTGCCGCGATCTTGGCTACGGTGTTCTCCCCGACCTTTGTTCATGTGGTGGGCCGTTCTTTGTTTTCTCCTGCCGCGTTTCTTTAGAATGCTGGATTCCCCGCGGTTTATTTGAAGTGCCTGTACTCCTCTGCGGGGGAGGTGTAAAGGGTTCGGATCCCCCACACGACCAGGGGTAAGATGGCCGCCAGGATGCACACAATCCCCGCGGCCGTGGGACCCAGGCGTATGCGCCAGTGTTGCCCCCCGGGGAAAAGGCCAAGGGAGAAGAGGATGTACGCGGTCAATCCGAGTATCCACTCCCAGGCCACCCAGCGCACAATGCGTTCGGCTGATTCCCCAACTTCTGTCCAAATCCACCCGCTGCCAATGCCGATAACCAGAAGGCCCAAAAGGGCCATGAGCAGCGCGTCTCCGCCCGACCAGGGGATACGTTCCTGGCGCGGGGGGACAGGAGTGGGGGTGGGGGTGGCGGTCGGGGTAGGGGTGATGGTGGGCGTTGCGGTGGATGTGGCTGTAGGGCTGGGTGTAGCGGTAGGAGTGACGGTGGGCGTGGGGGTGGGTACCAGGGTTTCGATGATGCCCGGTTCACCCGGCCGAATGTTCAACAGGAGTTGGGTGGAGGTTTGTGCTGATAGGGAGGATACAGTAATCCACAGTTCTCCAGGCCGTTCCAGTGTGAACTGTGTTTCAGCGATTCCGTTGTGCGTTACGCTTTCTTTGCGGAATTCCAGGGATTCCCCAGGATACCACAGGCGGAAGACGACGGGGGTACCATCGGGCACGGGGTGTCCCTGGTGATCGTAGATGATGGAGGTGCGTAGGGTAATGGTGTCCCCGAGTTTGAGTTGTACGGGTCCCTCGGATGTGCCCTCGTTGCGGTGCAGTTCGACGATGGTGAGGCCGATGGTTTGGTCCGGGGCAGGTTCGGTGATGAAACGCAGGTCATAATTCAGCGCGGGGATGCTGATAGGGGAGGCGCCGGTAGGAGTGAATTCCCGGAAGAGGAGGCGGATGGCTGCTTCCAGGAAGGGTTCTGTTTTGCTGTAGAGGGCATAGTACGCGGTGACGTTGCTGATTTCTGTGGCGTCCAGGTAGTAAGGGGCGTTGAACGCGATGACGATGACTTTTTTCCCCTGGAGGAGACCTCTCCCTTCGTTGAGTAGTCGGCTGACTACGTCTCTATCCGGATATTCGTCCGAGGGTACGTTGGTCATGCCGATGACAATCCATTGAGCCGCGGCAAACGCTTGGGCCACTTCAGCGTCTGTCTTGCCCTGGGCGATTTTGTCCAGGTAGGCGCGCACGCGGCTGAAGGGAAAGGCTTGCACCTGGTCTTCTTCGATTTGGTTGGTGGCGTTCGGGCCGTAGAGGGTGAGGGTGATCCGAGCGAGGGCGTTTGGATCTATGGCCGGAACCGCGGGACAGGATGCGCATTCTTGCCAGGGGCGGTCGTCGGATAGGAAGAGGATGCGTTCGCCTGCCTGCGGGGGCGCTGGAATGCGGTCGGCCAGTTCGGTAATGCCAGGGTAGAGAAGGGTGGCCGCGCTGCGGGCTACGCTGGCTACAATTTGTTCACTTTGACCTACAAGGCTCAAATGGGTGGCGTCTTGCAGTACGTCCTCCAGCGCGAGGGAGGGATAGAGCGCGAGTTTGCGGGCGACAATCCGGGTTACGGATTCGTCCACTCGCTGGCGAAAGGCAGGGTCCTGAATGTATTTTTCCTGGAAGAAGAGGATGGTGTCCACAATGTTTTTGTACTGTTCTTCAAATGTACCCGAAGCGCTAAATTGGGAGAGGAGGAGGAGGTCGTTGCCGGCTAGGAGGGCTTCCAGGGCGACTTGTTTGTAGGGGAAGGTGCGCAGGGTGGGATCTTTGTAGCGCCGCACGGCCAGGGCGCCCAGCGCGTCGGTGAGCAGGATGCCCCCGTCTCGATGCCACTCTCGGAATTCCGGCAGGGCTAGGATGTCTTGTAGTTCCGGCGCGAGGCTAATGGGTGGTGTGCGTTCTCGGATGTTTCCTTGGAATCCTTCGTAGCGGATGTGGGAGGAGAGGAGGCCGTCGGTGATGGTGATGGATTGGGAGGGGCCAAGACGGGTGACCTGGCTGAATGGCGCCAGTTCGATTTTGCGCAGTTCGGTGAGGGATTTGGCAACGGTGGCCACTTCCTCATCCGGACGCCGGTCCGCGCTCCCCTGTCCGGGGAAGTGTTTGGCAACGGTGAGGACACGGCCGTGGCTTCCTTCGTGTACTCCGGCGATGTAGGCTTCGCCCATGCGCGCGACCCAGTAGGGGTCTCCGCCGAACACACGCGCGCCAAAGTCCCCGCGCAGTTCCGGGCGCGGGGAAACGACGACGTCCAGGGATGGGCCTAGGAGCATGTTAATGCCCACGGCCGCGAGTTCCTGCCCCACAATGGCGCCGACTTTGCGCGCCCATTCTGGGTCCCAGGTGGCTCCCAGGGCCATTTCGCTGGGAAGAGGGGTGAAGCCGTTGTAAAGCCGGGTAAAGGGTGGCCCGTCCCCTTCCTGGTCGGTGATGATGAATAAGGGGAGTTTGACTGTGCTGGTGATGGGGATGTGGGTTATGGTTTCGGAGCCCAGATGAGGGGGAAGGGGAACCAGGTTGTCTTTGGTGGGGTTTAAACTGTTGCCCTCTGCCAACATGTATCCATACGCCAGGGCTTGGAGCCGATTGGTCAGGGAGAGGACTTGGGCGGGCGTGTCCCCCTGGTTGTAGAAGTTGCCGTTGCTGGCCATGAGGAGGACGCCCCCCACTCGGTAGTGGGCGATGAGTTCAGCAATGGCGCTGTCGGGCGGTGTGTGGCTCCCCTCAAATGTGACTACGAAGAGTTGGCCGACGCGATCTGCTACGGACATGCGCCGAACCAGGCGCTTTGCTCTTTCCAGGGTGGGAGGTGGGACATCCGGATCCCTGGGCGCTTGCCAGGGTTGTGCCCAGGTTGATGAGGGCAATATTAACGATATGACGATGGCGATGGCAAATATCCATTGCCTCGCTCGTTTCATGGTTTGGTCCTTGCCAGGTCGGAAATGGCCGAGAGTTGTGCGTTGCCTGTGTGGAATGGCACTAGCGTTTTTCCTGGGTCTTATTGTAACACGGATGCGGTGGGGGAAGCCAGGGGGATTCCAGGCCGTGTTCGACCAGCAGACGTTCGTTGTTCAATATGTGGCGGGCGGGTCCGTGGGCGATGATACGCCCTTCATCCATGACCATGACTCGGGAGCACAGGGTGGCCACCAGACGCATGTCGTGAGTGGCGATGAGCATGGTTAAAGGTAACTGGCAAAGGAGGGTGATGAGCCGTCGGCGAGTACGGGGATCCAGGCCAGCCACGGGTTCGTCCAAGATGAGGATGCTGGGACGCATGGCCAGCACGGTGGCGATGGCTGCGCGCTTCTTTTCGCCGTTGCTCAGTTGGTAGGGGGGCCGGTGTTCTAGTCCCTGCAAGTCGACGGCCTGGAGGGCTTCGTAAACGCGGGTGCGGACTTCGTTTTCGGGTAGCCCCATTTGCCGGGGGCCAAAGGCTACATCGTCGTAAACGGTCGGGGAGAAGAGTTGGTCATCCGGATTTTGGAACACAAGTCCTACGCGAGCGCGGATTTCCCCCAATGTGGTGTCCTTCACTTCCAGGCCGTCCACCCAGATACGTCCTTTCTGCGGGCGCAGGATGCCGTTAAAGTGCAGGATGAGGGTGGATTTTCCGGCCCCGTTGGGACCGACGAGGGCGACTTTTTCTCCCCGCTGGATGTGCAGGGTGACACCGCGCAGGGCAGTTTGTCCGCTCGGATAGGTGAATTCCAGGTCGTGGGCGTGCAGTACTGCATTGGGATCGGGTGGCGATGTCATGGATGCTTTTCACCTCCTGGTTATGTAGACGATTAAGATGTAGATAACCGTGCAGCAGAGGAGAAGACGGGTTTCTTTTGTTCCCCACGGTGTGGTGGGGCGCTTCCACGCGCCTCCCCGGTATCCCCGACTGAGCATGGCATAGTATACGTTTTCGCTGCGCTGTAGGCTACGGATGAAGAGTGTGCCGATGAGCAGGCCTGTCACATGGGCCCGCCATTTCAATCCCGGGCTCCGATGCGGTGGTGTTGCCGCGGCGCTGCGCGCGGCACGGGCGCGCGCGAGGCGTTTGGCTTCGTCAAGGAGGATGAAGAGGTAGCGGTATGCCATGTTCAGGATGGTGGTGAGGGTTGAGGGGATGCGCAGGCTTTCCAGCGCGGTCAACAGGTCTGGGACTGTGGTGGTGTGTAGGAGGAGGATGGTGGCAAGGATGCCCAGCCAGGAACGGAGTGTGACGGTGAGAAATCGGTATACTGAAGGGGCTCCCAGGGTGATCTGCCAGGGGCCGATGGGATGCTGTATGAGGATGGGGGTGGAGGGACGGAGGAGGAGGGTGAGGGCGGTCATCAGGAATGGGGCGGCTATGAGGCTGCGGGTCAGGGCTTTGCGTAATGAGAGACGGCTCATCAGGGCACCAACACTCCACAGGAGGAACATGATGCCATAGGCGTACCACGTTGCCATGGGGATGGCCATGAGGGTGAGGATGTATCCTATGACGATAAGCAATTTGGCCCGCGCATCCAGTCTGTGGATGTATGTGGATTGGTGGGTGTACAGTTCGGTCAGGTATGTTTCGGATGCCATAAGGGCCTCGGGTTATTTGGGTGTTGCCCAGGGCCGGGCGTTTACTAATGTCCTGGCCAGTATGTACCCCACGGTGAAGGCCAGGGCAGTGCCAATAAGGCCGGCTGCAATGGTGCTGAGGGCCGGGTTCTCTAATCCGGGAACGGTGTAGTCGGTCAGGAGGTTGTAGAGGGGATCCCACGCTTTTCCGATGAATCCGGTGTCTTCCGCGACCCGTTCAAGTCCGTCAGGCCAGGAGGAGGCCAGGGGGGAGAGGAGGGCGAGAATGAAGGCGAGGGTGAGACCTGCTCGCCAACTTCGGCTGAACACGCCGTGCACGGGTTGGGCGGAGGTGTGGGTGCTTTGTTCGGGCATGGTGTTGCGGAGAAAGGTGAGGATGCCCAGGGTGATGAGGCCTTCGCCTATGCCAATGAGGGCGTGTACCGCGACCATGGCTCTTAATACAATGGGGAGGGCGACGGTTCCCGAGAGCCACAGGCTGAGGCTGACCGCTGTGGCTGCTATGACTACGGAGATCCAGGCGGCGACAAATGTAGCCAGGCGTTCTTCTACCCCTGCTAATAGGCGGTATACGCTGTATCCGGCCCAGGGGGCCAGGACGCCCATGAAGAGGATGTTGGCTCCCAAGGCGAGTAGCCCCCCGTCCAGGAAGATTAGGGCCTGAAGGGTGACAACGGAGGTCATAATCAACACGGCGGCCCATGGACCTAACAGGATGGCGGCTAAGGCGCCTCCTATGAGGTGTCCGGATGTTCCCCCGGCAACGGGGAAGTTCAACATTTGGGCGGCGAAGATGGTGGCTGTCAGTACGCCCATGGTGGGAATTTGGCGACTCCCCAGTTCTGTCTGGGTGCGTCGAAGGGCTATTCCCACGAAGAACGCGGTGAGTATCCAGCATAAAATCAGGATGGGCATGGAGAGAAATCCATCGGGAATGTGCATGTGATTGGGCGAAGGTAATGTTGTTAGCAGCATGATGCCTCCTTTCCCCTTTCGTTGCTATGGGTTTATCTGAGACGCGGATATGACGGGGATGTCGTCGCTGGATGCAAAGGTGATGATGACGCTCTGGGCCATCCATCCTTCTTGAGGCGGACGGTCCAGGTATAAAACCCGCACGCGGTACCACGGCCGTTGTTCCAGTCGTCCCAGGATCTGGACGGTGGTGCCCCCCGGAATCAGTGCGATGGTGTCGGCGTCGGTGGAGGGGGCTTTTCTCAGTCGCGCGCTTAAGGGACGTACCCAGCCATACGGCGCGAGGGGCGGTGTGGGGGTCTGCAGGGAAGGGGTTGGGGTCGGTTGGGGTGAACGGTGGGGCGCCGGGGTGTTCTCCTTAGGACGTGGGGTCCACGTCAGGGTGGGTAGGTGGATGGCGGTGGGGGTGGGTAAACGAATATGGGCGGTAGGTGTAGGTGTTTGGGCGCGACTACAACCGAGTATCCCCATCAAGGTAATCAGTATGAGAAGACTCAGACGAGTCAATCGCATCGTGCCCTCCTGTTGTTCTGGGCGTTATTTGTGTTTATTCATACCGCAATGCCTCGATGGGATTCAGTCGGGCTGCTCGGGTGGCCGGGTAGATGCCGAAGAACAGGCCCACTGCCGCGGAGAATCCAGTGGCCAGGGCTATGGCTTCTACGGTGACCAGCGCTTTGAGTCCACCGGCGATTCGGGAGACGATGAGGGCACCCCCAACTCCCAGGAGAATTCCCACAAAGCCGCCAATAAGGGATAGGACAATGGCTTCGATGAGAAATTGGATGAGGATGTCCTTGCGTTTGGCTCCCACGGCTTTGCGCAATCCGATTTCCCGTGTGCGTTCGGTGACGGAGACGAGCATGATGTTCATTATGCCAATTCCCCCCACGATTAGGGAGATGGCCGCGATGGCGCCCAGGAAGATGGTGATGACACGGGTGATGTCCCCGAAAATGGCGATGAGGTCCTTTTGGCTTATGACGGTGAAGTCGTCCTCGTCTAAGTATTGGATGTTGTGACGTTCGCGCAGGATTTCCGCGATTTCCTGCGCGGCCGCATCCATCGCATCTTCGCTGACGGCCTGAACAAGGATGGCTGAGACGGGATATTCCCCACGGTAAGGGCGAACACGGAAGAGTCGCATTTGGGCCGTGGTCAAGGGGACGAACGCGGAGAGGTCTTCATTGCCGAAACTTCCCCCACCTTTGGCTTCCATGATGCCGATGACTTTGAAGGGGATGCCGTTGATGCGTACTTTTTGTCCAATGGCTTCCGAATCCCCAAAGAGCCGTTTGCGTGTTTCCTGGCCCAGGGTTACGACGCGGGCTTGTCCTACGATTTCTTGTTGGGTAAATAGGCGACCTTCGGCGGTTTTCCAGTTGCGCACAAGGAAGTATTCCAGGGTGACTCCTCGTACCTGTACGGTGGTTTCGTTCTTTTTGTAGGCGATGCGGGCGTATCGCTGAATCTCCGGGGCCACGGTGAGCACGTCAGGAGCCCGTAATGGGTCTTTGAGCGCTTCGGCGTCTTCTAAGGTAAGGGGATGGGGGGTACGCTCTCGAGCAGAGGGCGGCCCTCCTTCTTCTAATTGGCCTGGAATGACGAACAGGACGTTGGTGCCGATGCTTTCGAATTGGGCGCGGACAAACGCTTCCACGCCTTGTCCCACTGCGAGGAGGGTGATTACCGCGCCGACGCCAATGATGATGCCCAGCATGGTCAGCGCGGACCGTAGTTTGTTTGTTGCCAGACTGCGTAGTGCTGTGCGAATGGCTTCGCTAAAGGGCATGGACCCTCCTAGATTTCCTCACAAGATGCCAGGCCTTGCCTTTTGAAGCGCCAGGAGTATTTCCTGGGCGTTGGGTTGCATGGGTATGTGAATTCGGACAATCACTCTTGATATAGACCTGTACCCGGTTGTGCGATTTTCGGTGTGGGCACGGTTTCATCCCGCACGATAAGTCCGTCCTTGAGGTGAACGATGCGCTTGGTGTGCAGGGCAATGTCGGGTTCATGGGTGACAAGGACGATGGTGATTCCTTGTTCTCGGTTGAGTTGCTGAAAGATGTACATGATCTCAGCACCGGATTTGGAGTCCAGGTTGCCGGTGGGTTCGTCAGCCAAAATGATGCTCGGGTTGTTGACCAGGGCACGGGCGATGGCCACTCGTTGCTGTTGCCCTCCCGAGAGTTCGTTGGGCCGGTGGTGAAGTCGGTCGCCTAGACCTACCATTTCCAGGGCTTCGCGAGCGCGACGTCGACGCTCTTTGCGCGAGCGAATGCCCGCGTAGATGAGGGGAAGTTCTACTTGGTCAATGGCCGGGGTTCGGGGAAGCAGGTTGAAGTTCTGGAATACGAAGCCTATCTGGCGGTTGCGAATTTCTGCCAGTTGGTTGTCATTCAGGCGGGAGATGTTCTGTCCGTTCAGGTAGTATTCGCCATCCGTGGGTTGGTCGAGCGCCCCCATGATGTTCATTAGGGTGGATTTCCCCGAACCCGAAGGTCCCATAATGGCCATGATTTCCCCACGGCGTACGTGTAAGGTTACCCCGCGCAGGGCGTGGACCTGGACGGTCCCCATTTCGTAGATTTTGACGATATTTCGAAGGTCAATGACCCAGTCTTCGCTCATCTTCCGAACAGTCCTTTGCGCAAGCGTTCTTGGCCGGATGTTTTGCGGATGACGATGATGTCTCCTTCGTTTAGGCCACTGATGATTTCGCTGAATTGGTCGTTGCGCAGTCCGACTTTCACTGTCGTACGTACGGGGACGTTGTCTACGAGTTTTTCTACATAGAATTCGCCGGTTTCTTTATCCACTCGCATGACGCGGTTGGGGATGATGATGACGTTTTCGGCTTTGGCTGTGATGATGTCCACGGATACGCTCATGCCTGGCCGCAAGGCCGGATCGTCTTCCTGGAGTTCTACTTTGGCTTCGTAGGTGACTACCCCTCCCTGGGATGTGGGGGTGTCTGCCAGGTAGGTGATGACGCCGGCAAAGGTGCGGTCTGGTATGGCGTCTACGGTGATGGTCGCTAGTTGCCCCACTTTGACGTGGGCAATGTCCAATTCGTCCACGTGTACGGTGGTGTGCAAGGGACGCAGTTGGGTGATGGTGAACGCGGGTTGGGCTGCTGTGACCATTTGGTTTTTGTTTATTCGCACGGCGGTGATTGTGCCGTCCATGGGGGCCTTTAGGATGGTTTTTTCCAGTGCGCGGCGGGCTTGTTTGACCGCGATTTGGGCCCGCTCTACCGCGGCTTCTTGGGCCGCAATCTGCGCGGTGGATGGACCCCGGGTCAGGCGGTCCAGGTTGGCTTGGGCCTGGGCTATGTTGGCCAGGGCCTGTGCAATCTGAGATTCTTTGGGCCCCTTTTTGGCCAGGCGCAGTTGGGCCTGGGCCTGCTCATAATCAATTGTGGCCAGTTGTAATTGGATGGCCTGAGGCATACGGGCGGCGTCCGCTCGCCATTTGATGCGGTCGTATGCGGCTTGGGCCTGGTCCAGTTGGACTTTGGCCCGCTTGACCGCGGCTTCTGCAGAGGCGATTTGGTCCGGATCCGGACCGGCTATCAGGTCCCTATACGCGGCCTGGGCCGCGGCCAGCGCGGCTTTGGCGGCTTCGATGTCGGCTATGTTGGGCGGTTCTTTCAGTTGTGCAAGTTGGGCCTGCGCGGCTTTGAGGTTTGCTTCCGCCTGTTGCAGTTGCAGTTGTAGGTCGTCATTGGCCAGTTGGGCTAGAATTTGTCCGGCCTTGACGTGATCTCCTTCCTGAACGTAGATGTCGGCTACTTTGCCCGCGGTTTCAAAGGAGATGGTGAGGGTGTTTTCCGGTTCAAGGACGCCGGTGGCGCTAATGGTGGCCAGGATGTCGCCTCGGGTGACGGTAAGGGTTTCGTACGGCGGGGTGGTTCCTGAGTTGGCCCGCGTGTTCAGGTGTTGATAAGTGGTCCAGCCAACGCCACCTATTACAATGAGGATGATTAAGGCTATGATGAGCCGTTTCATCGCACGGTTGTGCCTCCTTTTGTCGTGCTTGGGTTGTGGTCGCTACGTTGCCCGTTTATGATGGGCGAGTTCTGGTTGTGTGACAATGATAGTGCTCATGCGAAGATGTCCTCTGTATCCCCACCCGTGCTGGTTTGTGCCCGCTGTGCGTGATGGTGGGTACCCTAACGACGTTCGAGGGGGGCCAAACTGGCCAGGAGGCGCTTGGTCCCCATATTTTCAAATACGACGGTGAGTTCTTGATCGTTTCGTATGTTGACAACGTCCGTCACTATTCCTTCCCCAAAGATTTTGTGGTATACCCGGTCTCCTACCTGGAAACGCGGCCCGCGGGTGCCCACTACGGTGGTCCATTCGGTTTCGCGCTCGCGCGCGAGGGGACGTTGTGCAGCCAGGGTGTTGCCTTCGGCTATGACGTGTTCAGGGATGTCTTTAAGGAAGCGGGAAGGTTCGTTTATGTCGTCTATGCCGTATCGTGTCCGTCGGAACGCGTATAGGAGGTAGAGGCGATCTTTGGCCCGGGTCATGCCTACGTAGAAGAGGCGGCGTTCTTCTTCCAACCCTTCCGGATCTTCCATGGATCGGGTGTGAGGCAGGAGTCCTTCTTCCAGTCCGGTGATAAAGACGATGGGGAATTCCAGACCCTTGGCCATGTGTAAGGTGAGCAGGACCGGGGCTCCGACTTCCTCGGGAAGTTCGTCCACGTCGGACACCAGGGAGACTTCTTCCAGGAAGTGGGTGAGCCCGTCCGGTCCTAGGTCGTTGTACGTTTCAGCCACGCCGATGAGTTCTTGCACGTTCTCAATGCGTGATTGTCCTTCCTCGGTGCCGTCATCCAGGTAGGCGAAGTAGTTGACGTCGTTGATGATTAGGGAGAGCAAGGCCCCGACGCCCATGTGTTCTCGGGCTTCAAGCCACCCTTCCCACATGTCCAGAAAGGCGAGTAGGGCTCGTTCTCCTGCTGTCCCTATACCCGGGATTTTCTCCCCGCTCAGGAGGTGGTGTAGCGCCCGGTAGGGGCTTATGCCCTGACGTTCTGCGTGGGAGAAAAGTGCGGTGACGGTGCGTTTCCCCAGTCTGCGCGGGGGAACGTTGATGATTCGGTTGAGGGAAAGGGCGTCGTCCGGGTTGTGGACGATGCGGAGGTAGGCGAGGACGTCTTTGATTTCCCGGCGTTCGTAGAATCGGGTGGCTCCGACCAATCGGTAGGGCATGTTCCGGGCTACAAAGGCCTCTTCCAACGCTCGGGATTGGGCGTTGGTGCGGTACATGACGGCGATGTCTCCGGGCTGGGCTTCGCCGGTGTTGATCAGGTGCGCGATTTCGTCAACGACGAATTGGGCTTCTTCGATTTCGTTGTACGCTTCGAAGATGACGATTTTTGGGCCCCCTTGTCGTTGGGTTCGGAGGGTTTTAGGCGTCCGGTGGACGTTGCGGCTGATGACGGCGTTGGCGGCTTCGAGGATGATGGGGGTGGAACGGTAGTTTTCCTCCAGGAGGATGACGGTGGCGTCAGGGAAGTCCTGGCGAAATCGCTGGACGTTGCGGTAGTCGGCCCCGCGAAATCCATAAATGGATTGGTCTTCATCTCCAACGACGAAGACGTTACGTTCTGGCCCGGCCAACAAACGCACGATTTCGTACTGGGCCATGTTGGTGTCCTGGAATTCATCCACCAGGAGGTGTTGCCAGCGTCGCTGGTAGAGTTCACGGATGTCGGGATTTTTTCGCAGGAGTTGGACCACGAGCATGAGGAGGTCGTCGAAGTCCACGCCCTGGTTCGCGCGCAGGGCTTTTTGGTAGGCTTCGTAAATGCGCTGGTAAATTTCGTCCCGGTAGGAGTGGATAGGGAAGTCTTCGGGGGGAATAAGTTCGTTTTTGGCCCGCGAGATGGCTGCGTGAGCGCTGGCCGGCGGGTACAGTTTGTCGTCGAGGTTCAATTGACGAATGACGGTGCGGATGATGTTGCGCTGGTCCGCGCTGTCGTAAATGACAAATCCCCGCCCTAGCCCTACTCGTTCCCCATCTTGACGCAGGATGCGGGCACACACGCTGTGAAAGGTGCCAATGGTTGCTCCTTGCAGGCGCCCTCCCAACAGGCGCTCTGTACGTTCTTTCATTTCCCGCGCTGCTTTGTTGGTGAAGGTGACGGCCAAAATTCGGTAAGGCGGGATACCCTTTTCACGGATTAAATAGGCGATGCGATGCGTCAGCACCCGCGTTTTTCCGGAACCCGGTCCTGCGATGATGAGGACCGGGCCGTTCGGGGCAGTGACTGCTTGCCGTTGTTGTTCGTTCAGTTCTGCCAGGATATCCACGGTTTGCCTCGGTAGTGAAATGGAACAATCTCGCATGATACATGATATACTGAGGCCAGGAGCAAACAAAACTTGGTCTTCGGCCAGGAGCGCGTCGAAGCCTTCGCTGACTTTGACAGCCCTCTTTTGCGGTGATAAAATGCACAAGACTTTTTCAGGCGCCCCGCGATGGGTGCGAGGCCCTGAACAGCATAAGGAGGAGGGATGCCTGCAGGCTATCTATCCATACTGATTATGCTGTTCCTCTCCACGGCGGTGGCCGCGTTGGTGATTATCGTTCCACCACTTTTAGGCCCTAAGCGCCCCTCTCCCACGAAGTTGGAGCCTTATGAGTCGGGGATGAAGCCCTTTATGCTGCCACGGCACCGTTTCCCTGTGCACTATTACATGGTGGCCATTTTGTTCATTCTGTTCGATATCGAGATTCTCTTTCTTTATCCCTGGGCTGTGTTGCTCCGCCAGTTAGGGTGGACGGGTATTGTGGAAATGGCTATTTTCCTGGGTATCCTTATTTTGGGCTTCATCTACGCGTGGCGAAAGGGTGCGCTGGAGTGGATTAAGTAAGAGGAACATTTTAAGACGGCGATTCGGGAGCGTACATCTATGGAGCACGAGATTTACATAGAGACGCCCAATGGCCCTGGTGGCAATGGGCAGATCAATAACCAAGGATATATCCTGACCACGCTGGAGCAGGCCATTAACTGGAGCCGACGAAATTCGGTGTGGCCGTTGCTGTTTGGCCTGGCGTGCTGCGCGATTGAGATGATCACCGCGGGGACCAGCCGCCACGATGTGGCTCGCTTTGGGTCCGAGGTGTTCCGCGCGTCTCCGCGCCAGGCAGATTTGATGATTGTGGCGGGCCGTGTGTCCAACAAGATGGCCCCGGTTATCAAGCGTTTGTACGAACAAATGCAGGAGCCTAAGTGGGTCATCGCGATGGGCATTTGCGCGTCCGCGGGCGGCCCCTTCAACAATTACGCTATCGTCCAGGGGGTGGACAAGATTATCCCTGTGGATGTCTACATTCCTGGCTGCCCGCCACGTCCCGAGGCTCTGTTCTACGGGCTCTTGAAGTTGCAGGAGAAGATCCAGCGGGAGCACCCCATCCGTCGAGGGGAGATTCCGCTGTTGGGGAAACGATAGGGGAAACATGGCCCACGCGGCCGTTCTCTTCCCTGGCCCAGGGCCTGGACGGACGCGGTGTTGTCTGGGAGGAGTCAGGGATAATATCGGACGGATTTCAAACGTTACGAGCACGTGAATTCACAGCAAATCTTATATCGGGGCTTTTCAAATGACCGCCGAACAGGTTCTTGATACACCAACTGCCGTATCATATACACCCGATTACGAGGGTGAGCGCGCTGCTGTGGAAACGCTCCGCCAGCGCTTCCCCGACGCGGTGCTGGCAACGGAGGAGTTCCGCGGGGACCAAATTGTCACGGTACGCGCGGACCGTCTGCGGGAGGTTGCCGCGTTTTTGCGCGATGACCCCGCGATGCGGTTCAACTTGCTGGTCGATGTCACGTCCTATGACCGCTTGAACATGGGTGTGTCCCCGCGCTTTGTTGCTGTCTACCAGTTGCATTCGCTGCCCTATAACCGCCGTTTGCGCCTCCAGGTGCCCCTGGATGGAGGGGACAATCCTGTCGCCCCTTCTTTGGTAGACCTCTGGCCGGGGGCTAACTGGATGGAACGCGAGGTGTACGATTTGATGGGCATCCGCTTCGATGGGCATCCGAACCTGAAGCGCATTCTGCTCCCACCTAACTGGGAGGCCCATCCCTTGCGCAAGGATTTTCCCCTGGGGGGGGAGCCCGTACCCTTCACTATAAACTGGAGTGATGAGGAGTTCAAAGACCTGGGGCGCCAAATCCTGAAGCCGGAGTTCCCTCCCGAACGCATTCCCGAGGGTATGGACCCCGAGCGCCACATTATCATTAACATGGGTCCGCAACATCCGTCCACTCACGGGGTGTTGCGGCTCATTGTGGAACTGGAAGGGGAAAAGGTGGTGCGGGTGGAGCCCGATCTGGGGTATCTGCACTCGGGCTTTGAGAAGCAGGGGGAGAATGTCCGCTATAAGGACTTTGTGTTCTACACCGACCGCATGGATTACACCCAGGCCATGAACAATAACCTGGGTTATGTCCTGGCGGTGGAGAAGTTGCTGGGCATCCAGGTGCCCCCGCGGGCTCAGGCCATCCGCGTGATTATGTCGGAACTGCAGCGTTTGGCTGCACATCTGCTCTGGTTGGGCACACATACGCTGGACCTGGGCGGTGTGGGGCTTTCGTTGATGATGTACGCGTTCCGCGAACGCGAGATGATTATGGATTTGTTCGAGATGGTGTCCGGGGCCCGGCTGACGGTCTCCTACATCCGCATCGGAGGGGTGTGGAAGGATCTGCCGCCTGGGTTCCCCGCGCGGTTGCGGGAATTCCTGGAGATTATGCCCAAGCGGATCGATGATTACGAGCGCATGCTGACGGACAATCCTATTTGGCTGAAGCGGACGATGGGTATCGGTAAGTTGACTCCGGAACAAGCCATCGCGCTCAGCCTGAGCGGGCCCATGATCCGCTCTACGGGCATTCCATACGATTTGCGGCGTGTGCGCCCCTATTGCGGGTACGAGAATTACGACTTCGAGGTGGTCACCGCAACCGAGGGAGATGCCTACGCCCGTTACTTGGTGCGCATTGGCGAGATGCGCCAGAGTTTGAGGATTATCCAGCAGGCGCTGGATGCCCTGCCCGAAGGGGATTACAAAATCCCCAATTACAAGGTGTCCCTCCCCCCGCGTGAGGAGTTGGACAAGAGCATGGAGGCGTTGATTCACCACTTCAAATTGGTAACCGAGGGTATGAAGCCGCCTGCAGGACAGGTATATCGCAGTATCGAAAATCA
>Ga0256914_1000976_pt1 | contig 27229 bp, 27 predicted proteins | sample HulkmetaG_FD_191571 | JGI IMG/M metagenome (GOLD analysis project Ga0256914, IMG submission 191571) | Hydrothermal chimney microbial communities from Main Endeavour vent field at the Juan de Fuca Ridge, Pacific Ocean - Hulk | ecosystem: Environmental > Aquatic > Marine > Hydrothermal vents ... | reverse complement strand
GCAGGGGAGGGAGCCAGCCGCGGGCAGCGCTTCGTAGTCAATCGCCAGCCCCTCCCACCGTGAGGCCCCAGCCGAAACGGGGGGAGGCCGGGAGGGGGGCAAGGCGCCCGCTCAACCGCCATCAATCCCTAATCCCCAATCCCTAATCCCCAATCCCCCCCCTTCCGCCTCCTAGGGGGCTTCATCGGGCACAGGAGGCAACTGGTCTTCTTTGAAATAGCGCTGCTGGGGATGCTGGCAATCGGGCCCCACTAACATGCCTGTTTCTTCGCAAATTTCCAGTTGCACCACGCCCGGCGGAGGAGCAAAAGGCTGCACCGCTAACGATTCATGGGCCATCTGCATAAATGTTTGCCAGATGGGAGCTGCCGCGCCCACGCCGCCCACGTGCTTCATGGGAGTGTTATCGGTGTTGCCCACCCATACGCCCGCTACCAACTGCGGCGTGTAACCAATGGTCCAGCCATCCCGCCAGTCGTTGGTGGTTCCTGTTTTAGCTGCCACCGGACGATCAGTCAGCTCTAGCCAGCGGGCCGAACTACCAAAGGCAGGCTTGCGGGCCTGATAGTCGCTGAGTATGTCGGTGATGAGAAAAGCATGCTCGGGCGCAATGGCCGGCGCTGCAAAAGGATAGGTGTTGTCTGCCAGCAAATCGCCATCCTGGGTTTCAACACGCGTGATGATGTGCGGGTCTGTGTGCATCCCCTGATTATCGAATGTAGCGTAGGCGCTGACCATCTCCAGCAGGCTGATTTCGCCACTGCCCAGAGCCAACGCCAAGCCGTAATCCTGACGGGTAAGGGTGCTGATGCCCAGGCGCTGCGCTAGATTTTTGAAAGCAGGTATGCCCGCATGTTGCAGGGCCTTGACCGCGGGGATGTTGTAGCTGTTGGCCAGGGCGCTGCGCACGCTGACCAAGCCATGAAAACGTCCATCGTAGTTGTGGGGCACATAGGGCGGACGGCCCGGGCCATCGGGAAATTCGGTGCGCTCATCCACAATGAGGGTGGCGGGCGTCCAGTAAGCCTCGGTCTTCTCGAATGTCGCCAGATAATCCAGCGGTTTGATGGTGCTGCCCACCTGGCGCGGAGTAATGGCCATGTTGATTTGCCCGTCGATGCTTTCGTTGTTGAAATCGGCTGAGCCCACCAGGGCCAGAATTTCGCCCGTTTGCGGGGCCAGGGCCACCAGCGCGGCGTTGGTGGCATGAACGTCACGCTGGCGCAGCGATGCCATGCCCTGGCTCACAGCCTGCTCCGCCATCTGCTGCAACGCAGGATCAAGAGTGGTGTAGACCTGCAAGCCCCCCTTGGTCACAACCTCGGGCCCGTAGGTGGCCTCCAGCTCCTCCCGCACCATCATCACAAAGTGAGGATAACGGAAATCTGCACGCTGCGGGGCCAGAATTGCTTCTGGCGGCTGCGCGTCATAGGCAGCCCAGGCCCGGTTGGCTTCGGCAGGACTGACGAACCCATGCTCCACCATCAGCCGCAAGACATCGGCCTGACGGTAGCGCACCGCCTCCCAGTGGGTGTAGGGATCATATTGTCCCGGATATTGGGGAATGCCGGCCAGTAATGCGGCCTCGGCCAGGGTGAGGTCGCTGGCATGTTTGCCAAAATAGGTTTGCGCCGCAGCCTCGACACCATAAGAGAGATTGCCGTAAAAGATGTGGTTTAGGTAGATTTCCAGAATTTCATCTTTGCTGTAACGGCGATTGATTTCCAGCGATAGCACCGCCTCTTTGATTTTTCGGCTCAGGGTGCGCTCGGGTGAAAGATAGGTGAGCTTGACCAGTTGCTGCACCAGGCTGCTGCCTCCGGGCCGCGTGGCTTCCTGGCGAAAGATGTAGTAAAGTGCGCGGGCAATGCCCACAGGATCGACGCCAGGATGCTGGTAAAAGTTGGGATCTTCGACGGCCAGCGTTGCGTTAATGATCTGGGGACTGATATCGGCCAGGGGAACCATGGTGCGCTTGCCGGTGTTGGAAGGAAAAACCTGATAGATGCGATGCCCATCCCGATCATAAATGGTGGTGGTTTTGAAGGTGTTGGCGCGGTCTTGCAGTTCATCGGGCGGGGGCAGCGTGGTTGCAATGCGAGCGTAGCCTACCAGCAGCAGGCCAAAACCCAACAGCAAGAGCATGCCCAAGCCAAGCAGGATGAGCAGCAGGCGTTTTTTGAGCGTTCGCGGGGTTGCCGAAGTCATAAGTTCAGGATTTGATGAATGGCGTTGGTTCGGGCAAGGTTTAGCAAGGATTGACGGGCGTTTTCGATATCTCGGGCCAGTTGCGGGTCCCTTTCGGGCAAATTCAAAGCCCGATAATCTGCTTCATCCAACATTTGCGGCGGGCCCTGTGCCGGAATCCACATGTCCAGAGCGACATCTCGCCAGGCCAGGCAATGCTGCCGGGAATCGTAGTGAACCGGTCGGGTGAAGTTGATGTAGTAGCCTTTGAGCGCACAATGGCTGCCCAGGCTCTGGCAAATGGCCGAGATTGTTTTTGATGACACAGTGGCAATCTGTTGGGGCCAATTCACATCTGGTGGAATTTTCTGCCCGGCAAAGAGTGCAAAAATGTTGTAGGGCCGCTGACGATAAAAAACTTCCAGCAGCAAATCGCCGCGGGCAAAAGTGGTGTAGGTCTTGTGCAAATCGGGCAGCTCCCATCGGGCCAAAATAGCCATGGGGTCGCCATCATTCAGCAGCCAGCCAGTGTAGGTGAACAGCGTGTTGCCCTGGGCCGATTGCTTTTTGATGCGGATGAGTGTTCCGGCGGGAGAGGAAGTCATAGCGGCAGGATAGCGATAGTTGCGCAGAATGGCAAGTTCGGGCGCATCTTCAAAACGATGTCAGCAGCACGATTGTTCCAATTTGGGAAAAAGTTGGGAAAAACACTTGACAAAGAACATGTGTTCAGGTATACTTAAGACAGAAAAAATGTTCTGTAACTGTCATCAATCACGCAGGGCGCGACGAAACGGCGAAGAAGATGAAGCATCGCTCTCGCTGCCCCATCTTCGGGCCTTCGTGACAAATCGTTAGATGACATACCTGCATCCTTCGCTCCAGGAGAATGGCGCATGGCCCGGCACGCATCCAAAGAATTACGCCCCCGCCAAAGGGCAATTTTGGCTTTTATTCGTGAATTTATCGAATCGCAGGATTATCCGCCGACGATTCGGGAAATTGGCGCGGCCGTGGGAATTTCATCCACCTCGGTGGTCAATTATAATTTGGATCAATTGGAACGCAAGGGGCACATTATTCGCAACCGCGAAGTTTCGCGCGGGTTGCGTTTGGTGGCATCGCAGCAATTCGGGCGGCGGGTGCGGTCAGTGCCGTTTTACGGCGAAATTGCGGCAGGCCAGCCCATCCCCACGCCCGATGATCCCGAAAGCACGCTGACGCATGTGGCCGTGCCCGCAGATATGCTGCCCAGCACCGGCGATGTTTTTGCACTCAAGGTCAAGGGACAATCGATGATCGATGCGCTGGTGGATGACGGCGATATTATTTTGGTGCGCAGTCAACCTCAGGTCGAAACAAAAGAGATGGCGGTGGTGGAGGTTACTGACGAAGAGAGTGAGACCGGGGCCACGCTCAAGTATTTCTACCATCTGGGTGACAAAATCGAGCTACGCCCGGCCAACCCCGACCCTGCGTACCAGCCCATTGTGCTGGCACCGGAGCAAGTGCGAGTGCGGGGCAAGGTCATCGGCGTTATTCGCCGGTATCACTAGCCATTATTCTTGAGTCATCATCCCATCCGCGGCGGGCCCGCATTCGTCCCCGCTTCAAGCATTTGTCGAGCCCGTTGCGCATTTTTTGTAATCGCCGCGGGGGCCGCGTTGGATAAGGGGGCCCGGCCACCAAAAGCTCTGGTGTCCATAAAATTTCTTGTTTGAAAGGAGCATGCCGCACAGGGCACGACTCGACGCTGCACATGGGACAGTAATCGGAGGAGCAGGGGTCAAAATGAATGGTAACCTCACCTGGTACATCCAATTGCTGCAACACCGCGTTTTGGATGTCGTCGTGGGCCTGGTGCACCAAATACAATTGCCAGTAACAGGGAGCGACCAGGTGGAAATCGATATGACGTGCAGCACCGCTGCGCCAGGAGCGCAATTCGTGGGGGGCAATCCATTCCGGGCGTCGATTCTGTTGCAAAATATCGGTGATGTGGGCTAAAAATTCAGGGTCAGCTTCATCCATCAAGCCGCCAATGGCTTCTTTTAGCAAATGCCAGCCGGAGCGCAGGATGTTGAGCGCCACCAGGATAGCCACCACCGGGTCCAGCCAATCCCAGCCGGTGAGCCAAACCAACAGCAAGCCGATAATGACCCCGGCACTGGTCACAGCATCGGTTTGCACATGTTTGCCATCGGCGATGAGTGTTGCCGAGTTAGATTTTTTTCCTGTCCGAATCAAATAAACGCCTAAAAACCAATTAACCGCCCCTCCCACAATCAATAAAATCAGGGCGATATCTAAACTTGGCAAAATTTTGGGATGTAGCAGTGTCGGCACTGCCGCCCAAATGATGGCGATGGCTGCCAAGACGATGAGTGCCCCCTCGAATCCGGCGGAGAAAAATTCGATTTTGCCATGCCCGTAAGGATGAGACTCATCGGGTGGACGGGCGCTGATGATGATGCTGAGAAAGGCAAATCCGCTGGCTACCACATTGATAATACTTTCCAGAGCATCGGAGAGGACTGCTGCGGAACCGGTCAGGTAATAAGCCACAAATTTGATCATCAACAGGCTGATAGCCACTACAATCGAAATGATAGCGGCGCGGCGGCGCAGTTTGATGTCAGATGAAACAATGTCAGAAATCATAATACTTGCGAATGTGTCGTAACGATGCTGCTTGTTATTTACCTGCTTGAATCGTTACTACTAAGGTGGCCCGGCTAGAAACCACTAAGACTCGAAGCCACAAAGAAAGAAAAAGCTTTGAAATGCTTGCTGTTCTTAGTGTCTTTGCGCCTTTGTGGTGATTGAAGTCGGGTACGTTAGTCGTTACGATTATTTAGTCGTTACCTTGAATATAAGTGTAGCAAGAAGGCCGCGGTGCTAATTCTATGAATGAGCAACGGTGATTCGTGCAGGTGTGTTAAAGATTGGTCAATTGTGTTTTATTGTAGCAGGAGTGTCAACAACCGTCAATAATTTTTCTGGGGCCCCTTCCCAGTCAGCCACATTTTCTTCGCCGCTGATGAGTTGCTGCATGACGCTGGTCAGGGTGCTGTTGACCGGCGTAGGCAGGCCCGCGGCTGCGCCCGCCCGGGCCACGGCGCCATTCAACCATGCAATCTCGCTATGCGCCCGTGGTTGCGGATGCAGGTCGTAGTAAAGTGAAGGCATTTTATCGCCGCGCCCCCCAACGATGAATTTGGCAAAGATGGGGCGCATTAATCCCAGGGGCAGATGTGTGACAGCTTGCGCAGCCAATGGCAAGGGGTAGCCACCTAATGCCACCGGTTTGATGCCCAATGCCCGCATCACAGCCAGCGCCTCTCGCCAGGCCCGCAGTTCCAGATTGCCCAAAGCTGCGTGGTCAAAAATTTGGGCGGGCGTGTAGCCCAAGATAGCTGATTGCGCATTGGCCAGCATGTTCATCAGCAATTTCGACCATTTTAGCGAGCGATAGTCGTGGTAAGTGCTTACAGCAAAGCTGGCTGCCGCCAGCCAGGATGCTGTCTTGAGCAAAATGTTCGGATTGTTGCCCGGTGTTGCATCTGCCAGTCCGAATTTGAACGAAGGGCGGGAGATTTTGACATGGGCCGGGCCCAATACGGCCACCGGTGTGGTCAGCACGCCAGCCAGGATGGCGGAATGAGGCAATAAATCAGCCAGTGTCTCTTCATTTCCTACCCCGTTCTGAATGCACAACAATGGCAATCCATCGCCGCCAGCATTCAACAGCTCTTGGCCCGCGGTGGCTGTGTGATATGATTTGACCGCAAAAATCACCAAATCGTATTGTTTTTGCTCCGCGAAGGCCGCGGCAATGGAGGCAAACACCGGCACAGGCAAAAGATGCTCCTGACCATCGTGCGCTACAAGCCGCAATCCCCCCTGCGCCCGTGCGGCTGCGGCTGTGCGCGGCCTCGCGGCCAGAACCACCGAGCCATGTGTTGGCGCGAGTCGGGCCGCGAGAAGTGTGCCAATGGCGCCACCGCCAATGACAAGCAGGGTCATCTTTGTCCGGGCGACTAGGAGCGCCCGAAGGTAATACGACGCTCGTTACCCTGAATCAGGCGTTTGATATTGGGTCGCAAAGCCCACAGAATAGCAGCCGAAGCCAAAACGCCGAACAAAATTTGGCCTGCGGGCGTGTTCAAACCAATAAAATAGAACAACGTAAGAATGGCCAGACTGCCCAAGCCAATGGTCATGGTTGCCACCGAGGCATAGCGCACAACCACCAAAATCAGGATAAACAGTGGAACCAAAATGGCTCCGGCCAGTGGATTTAGTGCCAGCAGTGCCCCAGCGGAAGTCGCACCACCTGCACCGCCGCGCAGTCCCAAAAAGATAGACCAATTGTGGCCGATGACTGCAAAGGCGCCGCCCAACGCTGCATAAATGGCAGGGTCGGCCCCGATGTAGTGTCGGGCCAGCCACACAGCCAATGCCCCTTTGAGAATATCCAGCGCACCCACAAAGATACCATATTTGGTTCCCAGTGCCCGCGAAACATTGGTTCCACCTGTGCGCCCGCTCTCATGCGAGGTGATTTCGATTCCTTTGGTTTTGGCCACGATATAGCCTACCGGCACACTGCCGATGAGGTATCCCAGCACGATTGAGGCAACAACAAATAGGTAATTCAACAATAATCTCCTTTTGAGCAGGATGGCAAGGCAAATTTTAGCAGCTTGTAAGCATTATAACACGATTTCGGTTATTTCGTTGCGACAGAGGCCGGGGGCCAGACATACGCGCGGGCCACAGCATACAACTGATCCAGCAGCGGTAGGGGAAGCCCCGCATGAAGCCCGCTACTGGTTCCAAAAATGGCAGGACTACCGGCAATTGGGTCCAGCAATGTTTGCACTTGATTACGAATCTGCTCTTGATTGGGCATGCTCAGCAGCCAGCCCAGATCCAGATTGCCCCACAGACAAAGATTTTCGGGGCTGCGTTGACGTGCCAGAGCCAACGACATGGCAGAATAAGGATCCAGGCATTGCACACCATCCACGCCCGCGCGCAAAATGTCGTTCCAGATGGGCCACAGGTTGCCATCGGAATGAAAAACAACAGCCAGCCCCATATCCTGCGCCATGGCAATCATCAGCGTTAAAAAGGGAAAGTAGGTCCGTCGCAGTTTTTCGGGATTCACATAAGGCCCGCGGCGGTAAGCGATGTCATCGCCGATGATGATGCCATTGGCGCCCGCGTCGGCCAGCGTTTTGAATAAATCACCCATATCGATGACGGCATCGGCCAAAAAGCCCTCTAACTCGGCGTCGATGTTGGAGAATTGCACCAGTGCTTGTTCCCAGCTCCATGCCCGCGTTGCCAGGCTAAAAGGACCATCCAGCAGGGCAAAGATGAATAAATCGCTATTTTGGGCCCAGTAGCGCACCCGAGCCAGACCTTCACGCAAATCGGGCTGCGAGGGCGCACCCCAGCCATGCGAAAGGGCAACGGTTACCACATCGTGCTGCCAGCGTTGCAGCAATGCTTTTTTGGCGGGCATGGGCAGTGCGGCGCCCGCATCCAGTCCTACCAACTCCCGCACCAGCTCATCATCCACCAGCAATTCACCAATGGGCAGATGAGGCGTGGCAAAGCCATCAAGAATGCGGCGCACCAATTCTCGGGGGCGCAAATCAGCAGACATCATGGGCACAGGATACCGTAAAATTGCTGTTGCTGCCAAAATTGTTGATGGCCAAAAGAGCAGAAGGGTTGGGCCCGGGCTACGCCCTTCCCCACGACTTGGCATGTCTGCTCACTGCCAACTGCCCCACGCCCGCGCTTCACCCTTGAGCACACCCCATGATAAACTTGGGCCATGAAAATTGCACTCACCGCGATTGGCTGCCGCCTGAACGAAGCTGAAATTGCCACCTGGGCCCGTGAGTTCCAACTGGCCGGGCACCAGGTAGTGAGCGGGCCTGAAGAGGCGGAACTCATCATCTTCAACTCATGCGCTGTCACCACCGAGGCCGCGCGCAAATCGCGGCAATGGGTCAAACGCCTGCATCGCCAAAACCCCCAAGCCCGCATCATCGCCACAGGCTGCTATGCCACGCTGGAGCCGCAGCAACTGGCCCGAATTATGGGCGTGGAGGCTGTGCTGAACAACACTGAAAAGCGCTCGCTGGTGCAACAGGTAGCGCAATGGTGGCCCGAAGCCCGCCCTATCTCCCAGCCGCACCCTGCGCCTGACACAGCCTATCTTTACCCTGGCAGCCGCACCCGCGCCTTCATCAAGGTACAGGATGGCTGCCGCAACCGGTGTACCTACTGCATTGTCACCCTGGCCCGCGGCGCTGAACAAAGCCGCAGTCCCCAAGCCATTGTCGATGAAATCAACGCTCTGCATGGGGCGGGCTACCAGGAGGCGGTTCTCACCGGCGTTCACCTGGGCGGCTACGGCTCCGACATCGGCAGCACGCTCTATCAACTGGTGCAAACTCTCCTGACCCATACCACCATTCCCCGCCTGCGACTTTCATCCCTGGAGCCGTGGGACTTGCCGCAGCACTTCTTCCAGCTTTGGCAAAACCCCCGCCTCATGCCTCATTTGCATCTGCCGTTGCAAAGTGGCAGCGATATCATCTTGCGACGCATGGCCCGCCACTACACCACCGCAGCCTTTGCCCGGCTGGTAGAAAACGCGCGTGCAGCCATCCCCAACCTGAATCTTACCACAGACATCATTGTCGGTTTTCCTGGCGAAACCGATGATGATTGGGCGCAGACCGTGGCTTTTGTGCAGCAGATGCGCTTTGGGCACAGCCACATCTTCAGCTACTCGCAACGCACCGGCACAGCCGCAGCCCGATTGCCAGGACAACATACCGGCGAAGTCAAACGGGCCCGAAGCCAGCAGCTTCATACCATCGCTGCCCGGCTCAAACAAGAAACCCTGGCCCGCCATGTGGACTCGGTGCAGCCGGTGTTATGGGAAGGACCGGGCCAGCCGCAGCACTCGGGCCTGGTACGCTGGAGCGGCTACACCGAAAATTATCTGCGGGTGCTGCTCGATGCGCCAGCCGGGCTCGACCTGGAAAATCGCATTCTCCCCGTACGCATCATCGACCATACGCCCGAGCATCTTGTAGCAGCGGCGAAGAGGGACGAAGATTGACGAAACGTTGAATAATAGCTACTTCTCATCCCATCACTCACCCCAAAAACCTTATGAGCGATTGTATTTTTTGCAAAATTGTCAATGGCGACATCCCCGCAGACATCATCTATAACGGCACCAATGTCACCGCATTCCGCGATATCAACCCCGTAGCCCCGGTGCATGTTCTCATCGTGCCCAACAACCACGTCGATCACATTCGCGATTGGGCAGCTTTTGATGCCGAGGTACTCAACGAGATGTTCCAGGTGGCCAACGAGGTCGCAATCATGGAAGGTGTCCACGAAACCGGCTACCGCTTGCTCATCAATTACGGGCCCGATGCCAACCTGGTGGTGCCGCATTTGCACCTGCATCTCATTGGTGGTCGGCCTTTGGGCCCCATGGTAGCACCGGGCGCATAGCTCAGAAAACGACCCATGGGGCGTTTTGCTACACCTCTTTCACCAGCGGCAAAATCATGGGCCGCCGTCGGGTCGATTTGTAGCAGATGTCGATCATGCGCTTGCGCAGATGCTTGATGACCTCATCGGTGTCATCGTAGGTATCCAAAACATCCCAGGCTGCATCCTTGGCCGCCTCGATAAAGTCTTCGGAATCATCCATAAAAATGAACCCGCGGGTGATAATCTCGGGCCCCATGATGACATCGCCGTTGACTTCATCCAGTACCACCACCACAGCCAAAAAGCCATCTCGGGCCAGGCGACGACGATCTTTGAGAACACGCGCGCCAATATCCCCCACGCCCGAGCCATCTACAAACACGCGCCCGCTGTGAATGACATCACCCCGCATAACGCCTTCGGGGCTAACTGCCATGCACTGGCCATCCTCGATGACAAATGTGTTCTCCGGGGGCACACCCATCTCGCGGGCCAAGCGGGCATGATGCACCAATTGCCGGAATTCGCCGTGAATGGGGATAAAATACTCCGGGCGGGTCAATGCCATGAGCTTCTTCAAATCCTGGCGGCTGCCATGCCCGCTCACATGAACATCCCATAACTCATCATAAAAAACATCTGCGCCCAAACGGAAGAGATTATCCAGCGTGCGCTGAATCATCTTTTCGTTACCTGGGATGGGCGTGGCGCTGACGATGACGGTATCACCCTTGCCGATTTTCAGGTGTCGATACTCGCCGCGACTCATGCGCACCAAAGCGCTGGTGGGCTCGCCCTGGCTGCCGGTGCAGATGACTACCACCTGCTGCGGCGGCAAATGATTCATCTTATCCGGGGTCATCAAACCATTGGGGGGCGGGGTAAGATAGCCCAGTTCTGTGGCCATGCGTGTGTTCTGAATCATGCTACGCCCGGTTACCCCCACTTTGCGCCCGTGCCGGGTCGCCACCTGAATCACCTGTTGCACCCGTGAGATGTTGGAAGCAAAGGTGGCCAAAATCACCCGTCCCGGCGCATGACCAATGATGCTATCCAGCGTTTTTTCCAGCTCCCGTTCCGAGGGCGTAAAACCGGTGGTGGCTGCATTGGTCGAGTCGGAAAGCAGGATGCGCACCCCCGCATCGCCCAGGCGTTTGAGTTTGGCCTCATCGGTAAGCCTGCCATCGACCGGGTGTTGATCGAATTTGAAATCGGAAACGTGCAAGATGGTTCCCACCGGGGTGTGCAGCGCCATGGCCAGAGCATCGGGGATGGAGTGGCACAAATGAATGAACTCGATACGGAAGGGCCCGATTTCCAGCTCGCTGTTCTCATCGATGGTACGTAAATCAGCTTTTTCCAGCAATTTGTGCTCTTTGAGTTTATTGCGTACCAGTCCCAGGGTCAGAGCGGCGCTGTAAACGGGAGCCTGAATCTCTTTTAGCACAAAAGGCAGGCCGCCAATGTGGTCTTCGTGGCCATGGGTAAGCAAAATTGCTTTGATTTTATGGGCATTCTCCACCAAATAGCTGATGTCGGGAATAACGATGTCGATGCCGGGCATGTCCTCTTCGGGAAACATCAGGCCCGCATCCAGCAGAATGATGGTGTCTTCGTACTCATAGACCATCATATTTTTACCAAACTCACCCAGCCCTCCCAGGGGAATGAGGCGCAGTGTTGGCATGTTTTCCTGGTAGTTTGTCAATGTCTTTTCCTTGTGGGCAGTGGCGAGCGGTCAAACATCAGAGTTCGGCGGGCCAAACGCTTATGACTGACCACTGCGGTAGATAGAATTTTTGGGTGGTTGCACGAATTTGACTGACGACATCGGGAGCGAATGGCTCCTATGCACATTCAGGGAGGACGGAGGATTTGCGCTATTAATGCAGCGCCTTTCGTCTGTCATCATCCATTTTCGTTTTGGCGTTGTCGCCAAACGTCCGGGAGCTTTCTCAGAACAAATCAAGTTGTGCGGGATGGGCGTCGGTCTGGGCCCGCTGCGCCCGAACATCAGCCAGCAGACTTGGAATTTTGGCAAAATCCGCTTCCATCTCTCGCTTCCAGGCGGGGTTGCGCAAGGCTGCCGCCGGATGAAACATGGGCATGATGGCTCGAAGTTCCTGCATTTGTGCCTGACCATGAATTTTGGTGATGCGGGCATGGGGCCCGAAGAAGTGCGCCATGGAAAAACGTCCCAGTGTGACGATGAGCAGCGGATTCAGCAGTGCCAGTTGCTGCTCTAGCCAGGGGGTGCAGGCGGCAATCTCTGCGGGCATGGGGTCACGATTGGCGGGTGGGCGACATTTGATGATGTTGGTGATGAAAACATCCTCACGACGTAGCTGGATGCTGGCCAGCAACTTTTCTAGCAATGCCCCTGAACGCCCCACAAAGGGTCGTCCTTGCCGATCTTCGTTGGCGCCAGGCGCTTCACCGATGAAGAGAATCTCGGCGCGGGCTGGGCCTTCGCCCGGCACAGCCGCGATACGCAGACGATTCAGTGGGCAGTGCTGGCACGTGTGAATGGCCCGGGCCAGATGTTCCAGGTTTTGTGGGACAGCCATGAGGCGCTCCGGGAAGAGTGTCAGGAGGGTTGTTGCGCCCAAAGTGAAGGCAGCAGTGCCGTCAGTGCGGCCAGTTCTCGCTGCAAATCGGCAATCAACAGGGTGGGACGGGTCATAATTACGGCATCTTCGCCGTTGTCGTGGTAATAATGATACCGAAGGCCCACCACCTCAAAATGATGACGCAGGTACAGCCGTTGTGCCACAGCATTCGAGGCCCGAACCTCCAGTGTGGCCTCGGTGCAGCCCAGCGCTGCGCCTTTTAGCAACAAATTCAGCAACAAGTAGCTGCCCAACTTGCGCCCCTGATATGCCGGATGTGTGGCAATGGTGGGGATGTGTGCGCTGATATCCATCTGCCAAACGCCGCCATAGGCCAAAATGGGTTCAGGCCCGGCAGGTCGCGGACGCAGCACAAAATAGTGCGACCACTTGTTGACCGTAAGCTCCCGTCGATAAATGCCGCTGCTCCACATGGCTGAAAAGACGCGGCGTTCGATGCGCATGACATCTGGGATGTCCTCCAATTTCATGGTGTCGAGACTGAAGGGCAGTGCCGGGGCGGTAATCGTGGTAGCTTGCGGTATCATCATCCCAGATAAATGGGGCTCAGGCTGACAGGATCATCGGTTTGATGAGCCAGGAATCGGGCCCAGGCCAGCTCGGCCAAGGCGCCCGCCCGACGCAGCGCCCGCGCGGGCGAGAGAAGGGTTATCGTGCCTGCACGCTCATCATGTACCCAGGCCCGGTCTGCCGCGCTCATTTCGCCCACCATCAGGCTGTTGGGGGGCAAGTGCGGCAGCAGCTCCGGCATTTTGTGCAGCCCGAAATCAGTTTCGCGCTGTGGGATGTTGGTGCCAGGCGTGTAAATGGCCCAGCCGTAGCGTCCGCGGCCCGCGGCAACCAGCGCACACAGGGGCGCAGGTGCGGGCAGATGCGGGTATGCCAGCGCATCCAGGGTGCTAACGCCCACCAGCGGAATCGCCAGCGAAAGGGCAATCCCCTTGGCAAAACTCAGTGCGATGCGAGTTCCGGTGTAGGAGCCGGGCCCGATGCCCACGCCCAACACGGTCAAATCGGCGGGCGTAACCCCTGCCAGCCGCAACAATTGGTTCACCTGCGGAGCCAACTCCACGGTATGACGGCGTTCAGAGCGCCAGTTCAATTCAGCCAGCACCCATTGACCATCGTAAAGGGCGATGCTGGCGTATTGGGTGGCGGTATCAAGGGCTAAGAGCATTGGAATTAAGAAATGGTCAGGCGACGTTGGGTTTCATCCACATGCTCCAATTGGATGTCGATGCGGTCATCAGGTAAAAGCGAGGCGATGCGGTCAGCCCATTCGATGATGACGATGCCTTCATCAAAGAGTTCTTCCAGGCCCAGCCCCACAGCTTCGGCCTCATTGCTCAGGCGATACGCATCCATGTGGAAGAGTTTGCCGCCCTGGGGCAGGTCGTATTCGTTAATCAGGGTAAAGGTGGGGCTGGTGACCGGCTCGGTGATGCCCAGGGCCCGGGCCAGTGCCTGGCTAAAGAGGGTTTTGCCTGCCCCCAAATCGCCATAAAGGGCAATGATGCTCCCTTTTTGCAGGCTGGGAGCCAGTTTGCGGGCTTGTTCTCGGGTGGCCTCGGGCGTGGAGCAGAGAATGGTGGTCATGCGTAAGGATTTTAGACAACGATGGGGTAACGACTAACGTACCCGACTTCAATCACCACAAAGGCACAAAGACACTAAGAACACCAAGCATTTCAAAACTTTTTCTTTCTTCGTGTCTTAGTGGTTTCTAGCCGGGCTACCTTAGTCGTAACTCGATGGGTATTGCGACTATGATTTTAGCGAATTTCAGAAGATAAAACAAACCTCCGCTTTGGGCAAAGGCGGAGGTTTGAAATTATGTGGTGTGAGGTTTGGCTGTTGAGTAGGTGGGCATTTGAAACTTGAAAAAAGCGCTGGGCACCTCGTCCAACGATGAAAATGGGTTCGGCGCTAAAATTTGTTAGGTAACCACCGGTGGCACAGATTTTTCTTGATGGTTTCTTTCCTTTTTTTCTTGGGGCCTTGGTACGCGCTGGATAGCGATGAACTGTTACATTTCAACTTTCATAGCATCAACGACTTAGTTGGGAATGATGGTGACTTTGCGTGATTCCCCTTTGCCGATACTTTCGGTATGAACATCATCCCGATCTCGCAGGGCCAGATGGATAAGACGACGTTCCCGCGGAGGCATGGCTTCCATGATGAAGGTGCGTCCTTCGCTGACAGCCTGGTCGGCCAGGGTGTGCGCCAGCCGCTCCAGCCGTTTTTCGCTGCGACGCTTGTAATTTTCAACATCCAGCTCAACACGATACCAGCGATGGGTGTGCTGGTTGATGACCAACCGGGTGAGGTATTGCAGGGCGTCCAGGGTTTCGGCCCGCCGCCCGATGAGAATTCCTAAATCTTCGCCGGTGATGTTGATGCGGTAGGTGACTTCGGGGGAGTCGTCCACGATTTCGGTCTCGATACCCACATCGAGGCCCATGCGCTCCAATACCCCTTGCAGGAATTCGGTGCTGATGTTCAGCACCAGATTTTCTTCGATGACTTCTTCGGTCATGGGCATCTCATCTTCGACCGCGGGTTCAGGGTCGGCAATGACGGGCGCTGCGGGAATTTCGGGCTCGGGCGCTGCGGCTGATGGGGTCATGCGTACCACCGCAGATTTGCTGCCGACGCCAAAGACGCCGGAGCGGCCCTCATCCATAACTTCGATGACGACATCATCCTGGGTGAGTCCCAGTGCTTGGAGGCCTTTGCTAATGGCTTCTTTGATGGTTCGTGCTTCAAATTCAGGCATAATTAAATTCCAGGCGAACGTGAACGGACGTGAAGACAGTTAGCGCTTGCGACGGCGCTTGCGTTTGGCTGGCGCTGGCTTGTCGGTGCCGGGCGTGGTTTCGCTGGATGTTTTGGGATAGCTGTTTGTTTCGGCATTGGCCGCGGCGCTTTTGTCAACGGCTGCTCTCACACTGTCCAACTCAATCTCATCTTCCCATCGGCTCGATTGCTTGTTGATGTAGAGTTGTTGCGACAACGAGAAGAGGTTGCTGACAACCCAGTAAAGGCTCAGGCCCGCAGGAACCTGCAAGGCAAAGAAGACGAACATCAAGGTCATCATCCAGGTCATGGAGCCCATCATGTTGGCGGTGGGATTGTCATCGTTCTTTTTGGGCTGGGTCTGCTGGGTATACTTGGTCATGGCAAACTGGGTGATGGCCAGTAGTGCCGGTAAAACCAAGTAAGGCCAGACATCAGGCTGTATCAGCTTGGCCATGCTAAAATTCTCGGTGAGCCAAGTCATACCCTGCCGATATTGCGGTTTAGAAATATCGGGGATGAAGTACCAGGCAGCCTGATCGAGGCGTTTGGCAGCGGCCAGGCCGATGAGTGCGTAGTAAAAAGCAAAGAGAATGGGCATTTGCAGCAGCGTAGGCAGGCATCCCGCCATTTGTGCTTTCATAATGCCTGCTTCCTGCTGCAATTTCATCTGTTCTTCTTGCAGGCGCTTTTTATCTTTAGCATATTTCTTTTTGAGCTTATCCAGCTCCGGCTGTAAAATCTTCATCTTGGCCTGCGCTTCTTTCATGGAGCGCATTTGCTTGAGCCCCATGGGTAACAGCGCCAGCCGGATGATGACCGCCACAAGAATAATCGACCAGCCCCAGGTATTGGATTCACCAAAGAACGGGGCCAAGACTTGATCGTGCAAAAAGACGATGAGGGCCCGCAATGGTTTTGCCAGGGGTTCGATGATGCCTGGGTTGTATTCGCCCGTATTGGGATCGACACCGCCGCATCCGCTAAGAAATAGCGTTGCCAGCACCAGGATAAGTAAGAGTAAGAGGAGACGTTTTTTTGATCGAGTCACGCGGTTTCCATCCAGGGAGATGCAAGTGATGTTGCTTGCAGGTTAATGTGTGTGGGAGTGAAGATCCAGCTTGTCGGGGACGGGGTCGTAGCCACCTTCGTGAAAAGGGGTGCAGCGAGCAATCCGTTTGGCCCCCATCCAGCCACCTCTGAGCAGACCAAAGCGTTCGACCGCCTCGTAGGTGTAGTGCGAGCAGGTGGGGGTGTAGATGCAGTTATCTCCCAGCATGGGGGAGAGAAAGTACTGATAAAAACGGATGATTTTAAGAAAGAGCCAGGTCATTTTCGGTTTGCTGCGCGACGTTTGGCCCGCTGGTCAGCAGACCCGCCTGGGCCAGAAGTTGCTCGCTGGCGGCCCGAATTTCGTGAAAGGTGGCCTGGGCAATGGGGCGCCGGGCGATGAGTACGGCATCTTGCCCCGTTGCCAGATCATCCCATTGTAGCCGCACAGCTTCACGCATCAGCCGACGCACCCGGTTGCGTTTGACCGCATTGCCGATGCGTTTGCTGGCAGAGAAGCCGAAGCGGCTATGAGAGAGTCTGTTGGGCAGTACGACCAAAATCATCAGCCGGTGTTTGTAGCTGCGACCCTGACGACGTACTTGCTGAAAGCGTTTTTTGTCCCGAAGGCGATATTGCCGACGCACGGCGTTCTTTAGACTGTCAGGCGTTTTCGGCCACGCAGGCGGCGGCGTTTGAGAACATTGCGCCCGCCAGTGCTGGACATGCGGGCCCGGAAGCCATGGGTTTTGGCACGTTTACGTACTTTTGGTTGCCAGGTTCGTTTGGTTGACATGTTACAATTCCTTTGGATATGAGGTGCGGGCGCTAATGGCCCGGCGTTTGGCAAAAAAGGAGGGAAGTCCGAAGACCTCCCTTTAGATGAGGCGACTTGCTATTATACATCTTGTAAGAGTGCTTTGCCAAAAATCGAGAGGCTTCAGGGAGTGATTTGTGTACCGCTCTCTGCGTTCGTGAGCGCGGCCCGCAATTGGCCCGGTTGCAGCATCGAAAAGAGACGTACAGTCATCCCCTGTTCGATTTGTTCTGTTACCTGGGCAATGGCTTTGAGTTTGCCAGCCATAGCTCCGCTAACATCCCATTGGCGGCCCGAAAGTGCCACAGCGTGCATTTGGCGCAACGAAAGCTGGGGAACGCGCTGGGCAGTTTCATCTTTGCGGGGATCAGCGGTGAACACGCCATCGACATCGGTGGCAAAGAGCAGATGGTCAGCCCCGAAGTAGCGGGCCAAATCAACACTGATGGCATCGCCACCATAAATGCTAAAACCCACTTGATCATCTGCAAGCACATCGCCTCCCAGCACCGGAATCATGCCGATGCGCAAAAATCCCGCTACCGGTGCAAAGAAATGCTCGTTCGCCGCAAAATTGCTGGCGGTTACGCCCGAGCTGGGCAACATGAGCACCGCGGGTATGTTGGCTTGCTGCAAGGCGCTGACGATGGCACGGCGCAGCGCCATGACCTGGCTTTGGGTGTGCGAAAAGGGCAACAATTGCTCGGGCGATTGAAAACCGCGGTGCAACTGATGCCGGAGGACGGGCAGATGGCCGTAGGAGCCCACGCCATGCACCACGATGAGTTGATTTATAAGCCCAGAAGCGATGCACTGATGAATCTCATGCGCGATGCGGGCCAAAAGATCGGTTCGTAATGAATCGGGGCGGGCCTTATCGGTGAGCAAGGCGCCGCCCAACTTGAGAATTGTTAGCATGGTTGTTGAAAAGATGTGGCCAGGCAGAAGCGCATCGATTTCTCTCAGCGTTTAGCTAAACCTCGAAGGCCCACTCGCCCTGCCGAAAGACCGGTTCGGTGCTGCCATCGGCCAGGATGCCGTCGATGTTCATTTCGTCGGCGCCAATCATAAAATCGACATGAATCAGGCTATCGTTACCACCTGCGGCACCAAAAGCTGCCTCGCTCATGGTTTCGCCCCCTTGCAAACTGGTGCGATAGGCCCGCCCCACCGCCAGATGACATGAGGCGTTTTCATCATAAAGTGTGTTGTAGAAGAGAATGCCACTCTGGGCAATGGGCGAGCTTTGCGGAACCAGTGCCACTTCGCCCAACATCGAGGCCCCTGCATCGGTCTCCAGTAGCTTTTTCAGCATGGCTTCGCCCGTTTTGGCATGGACTTCTACGACTTTGCCATCCTCGAAGCGCATCCAAAAATCCTGTACCAGCGTACCGCGCAGGCTCAGGGGCAGCGTGGCCCGCACCGTACCATTGATCCGGTCCTTATGCGGCAGCGTAAAAACCTCTTCGGTGGGAATGTTGGCAGTAAAGGGCGTGCCCGACTGCGTTTTGCCATAGCCGCCCATCCACACATGATTCTCCGGCAGACCCACAACCAGGTCCGTGCCGGGCGCATCGTACTTCAGCGCCACGTACTGCCGCTCATTGAGATACGCACTACGCTTGACCAGCTTTTCGGTGTGTTCACGCCAGGCAGCCACCGGGTCAGCTTTATCCACCCGACAGATTTTGAAAATGGCGTCCCACAGCGCGGGCACACGCTCAGGCTCGGGCAAATGGGCAAAAACCTTGTTGGCCCAACTTGGCGTACTGGCGCTGACGACTGTCCACGGAACCAAGTCTGCCCCCAAAATTTCGGAGAAGGGACGAAGTTTTTGAGCCGAGGCCTTGTGCGCAGCACCAATTAGCTCAGGATCTTGATTTTTGAGCAAATCGGGGTTAGCAGCGTAAACCGAAATGATCGCGTCGCCATTCTTGGCAAAACTCAGCATGGCCTCAGCCATCCAATCCGGGAAGTAATCAAAACTGTCTCGGGGAGCATGTTCAAATCGAAGCAATTGCATCATTTCGTCATTGTAAAAAACATTGACATAGTGCGCACCGGCCTTGTACGCCTCGGCCAGCAAATGCCTCCCCAGCGCTGCCGCATCCACCGGGAGCCGCAGCAGTACATTTTGGCCCGGCTGCACATTCACCCCAACTTTGATGACCAACTCGGCATATTTTTGTAGATTCGTTTCAAATGATGTAGTCATAAGGACGCCTTAGCTCATGTCATCCAAGCGCTTCTGCCATTTAGCGCTCAGTTTTTCGTAAAGGGATTCACTGATTTCGCCATTGGCCAGCCGCATATCAAGATTATCCATCAGAGCCTGGATGTCGGCTGCTGTTTTGGGGGTTGCGGGTGCGGCAGGCGCTGCCGGGGTCGCCGGCGTTGTTTGCTGAGCGCCCGCCATAGCTTGCGCAATCATGCTGCCCAAACCGGCGCCCATGCCAATGCCTGCTCCCAGGCCAACACCTTCGCTCATGCTACCGCCACCCTGGCCCGAAGCCTTGGCAGCATCTCCCATGGCCAGTGCAGCCTTGAATTGCAAATAGGCCTTCATATCGCCAATGGCGCCCATGGCAGCTCGTTCATCGATGGCCTTCAGCGTCTCCTCGGGCGCGCTAATCGACTCGATGAAAATTTGTTTGAGCTGAATACCCACCTGCTCGAAATGATCGCTAAGTTTAGCCTTGAGCGCCACGCTCAGCTCATCAATCAGCGAAGGTAAATCAAACAAACCAGCCTTGGTTTCGCCCAGCAAATCGGTCAGCGATGAAACAATCTGCCCGCGCAGCCAGTTGGTAATCTCGCTGGCGCTGTACAGGCCGCGCTGCCCCACAATCTGATTCACAAAACGCTGGGCATCCATGATGCGGAAGGAATAAGCACCAAAAGCCCGCAAGCGAACCATGCCCAAATCGGGGTCTCGCAGCGCCACAGGCTGAGTCGTCCCCCACTTTTTATCCAGCATGTCGATCATGTTCACAAAGTAAACCGACGCCTTAAAGGGTGACTCGCCATCGAACAGTTTGCCCAACAAATTGATGAGCAACGGCACATTGGCGGTAGTCAGGGTGTGCCGTCCCGCGGTAAAGGTATCCAGCGCCTTGCCATCCCGGAAAAAGACAGCGTTTTGGCTTTCGCCCACAACAAGTTGCGAGCCCAAACGAATATCGCCCCAGCCATTTTGCGGGACGCGTAAAACCATGTCATCGCTGCGCATATCCGCAGCTTGGATGATATCGAAAATCCGTGCCATGATGTGACTCCTTAAAAGCGTGATGTCGTAAAAAAGAATTAAGTAAACCTGATGTGTGACTTTTCCATTCTAAACTTTTTCTTTCTTTGTGGCTTCGTGTCTGAGTGGTTTCTAGCCGAGCTACCTTAGTCGTAACATGTTACGTTTCGGATGGCTTATCAGCATCAAGCGTCGTACTTTCGGCCAACTCGGGCACATCATCACCCGCGGCCCGAATCGCCTCCTTGCGATGATCCAGCCGCTCGTTGAGCTCGTTCAATGATTGAATCAGCGCACCCAGCGACTCGGAATAGTCTTCATCGGCATCAATCAGGCCCTGCATTTTATCGATTTGTGCCTGAATTTCGGGGATGCTGGCCGCGATACGTTCATCGAAGGCCTGAAGTTTCTCAATCTCTGGCTCCCGAATCTTTTCCAGCGCAAAAAAGCCTGCATAGCCCGATGGCGCAGACTTAACCCTATCAACCAGCGTTTGCAGCTTGATAGCAGCAACATCGACATAGGGCAAGCTGCTGAGTTTACCCTTGCGTAGCAACAGCTTCTCTACATCGACGATGCGTTTGCGCGAAGCCTCCAGCGCCACAGCAATGCCCTCCCGCACCTGCCGATCCACCTCGCGGCGGCGTTCCTTATCGTTATAATCGCCAATAATGGGCAATTTCGAAAGCATCGACCCGGCAGAATCGATACCCGTTTTAGCCTTCTGTGTTACTTTACCGGCAAAATCCTTCATGGTAAACTCCCAAAAATGAGTAAGTAAGTGTTTATGACAACACAGTTTTCAACGCTGAGACCACAAAGCATGACGAGCTTTCGTGGCCGCGGATTAGATGTGACAGCCAGTCTCGCGACTTATGGTTAATCCTTGTGCAAAAAGACCTCGGTTCCGCAATAGGGACACACGATGAGCCCCTTGCCCACAAATTCCAGCTTGCCGCCGCAATTGGGGCAGCGCTTGCTGGCTTTGAGCTGCGAAGCCTCCTGAGAATATAAAATACCTTCCTTCCAGTTGACTGCGCCCGAGAACAAATTTTTCCCCACCAGGTCACGCACCAAATCCTCGATTTTCTCGCGGGGGGCCGCTAAATCGAGAGAAAGATCGCTGATGGTTACTTTGCCCTGGGTGAGTACCGAGTTCAAAATGGAACGCTCCATTTGCGCCCGAGAGGCCCGATCTTCCTCCTGCCGCCCGTGCCACAACAAATAAGCACCCACGCCAGCCAGCGGCAACACAATAAAAACAAAAATGAGAATGAATCCCAGTGTTTGACCTCCGGCGCTGGCAGTGGCTTCGGTAAAAAACTGCACACCAAACAGCGCGCCCGCACCCACACAAATGAGCAGCGCAAGGCTAATAAGAATGATACCGGCAATGCGTCCTGTACTTTTCATAAGCTTGATGGAATGAGCGTGAGGAAGAAGATGGTAAATGATTGACGATGCGTGTCTGGCAGGTTCATCCAAAGCCGCCACTGCCGCCGCCACCGCCACCGCCGCCACTAAACCCGCCGCCCGACCAGCCACCACTGCTACCGCCGCCCGATGAGGCAGGTCGGCTGCTCAGGGTGCTGGCCGCGGTGCTGAGCATAGAGCTGAGCCCTGCGCTCATGTTGGATAGACCGGAACTCATGCTGGTGCTGGTTTCGCTGAGCGTGGGCGCGTGGTGGCCTTGCGAGGCCGGGCTGCCATGCCCGGGCGGACGCGGACTGGTGCTGGTGTGTTGCTGCGGCATGTCGTACCACTGTTGTGGATGTTGCGGCCCGTACCATTGCGGGGCGCTCACCTGCTGCACCGGTTCCCACTGCCGAATATACGCCTTGTTGATGCCAAAAGCAATGGCATAGGGCAAATAGCGCTCGAAAAGGTCTGCTGCTTTTTCGAGGTCGGTATATTCGCCGATATTTTTAAGATAGGTGAAAAACGCCTTCCATTTGGCAGCTTCATCAGCACCCTTCTGGGTCTTTTTGGGCATGAAATAAGCAATAATCAAAAATCCGATACCCAAAATGCCCGGGCCAAAAGCCAACAAAATGGCTGTGTCGGTAATCACAGACAAAATAACGGTTCCCAGACAGCCAAATAGCAAACTCAGCGCAATGACACCAACGCCGATGCCAATCCACTTACCTCTCACCAATCGCGGATTCGCCACGAACAAACCTTTTTCAGTAACTGTTTCGTACATCAATTTTTTGATGTGCTCATTGTAGCTGTAAAAAGATTCCTTGAGGTCTGAAAGCAGGCGCTCTTTGCCGCCAGCGAAAAGTTTTTGCAGCAGATAGCGTTCATACTCATACAAATCATCAGTGGGCTTATACAATTTTGTGTACAGAAAATCACTGGTCGAATAACCACTGCCATCATCTTCACCCACTTCCTCGATGCGCAAATAGCCGCGGCGGGCCAAGTCGACAATCGTTGCCAAAACATCGCGGGTGTTGGCCTGCTCATCTACCAGGGTTCCCACCAGGCCCGGCGGTAAATCGGATGGAGGTTCGGGCAAGTAGGTGGGCACAATCTCGGCCCGCGGGTCTCTGCCCCATCGATACCAGCTAAGATAAGTGGCCACCGGGGCCAGCACAGCCATCATCAGCGATAACAAAATGACAAAAAGATTGACAACAGTGCGCCTGGCCGAGATGACCTCCTCGTTTTCTGCCTCCTCTTGCCAGGCAGATGCTGCCCCAGCCACCACGCCGTGCGTAAACTGCACTCGAACCTCCAGGCCTTGGCCCGAATCCAGAGCCTCTTGGGCGACAAATTGCGCGGTTTGTGCATCTTGCACCTGCGCTTCTGCGTTGGTTTCATAAGCCTCGACCTTGACAATTTCAGCGGGAGCCGGCACATGCACCGTCACCGTACTGGCCATCACCCGGCCAGGATGATCATCATAAACAGCCTTCCACCAAAGCTGATCCCCTTCGTCGTAATAGCGCAGGCCGCCATGCACCTTGTAGCTGACAAGAAAAGTGCGATTGGCGTCGGTGGTTTCATCAAAGAACCATTTGATGTAATAACTGTCGGAACGATGCTCGATGGTGTAGGTACGGGGTGCGCCGCTGCTGTTCAATTGATACGCTCCCCGCTCATCACTCACCACAATATCGGTAATCGCCTCGGTGTAGCGGGTGTTGATGTCCCGAAAGCCAAAAGTAAAGGGGCCACCCGCAAATTGAATCTCCTGAGCCTCGACCACATCGAAGGTACCGTCAGGGTTAACGCTGATGTCAACATCGAAACGATTCCACAGAACGCTTTTCGAAAGCGCAGATGCCGGACTGGCCATGAAAAACGCCAGCAAGAGGATGATCAACGACCATCGCCAATAGGATTTGAGCATTTTCACCCTCGTGAGTGCCGGAATAGCGATACCGGTTTGAAGGCTCCCTTGCGCCACAAAGGCACAAAAAGGAAAATTTGGGACGACTGTGGTAATCATAGCAATAATTGCGCGGGAATGCAAATGAAAAAAGAAAATCCCCGTAACGACTAACGTACCCGACTTCAATCACCACAAAGGCGCAAAGACACTAAGAACACCAAGAATTTCAAAGCTTTTTCTTTTCTTCGTGCCTTTGTGGCTTCGTGTCTTCGTGGTTTCCAGCCGGGCTACCTTAGTCGTAACAAATTCCCAAAAAGATGAATCAACAGTACAATAGGCGTAACCCCAAAGCCAGTAGGTAGCGATTATGTTTGCCTGCTGAAAACTGTTCACTGCTATCACCGGAGAGCTGCCAAGGCTACCAAGGCACAAAGACAGGAAGAAACAAGTGATGCGTGAATCAGCTACATCACCCTTCATCCTCCGACATCAGTCGCATCATTATGAAAAAACGTTTGCAACGCATTCTTGCTCAGGGCCGCTTTCTGGATGAAATCATGGCCTGGAAACGGCAACAGTTGCCCGAACTCATGGCCGAAACGCCTGAGCCGCATCTGCAAGCCCTGTTAGCCTTTACGCCGCCACCGGTCGATTGGGTTACGGCGCTGGCCAGGCCCGGGGTGAGCCTGATTGCCGAAATCAAGCGAGCCACACCCGATAAAGGTCTCATTGCCCGGGAATTCGAACTGTTGACCTTGGCTGAGACCTGTGCCGCGGGCGGTGCGACAGCCCTTCTTTATGCCACCGACGCCCGTTTTTATCAGGGGCACCTCCAGCATCTTACCGCCATCAAAGAACATTTTCGGCAGCAGGATGTGGCGCTGCCTGTTTTACGCCACGATTTCATCTTCCATCCCTGGCAACTGCTGCAAAGCCGCGTTGCCGGAGCCGATGGTGTCATCTTGCACATGGCCCTACTGGGCGATGCCGACTACGCACATCTGCTGGCCTACGCCCGAGAGCTGGGTATGGAACCGCTGGTTCAGGTGCATGACGAGCAGGAACTGACCCGCGCACTCAAAGCGCGGCCCCGCATCATCAGTCTGAGCAACCGCAATCTGCGTAATTTTGCACTTGACACCGATGTCATTCCCCGCTTGCGCCCGCAAATTCCGGCAGATGTGCTGGTAGTGGCGGGCGGCGGTATTCGCAATGCCGCCGATGTGGCTGCGCTGCGAATGGCTGGCGTGCAGGGCGTGCGCATTGGCGAAAGCCTGATGCGGCAATCGGCCAAACAACGCTTGCGCAAACTCCGCAATCTGGCCAGAGCGGGCCAGGAGATATGAGATGCAAACCATGACCATGAAGGGACTTCTGGCACTCATTTTGCTGACAAGCCTGCTTTTGGGCGCGGGCCCGGCATTTAGCCAGGGGGATGTTGCATTTGGCGTCACCGAGACCACCATTGATTTTCCTGACAGCATTGTGTTTCAGACACATGTTACGGGAGCCGGGCCCGATATCGTCAAGGCCCAGTTCGTTTACTATCTCGATCGTTACGGCGCATCCGATAGCACCACCCGCGAGCCATTGACCCTTGAACCGGGCCCAACCCAAGACTTACGCTATCACTGGGATACCAGCGCGCTCACCATTTTGCCCTGGACGCCCATCGTCTTCTACTGGCGCATCACCGATGCTCAGGGCAACAGCTACGAAAGCGCACCGCAAAAAGTTTATTATGCAGATACCCGTTTTCAGTGGCAGCAGCGGGCCAGCGACAACCTGATCATCCATTGGCACGATAAACCGGAAGATTTTGGCCAAAAAGTCTTCGAAATCGCACAGCAGGCCATCCAAAAACAACAGCGCCTCTTTGGCAAAGCGCTGGTCATCCCCATCCGCATTGTCATCTACAACGACCGCCGTGAATTTACCGATTGGCACAGCGTGGCGCTGGATTGGGTGGGAGGCGAAGCATTTCCTGATTTTGGCCTGACCACACAAATCGTCAATTCCTCGCGGCCCGACCAGCATTGGCTCATGGCCGTTGTTCCCCACGAAATCTCCCATCTCTATCTCTACCAAACTGCACACAACGCCTCGGCACCGATTCCTGTGTGGCTAGACGAGGGACTGGCGCAGTACAATGAATTTGCCGACTCTGGCACCGATTATCTGGTCACACAGGCGGCCCAAAATGGCAACTTGCTTCCCCTAACCTCGCTGGCCGCGGGCTTCGGACAATTCGATGAACCTCGCATCCGGCTTTCGTATGCCGAAGCCCTCTCGGCAGTGACTTATCTGGCAGAGACTTATGGCGAGTCGGGCATTTCGCAACTTTTGGCCGCTTACAAACAGGGTTTGCCCACCGAGCAGGCTTTTAAGATGGCACTGGGAATAAGCATGGGGCAGTTTCAGCAGGATTGGGCAGTTTGGGTGGGCGCCCCGGCTGAGAGCATGATTACACCCACGCCCTGGCCCAAGCCCACCTTTCGCCCAACGCCCACCCCCATGCAGATAGGAGAAAGCACGAACACACCCACAGCTTCTGCCACGGCTACGCCCGCGCCCACCCCTGCGCCCACCCCCGCGCCTGCGCCAACGCCCACCCCCGCGCCCACATCAGACAAGCCTTGGTGCCCTGGGCTCATCATTCTGCTACCCTTACCGCTGATTGCCCTTCTCTGGCGTCAATAAATCATCTTACGACCTCTATCCGCTCCCCAAATCGCCTTATGCCCGTTATCGTCCCCGGCCTCACCGGAACCCTCATCAACACCGCCACTGTTATTCTGGGCAGCCTGATTGGCTTGCTCATCGGACACAAGCTGCGCGAAAGCACCCAAAAAACAGTGCTGCACGGCCTGGGACTCGTCACGCTGGTGGTGGGCATCAGCAATGCCATCACCACCCAAAACATCCTCATTCCCCTCTTTGCCATCATCATCGGAACCATTTTGGGCGAGTGGATGCAATTGGAGGAGCGCCTGGCTGCCCTGGGCCAATGGCTTGAGCGCGTGGTTGGCCGTCGCCTGGGCGAACAGGATGACGGGCGTCTGGTGCAAGCCTTTGTTACTGCCAGCCTGGTTTATTGCGTGGGCCCGCTAACCATCCTGGGCTCTATCAACGATGGTCTGGTCAACAACTACGACTTCTTGCTGCTCAAAGCTGTTTTAGATGGCTTTGCTTCTATTGCCTTTGCTGCCAGCCTGGGCCCAGGCGTTATCCTCTCGGCCATTGCTGTTTTGCTCTTTCAGGGCAGCATCTCGGTGGCAGCCATGCTCTTTGGAGGCGCATTGGGCGGCGTCACAGCCACACATCCCGCCATCATCGAGATGACCGCCACCGGCGGCATCGTCCTCATCAGCATCGCCTTCATGCTGCTGAACATCAAACGCTTGCGCACAGCCAGCTTTCTTCCCGCCATCTTTTTAGCCCCACTCTTCGTTGTGCTGTTACAATGGTTGGGTATTTCTTTTTGATGACGCACAACCCCTCGCATCTCCTATCACTTTTAGTAACCTATTCACGTTTCATCCTTAGCCACAAAGGGCATGAAACATCCTCTCTTCGTCACCTTCGAGTCTTCGTGGCTAAGGATTGAAGAGCGTTAC
>Ga0256914_1000975_pt1 | contig 27258 bp, 30 predicted proteins | sample HulkmetaG_FD_191571 | JGI IMG/M metagenome (GOLD analysis project Ga0256914, IMG submission 191571) | Hydrothermal chimney microbial communities from Main Endeavour vent field at the Juan de Fuca Ridge, Pacific Ocean - Hulk | ecosystem: Environmental > Aquatic > Marine > Hydrothermal vents ... | reverse complement strand
AGAACTTGTAGAATTAAGAAAAAAAGTAAAAAAGGTTTTTGTTCATCCTGAAATAGCGGGTTATATAGTTGATATAATAAGAGCAACTCGTTCTCATCGGGAACTTTATTTAGGTGCAAGTCCGCGCGCCTCTTTGTTTCTTATGAGAGTTGCACAAGCATGGGCATTTTACTCTGGAAGAGATTTTGTTTTGCCTGACGATGTAAAGAGATCTGTGAATGATGTTTTGAATCATAGGCTTATTTTAAGGGCAGATGCTAAGTTGCGAGGCGTAAAAACAGAAGATGTGTTGAATGATGTTGTGAAGAGTGTAAATGTCCCTGTAATTGATTCCTATTCGAAAGAAGGCGTATAGATCTTGACGAAGGAAGCAAGAATTTTGCTTGCGTTTTTAATTGTATTATCTCTTATTTTTGGAAGTTTCTTTTATATCATTACGTTAATTGCAATTATTTATTTTCTGCTTTATGGAATTTCCATACAAAGAGGAAGTGCTTTGCTTAAAACTGATGTAAACGCCCATACAATAAGGCAGCATGATTATATTACATTTTTTTATCACTTAACTTTTAATTTTCTGCTCCCGGTGGTTTGTTATATAGAACTTGAAAGTCCGTACTACTTTGTTGCTGCTGAGGGAGAAAGGGAAAGAACAGTATTTGCCCGTTTGAGCGATATAAAGGGTACGGTGAGGTATGTAGGGAATCGTAGAGGTGTTTATGAAATAGGCAAGTTTGTTTTGCATATAAGCGATCCCCTTGGTTTTTTTAAAAGAAAAATCAATGTTTCAAATGAAAAAAAGATATATGTGTTCCCATTTATTGTGTCTTTTCAAAAACTTAATGTATATCTTTCTGAACCTTTGAGCGGGATAAAAGCAAAATACCAGATTAATTCCGACTACACATCGATTGCTGGAGTTCGTGATTATGTACAAGGAGATCCTTTATCGATGATTCATTGGAAACAAACTGCACATAGAAATAAACTAACTGTTAAAGAGTTAGATTTTACGGCCTCAAAGAGAATTTATATAATTTTAAACCTCTACCGAAAGAATTTGCAGTTTCAAGATTCTGCTACTGCAATTGCTGCGTCAATTGCAAATTATGCTATTCATCATCATTTACCGGTAGGATTAATAGTAAATGGGAATTCCGAAATGGATTTGCCCCAAAATGATAGTGGATATCATCTAATGAAACTATTTAAAATGCTTGCTTTTGCAAGTGATAAAGACGCGAAAAGTACGGTAGAATTTCTTAAAATTCTACCTTCTAAGTTACCATTTGGAGTTGAATTGTTTTATATTGATAAGGATATTTCTGAGGAGGTTATGCTCTCACTCATGAGGATAAAGCCATTTGTTTCACGGCTTAACATTGTACTTTTGCCTGATAATACATTTGTACTACCTCATGAAAAACCTCCAAGATACTATTTCAAAGAGGCATATTATCTTACAGTACTGGGACACTCAAAGGAAGCACTTGCTAAAGAAGGGATATATGTGTATCCAATTCTTGGTAAGGATTATGCAAATAAACTGGAGAAGGTGTAAGTATGATTGAAAATTTAATGTATTTTGTTATAACAGTCCAGATTTATTTTTTAACGAATCACATTCTGCATATTGCTGTAACAGTTCAATCGTTCGTTAAATATTTGTGGTTGTTTTCAATTGGTATAGCGGCTTTTTTCTGGTTGATACTTTATGCAATGAAGCCTGGAAAATTTGCCGCTCTTATTTTTTCATTTGTTTTTGGCTTTGCCCTGTTTGGAGTTAATTACCGATATGATTTTCTTATATTTATATCGTTATATCTTTATTTGCTTGGAAAATTAGAAAAGAAAAATCTTCTTACTAAAAAACTTGCTATTCTTTTGTCTCCACTTGTTTTGTTTGGTTTAGTACCGTTTCATATTAAAGGAATCTTTGAAAGTTTAATTCAGCATAAGATACATTCAGTTTTATATTCTACTGCACTGAATACTTCCTCTAATGGTAAAGTATCAGTGAACAGATATGTGATATCTGGAGGTGGAATAACCACAATGCACAGGATACATGTGCTATCCAATACTTTATTTAAAAATTCAATTGCATTTCAGGGAATAATTATTTCCCTTGCGTCAATTTTCTTGCTCGCAATTTTGCTTCTTTTCCTTGCAAAGTTTTACTTGGTTTCTAAAAACAAAAGAGCCTTCTCAACTATTATGTTTTTAGGAATCTCGATACTTACTGGTGTTATAGCGATTATTACGTTTCTTTTTTTTAATATTGTAAAACTTTATAACTTTACTGCAACTACTGTAAACCACGTCGCTGCATCTGGAAGTAAAGTTTCACCAAATTCGTATCCTGATATCAGGGTGATTGTAAACCGTATCGTTGGAAGTTTACAGTTTTCTAATCAAGCGGGAAGTATTTTTCGTTCAGCTGGTTTTATGACAGCTATTTTGGGAATTATACTTGGTTTTGCTATTGTTTACGCTATTTTGAATATTCTCTTTATAAACAATAAGGAAGGTACCTTGTTTAGTAAAAAAGAGAGTAAAGAATTCACAAATAAAATAAAGAAAAAAGGAATTGAGCGTTCCCTTGCAGAATTTACGGATCCTGAAGAATATATTAAATTTCTCTATTTTTCTGCCCTATATCTTTTAAAGGAAAAGGGTTATTACATTGAGAAATTTGAAACTCCAAACGAATTCTTAAATAAATTGTCACGTTTACTTGAAAAGCCAATTGAGAATTTTGATAAACTTACCTTAACATTTAATAAGATTAAATATGGCAAGCCCGGGAGTTTAAATAATATTGAAGAGTTTAAGGAAGCAATAAAGCCGGATATTTTGCTAAATAACATTCGAAGTTTACCTAAAAGGAAAGATAACTTACATTCAGCGAATTCAAGCCTGAATGTTGATTAGATTTTGAAAAGATTATTTTGCAAGTGGAAATTCTATCTTGAATTCAGTGCCTTTTCCTAACTCTGAGTTTACTGTAATTTTCCCATTCATTGCCTCGGTGAGTTCCTTTACTATGGTTAGTCCCACTCCCAACCCTCCTTTTGTTTTTGGACGGGATTTCTCGCCTCTGAAAAACCTATCAAATATCTTCGTTAAGTCTTCTTTTTTTATCCCCTTTCCTGTGTCTTTTACTGAAATGTATGCTTTATTTTTATCCCTGTAAACTGAAACGGTAATACCGCCTTTTTCTGTAAATTTTATTGCGTTACTTAAAAGATTAATTACAATTTCTTTTATTCTCTTTTCATCTGCAATAATAAGAACGTTGGATTGAATATAAGTATGAATGTATAGATTTTTTGATTTTGCGTCTATTTTCATAAGTTCAGTAACCGGTAATACTGCTTCTCCAAGATTAATTTTTTCAGGGTGAATTTCGTATTTTTTACTGTCAATTGTGGACAAAATGCTTAATTCTTCTAACATGCTCTCCATTCTATCCACTTCAGATTTTATAACCTGGATTGCTTTTTGTTTTTGATCCTGTGAAAATTCTGGATCCATTACCATTTCAATGTATCCTTTCAAACTTGTGAGTGGGGTCCTTAGGTCGTGTGAAACATTTTGAACAAGAGATTTTCTCATGTTTTCTATTTCTGTGAGATGTTCAGCCATTTTATTCAGTGTGGATTGCAAATGTCCTATTTCATCATCACTTGTTATTTTAATTCTTGCATTGTAATCGCCGTGCGTGATTTTGCTTGCAAATTTTTCCATTTCTTTCAATGGAGTTGTGATAAAACGCGAAATAATTAGTGCAAGTAAAGTTCCAATGATAACCGAAACAACCCCTGCCCATATGAGTGATGTTCTAACTGCATGAAGAAACATTCTTCCTTGTGGTGTTAGAAATATAAAATATCCTTTTCCAAATTGATTTAGAATGATTTCGGAAAATCGTTTTCCTACATACATATTTACGAAAAACAGTGCAAAGAATATAACGATTATTATGAGAAGAAGATAACTTAAAACAAGTTTTGTTTTAAATTCCATTATAGTTTAAGCCTATATCCAGCTCCATAAACGGATTCTATATACTTAGGGTTTTTAGGGTTGTCTCCAAGTTTTTTCCTGATGTTCTTAATATAAACGTCTATTGTTCTATCAAAAACTACATCATCATATTCAGTATATATTTCATCCATAATGTTTTCTCTACTAAAAACTACACCCGGCTTCTTTACCATGGCAAAAATTATTTTGAATTCTTTTGCAGTAAGTGGAATTTCCTTTCCATTTTGAAAAACTTTCATTTCTTTTGGATGAATTTCTAAGTCTTTAAATTTAATTATCTGCTCTTCTGGATATGTGCGTTTTATTAAGTTGTTTACTCTCAGGACAAGTTCTTTAGGACTAAAGGGTTTTGTTACGTAATCATCTGCGCCTACTTCAAGGCCTTTAATTCTATCTTCTTCTTCGGCTTTTGCTGTTAGAATCAATATTGGTACGTTAGATTTTTTTCTTATCTCCTGAGCAACTTTTATCCCGTCTGTTAGGGGAATCATTAAATCAAGTATAATTAGGTGAGGTTTTTCTCTCTCAAACATAGAGAGTGCTTGCTGTCCATCTTCTGCTTCAATAACCTCAAATTTTTCTTTTTCTAAATAAATTCTTAGAAGTTCTCTAATATTTTCATCATCTTCTACAATAAGGATTTTTCTCATAGCATACATATTATAACACAAAATATGAATAAAATTTGAATGCTTTTTGTAAATATTTTTCAGATTTTCATAATGTTGACGAAATATTTGTTTATGCTATTATTTATTAGAAAAAATTACGAAATAATTATACGAGTAAGGAGGAAATATGATTTCGGCAAATGATTTGAGAGCAGGTGTTACATTTGAAATGGACGGAGATTTATATGTTGTTATTTCCTTTCAGCATATAAAACCGGGGAAAGGGTCTCCTTTTGTTAGACTTAAAATAAAGAATCTCGATACAGGCAACGTACTCGAAAAAACATTTAGACCGGAAGAGAAATTTAAGAAAGCATTTCTCGAAAGAAAACTGATGCAGTATCTATACAGAGAAGGCGAAAATTTTGTATTTATGGATATGGAGACTTACGACCAGGTGTATTTGTCTGAAAAAGAGGTAGGAGATGCAGTTAACTATCTTAAAGATAATCTTGAATTGAAAATTGTATTTCATAAGAATAGGCCTGTCTCTGTTGAACTTCCGACTTTTGTGGAACTCAAAGTAACACATACAGAGCCGGGCGTTAAGGGTGATACGGCGACCACTGCAATGAAACCTGCTATTTTAGAAACAGGTTATAAGGTTAACGTTCCATTATTTATTAATGAAGGAGATATTATAAAGGTTGATACTCGCACTGGTGAATATCTCGAAAGGGTTAGCAAATGAGTAAAATAGTAATCACTGATGAAGCAATTGAATCAATAATTTTAAATGCAACTCTCAGCGTTGACGGAGTCTGGGACACGTGGCGAGGTATAGAAGAATACATTCCGTATATTAACAAGGATAAAACTCATCCCCATGGTATAGATTTTCTAATCAGGAATAACGTTCTTAGTGTTAATGTGTTTGTTGCTGTGAAGTATGGATATGATTTGAGGAAGGTAGGAGCCGAAATACAAAAAAATATAAAACTACAATTAGAAAATATGACTCCCTTCAAGGTAGCCAACGTGAATGTTATAATTGAAGATATAAAGTATGAGTAGTATCAGAAGCCAGGCGAGGGAACTTGCATTTAAAATTTTTTTTGCAATGGATATGGGAAAAAATCCGTTGCCTGATGTGGCGACGAATTTTTCCTATGAATCTCCTGTTGCTATGGATTATGCTTTAAAGTTGGTGAAAGGTGTAGTTGAGCACCTTCAAGAAATAGACGAAAAAATTGTTTCTTTGTTAGAGAATTGGGATTTTTCAAGGCTTGCCGTTCCAGATAAAGAGATTTTACGGCTTGCAATATATGAAATTGACTATTTGAGTGATGGTGAAGCGGGTCCAATTGTATATGATGCTGTAGAGATTGCAAAAAAGTATGGTACTGAGAATTCTGGCGAATTTGTTAACGGTATACTTCGTTCCTATTTGAGGAGGAAGCAAAATGCCGCGCAGGAGGCTTGAAGCGAGAGTTTACGGTTTTGTTCAGGGTGTTGGATTTCGGTATTTTGTCAGGAAAAATGCTTTGAGATTAAAACTTGAAGGGTATGCTAAGAATCTTCCAGATGGATCAGTTGAAGTTGTTGCAGAAGGCGAAGAGGCAAACTTAAAAGAATTAGTAGATCTGTTAAAGAGAGGTAATTCTTATTCTAATGTTGAAAGGGTAGTTTTTTCTTTCAAGGATCCCAAAAATGATATGGTAGGCTTTGAGACTTATTAGGAGGTGAGAGGGGTGAATATAGAAGAGTATCTTGCAGATAAAAAGAAGTTGTTTGATGCTGCACTTGAATCAATAATAGAACCTCTTAAAGAGCATTCTGTTTTATATGCTGCTATGTCATACAGTCTTCTTTCTGGAGGAAAAAGAATCAGGCCCATATTGATGCTTACCACATACAGTGCGATTACAAATAGTGAGAGTGAAATTGTGCCTTTCGGGTGCGCTTTAGAAATGATACATACCTATTCACTGATCCACGATGATCTTCCAATAATGGACAATAGTGACTTAAGAAGAGGCAAACCTACGTGTCATAAAGTTTACGGAGATGATATGGCATTGCTTGCAGGTGATGCACTTATTTCATTTGCATTTGAGGTAATTTCTGATCCCTCAAATATTAAAAATTTCTCTCCCGAACAAATTCTAAACGTTGTTTATGATTTTGGAGTTTACACAGGTATTAAGGGACTTGTGGGTGGGCAGGTAATGGATATTGTTACGAGCGGTATGGAGTCGATAGACAAAGACACAATTCTTTATATTGAAAAGAAAAAAACCGCCTCACTTATTACATTAGCCGTGCGAACTGGTGCTATTTTAGGAAATGCTCCAGAAGACGAAATTGCTGCTGTTAGCAATTTTGGGTTGAATCTTGGAATAAGTTATCAAATTGTTGACGATATTTTAGATGCAGTTTCCAGTCCAGAAGTTTTAGGAAAAGATACAGGGCAGGATAAAAAGAATAGAAAAGCAACATTTGTATCCCTTTATGGTATAGAGGCAGCAAGGAAAATGGCAGAGGAATATGTGCAGAAGGCGATTGATTATTTAATTCCATTTGGTGAGAAGTACAGTCTTCTTTCCGAGATTGCAAGATTTTCCTTGAAGAGGATAAGGTGAAGAAATTTCAAATTCTTAATAGGATAAATAGCCCTGATGATATAAAAAAACTTTCTATAGAAGAATTAAAAGAATTATCAAACGAGATAAGAGAACTTATTATCCAAACTGTTTCTAAAACCGGAGGCCATCTTGCTTCAAATTTAGGTGCTGTTGAACTTACCCTTGCTCTTCATAGAGTTTTTGACTTTTCTAAAGATAGGTTAATTTTTGATGTAAGCCATCAGGTTTATACGCATAAAATAATTACCGGAAGAAAAGAAAAATTTCATACACTTAGGCAATATGAAGGTATTAGTGGATATGCAAATCCCATGGAGAGTAAGTACGATGCATTTGTTGCGGGACATGCTGCAACTTCACTTGCACTTGCAACTGGCTTTGTGGAAGCAAGGAAAGTCAAGAAAGAAGACTACGAAGTTGTTGTAGTGATAGGAGATGGGGCATTTACTGCAGGTGAGTCATTTGAAGGATTAAATAATTTAGGTAGATTAAACGAAAAGGTAATTATTATTCTCAACGATAATGAGATGTCGATATCCAAAAATGTGGGAGCACTTTCACAATATTTTGCGCGGATAAGAACCTCTTCTTTTTACCAGCGTTTAAAGGCAAGGCTTCCAAAAACAACTGTTGGGAGAAGACTTAAACTTGCCATAAAGGATTTGATTTTACCTGTAGTTTTCTTTGAGGAATTCGGTTTTACTTATCTTGGACCTGTTGATGGGCATGATCTTCGGTCTCTTATTGGAATGCTGACGAGAAGCAAACATATGAATTCTCCAGTGATTATTCATGTGATAACAAAGAAAGGCAAAGGTTATAAATATGCTGAAGAAAACCCAACTAATTTTCACAGTGCGCATCCGTTTGATATTGAATCTGGACAATTTAAAAAATCAGACGTAAAGTTGAAATCTTTTTCTGAAATTTTTGGAGAGGAGCTTGTCAAACTTGGTGAAAAGGATGAACGTATTTTTGTAATAACTGCTGCAATGCCTGATGGAACAAAAACAAGTTATTTTAGAGATAAATTTCCAGAGAGGTTTCTTGATGTAGGCATTGCTGAGCAATGTGCAGTTACTGCAGGAGCCGCATTAGCAATAGAAGGGTTGAAACCTGTTGTTGCAATCTATTCTACATTTATGCAACGAGCATATGACCAACTTGTGCATGATGTAGGAATTCTGGATTTACCCGTTATTTTTGCACTTGACCGTGCTGGCATTGTTTCACAAGATGGCCCAACACACCAGGGAGTTTTTGATCTTTCATTTATGCGGACAATACCGAATTTCATCGTTATGGCGCCGAAGAATGCAGCAGAACTTCGGGAAATGATGAAATTTGCAATACAATGTGAACACCCGGTTTCCATCAGGTATCCTAAAGATTATGCCGAGGAAGGAAGTGCGTTTCCAGTTGAACTTGGGAAAGCCGAATTAATACAAAGTGGAAAGGATTTATTGATAATTTCTGTGGGAGTGATGTTTTATCCAGTCAAAGAAGCAATTTCAATTCTAATGGGAAAGGGAATTTCAGTAGGTTTTATAAATGCTCGTTTCATAAAACCGTTAGATAAAGAATTAATATTAAAGGAAGCGCTGCGCTGTAAAAAAGTGCTGACTGTCGAAGATAATACACTGATTGGTGGGTTTGGATCGGCTGTAAAGGAACTTCTTTCTGAACAGGGGATATATGTTGAATCTTTAGGAATTAACGATTTCTTCCCAGAACAAGGTGAAAGAGAATACTTGCTCTTCAGGTATGGCTTAAATGCTGAAAATATTGCGAATATAGGTGAGAAGATTGCGAAAAAAAAGATTGGATGAGGAAATAGTAAGCCGCGGAATTTTAAAAACTCGTTCAGAAGCAAAAAGATTTATTTTGGAGGGAAAAGTACTTGTTAATGGTGAGGTTGCACTTAAATCTGGAAAAGTGGTTTCGGAAACGGACGAGATAAAACTAAAAGAACCTAAAAAATATGTCGGGAGAGGTGGGCTAAAACTTGAATTTGCGCTTGACAAATTTAATGTAGATGTACGTGGTAAGATAGGTGCAGATATTGGTGCTTCTACTGGTGGGTTCACCGATTGCTTGTTAAAAAGGGGGGCAAAAAAGGTGTATGCTGTGGATGTGGGATATGGGCAACTTGACTTTTCATTAAGAAAGGATCTCAGAGTTGTGGTTTTGGAACGAGTCAATGCAAGATATCTAACAAAAGATGATATTAAGGATAATCTTTCTTTTGTTGTTATGGATGTTTCATTTATTTCCATCTTAAAAATTCTTCCTGCCCTTTCAACACTTATACTTCCTCAAACTGATATCATTTCTCTCATAAAACCGCAATTTGAAGGAAAGCCTGAGTACTTAAAAAAAGGCATAGTACGGGATAAGAAATATCATAAAATAATCTTATCGGAGTTAGTTTTTAATATATCAAAACTTGGGTTTTCTGTAAAAGATGCGACTTATTCTCCAATAAAAGGTGGTAAAGGAAATATAGAATATTTTTATCTAATTAAGCAGGATAAAGGTAAGTCTGTTGACGAAACTTTTTTGAATAGAATAATAGAAGAGGCATGGGAAAAGTTATGAAGGTGGGAATTTTTTATCTCGAAAACAATGGTATTGAAGAGACAGCAAAGGAACTTGCTGGATTTTTTGTGAAGAAGAATATAAAAGTGTTTAAGGTGGAAGAACTCAAAAAATTGAGAAGCGCTAAAGGGCTCGTAATTATAAGCCTTGGAGGTGATGGAACATTTTTAAGGGCTTCTCATTTAGGAATAAGGCTCAATTCACCTGTTATAGGCGTAAATTTAGGGAATTTAGGCTTCTTAACGGATATTGAGGCAAGAGATTTGTTTGATGCTGCGGAACAGTTATTGCAAGGAAAGTACGAAATAGAAAATAGAATGACTCTGGAAGTAACTATTATTGGGGCAAAAGGCGAGGAAAGACATTTTATTGCAGTAAATGATTTTGTAGTTCAAAGAAGGATTAATGGCAAAATTTTATCTGTGGAAATTTACGTAAATGGAATGAATGCCGGTAATTTTCGTTCTGATGGACTTGTCGTTGCTACGCCAACTGGTTCAACCGCGTATTCTCTTTCCGTTGGAGGTCCAATTATTTCTCCTCTTTCAGAGGTTTACTCTTTTGTTTTTATCGCACCTCATAAATTGTCTTCAAGACCTGTAGTGCTTTCCCACTCCGATAAACTCTCTGTTAGAATAATGACTGAAGGAAATTCTTACTTTTTGCGAGATGGTGAAACTGTGGCAACTTTAAACAAATTTGACAGGCTTGTTTTCAGGAAGAGCGCGCGATATTTAAAAATACTGCACTTGAAAAATAAAAATTTTTTTGAGGTGTTGAATAAAAAGTTTGGTTGGGGGGTGTGAATGCTTGTAGGCTTGTTTCTAAAAGATTTTGCAATTGCAAAAAAAGTCGAACTTGCATTTAATTCACGCCTTATTGTGATTACTGGTGAAACAGGTGCAGGAAAAACTGTTCTTATGAAAGCGCTCTCTGCGGCGTGTGGGAGTAGTGTTCCCGGAGATGTGGTACGGGGCGATTCAGATAAGGCGCAGGTTGAAGCAAGTTTTACATTAAACGACTCAGAACGTGCAAAGAGTAAACTTTTGGAGTATGAATTGCTTGAGGAAGATGATATTGCTATTCTTTCACGGACGATTTATAGGAACAGGACAAAAGGGAATATAAATGGGCATTTTGTCCCTATAAAAATTCTTAACGAAATTGGTAGAACGCTTATAGATATGCATGGGCAACACGAAGTGCAAACTCTTCTTAGAGTGGAGAATCACCTTTATGTTCTCGATAGGTTTGGTGGAAAAGACCTTCTCTCATTGAGAGAACAGATTCATAAGAAATATTTGCTTCTTGAAAAACTCAAGGCAGAAATTAGAGATCTTAAAGAGGAGGATCAAAAGTATAGAAAAGAGAGGGATTTTATCGAATTTGAAATAAAGGAACTTGAAGATGCTAACCTCACACCTGATGAGGAGGAGGAACTTAGAAAAGAGGAAAAGATTTTATCAAATAGTCAAGAATTTTCTGAATTAATTGAATCCTCAAAGTTGATCCTTACTCAAAGAGAAGAAGGTTCTGTTCTTGACCTACTTGATAATTTTATTGACAACATTCGGCGGGCTTCAGAAATTGATCCTGCCCTATCTGATATGGTGTTAAGGGCTGAAGAAATAAGATCTGAGATAAAGGATTTTGATAGAGAACTTTCGGAATTCGGTGCAGAGAATATATTTGATCCAGAGAGACTATCTGAAATTGAGAACAGACTCTCTTTTCTTTCAACATTAAAAATAAAATATAGAAAAGAAATTCCCGAACTTATTGAATACTTATCAGAACTTAAAGAGAAATCTCAAACTTTTGCCTCTCTTTCAGAGGAAATTGAAGCAAAGGAAAGGGAAGTTTCAAATTTAATATCTGAACTTGAAGAGGAGTGCACTCGACTGAGTAAGATGAGGCAAGATACGGCACGGCTATTTGAAGAAAAAGTTGTTAAAGAATTAAAAGACCTCGCTATGGAACACGCGAGATTTAAGGTAGATTTGAAGAGTATGCCTGATGATAGTGGCATTATTGTTTCAGGAGAACGCGTAAAACTGTTTCCTTTTGGTGTAGACCTTGTAGAGTTTTTAATTTCTCCTAATCCTGGTGAAGGTTTTAAACCACTTGCATCTATTGCTTCAGGTGGAGAACTTTCCAGAATAATGCTTGCGATAAAGCGAGTTATTGCTGAAGTAGATGATATACCTGTTCTTGCTTTTGATGAAGTGGATGCCGGGATAGGCGGTAAAACTGGCGAGAAAGTTGCTGAAAAGTTATTTGAGATCTCCAGATATAGACAGGTTATTTGCATTACACACTTACCACAGATTGCTTCTCTTCCTGCAGAGCACTTTGTTGTTGAAAAGGAAGTTAAAAATGGAGAGACATTTCTTTCAGTAAAGAAATTGGACATAAATGAAAGAGTAAAGGAGATCGCAAGAATGATTTCCGGTACAAACGTTACGGAAACTACATTAAAACAAGCAAAAGAACTTTTAGGGAGGTGGAAATGAGAATTTTAGTTATTAATCCTGGCTCAACATCTACAAAAGTGGCATTGTACGACGATGAAACTCCAGTTTTTACGGAATCAATACATCATTCTGCTGATGAACTTGCAAGATTTAAAAACCTTGCAGAGCAGGAGAATTTTAGAAAACAGGAAGTGATAAAAATACTTAAAGCACATGGGGTTGACTTAAAAACGCTCAATGCAGTAGTGGGAAGAGGGGGAATTTTGAAACCGATAAAGGCAGGTACATACATGGTGAATGAAAAGTTGCTTTTTGATTTAAAACATTCAAAAGTGGAGCATGCATCAAATCTTGGTGGGATTATTGCGTATGAAATTGCAAAACCACTTGGAATTCCTGCTTTTATAGCAGATCCAGTATCTGTTGATGAGTTTGAGCCTCTTGCAAGAATCTCAGGGTTAAAGGAAATTGAACGCCTTTCCCTTCTTCATACGCTTAATATAAGGGCAAATGCCTATAGGTATGCAAAAGAAAAAGGGAAGGTGTTTTCAGATTTAAATTTAATTGTAGCACATCTTGGGGGTGGAATTTCGATTGCACCCATTAAAAATGGAAAGATTGTTGATGTGAATAATGCAAATGAAGGTGGGCCATTTTCTCCAGAACGTGCCGGAGGCTTACCTTCTATTGATATTGTAAAAATGGCTTATTCTGGAAAATACTCCGAAAAAGAACTAAAAAGACTTCTCACAAAACGTGGAGGTATGATTTCTTACCTGAACACAAACGATATGAAGGAAGTTATAAAAAAGATGGAAAGTGGAGATGAGTATGCCAAACTCATATTTAACGCAATGTGCTATCAAATTGCGAAAGAGATTGGTGCAATGGCCACTGTACTGAAAGGTAATGTTGAAGCAATAATACTTACAGGTGGTGTCTCTTACAACAAACAAGTTGTAGATGAAGTAAAAAAACGCGTAGAATGGATTGCTCCTGTGATTGTTTACCCGGGTGAAAAAGAACTTGAGGCACTTGCTTTTGCTGCGTTAAGAGTTTTACGTGGAGAAGAGTCCCCACTCGAATATGTTTAGGAGGTGTAGCGTATGTTTAAAACTTTTGATGAGTTGTTTAAGCATTTGAAAACGAAAGGCAGGGAAAGAATTGTTGTTGCGGGCGGTGAGGATATAGAAGCCCTAAAAGCGGTTAAGGAAAGTTATGATCATGGTTTTGGAAAAGCGGTTCTTGTTGGTTTTGAGGATAAAATTAAAAGTTCTTTAGATACACTTGGGAGTGATGATTTTGTTGAAAAACTTGTTGGGATTTCTTTTGAAGAAGAAAAAGGTACGGTAGCAGTGCGCGAAATAAAACAGGGCGGAGGAGTACTTTTAAAAGGTCAGATAAAAACAGCCTATCTTTTGAAGGCAGTTTTAGATAAGGAGAATGGCTTACGGACAGACAAAATGATAAGCGATGTGTTTGTATTTGAAGACACTGTTGTTTCTAAAAAACTTGTTCTGATGAGTGATGGTGGTGTAAATATCAATCCTGATCTAAAAACATTAATTGCAATCATTGAAAATGCGGTGGAAGTTGCTCACAAACTCGGGAATGAAAATCCAAAAGTGGCGTTGCTTTCAGCTGTAGAGGTGGTTAATCCTGATATGGAGGATACACTAAATTGGTCCATAATTTCTAAAATGAACAAAAGAGGACAGATTAAGGGGTGCGTTATAGATGGCCCACTTGCACTTGATAATGCGATTTCTAAGTATGCTGCTGAAAAGAAGGGAATTAAATCTGAAGTTGCTGGAAATGCAGATATTCTTATTGTTCCTAACATTGTTGTTGGTAATGTATTTGGAAAATCTCTCGCATACTATTCAAAATTTAAAAATGCTCATATAATAATGGGAGCGAAGGTTCCAGTTATGATTCCTTCGCGTGCCGATAGAAGTGATGTTAAGTTTAATTCTATAGCACTTGCAATAGCAAGTAAAACAATTTAGTTAAGGAGGATTATATGCTTAAATCGTTGGAAGCAATTGTAGAAGAAGTTAAAAAAAGAGAAAAACGCACTGTATCAGTTGCCTATGGACAGGATTTGCACACATTACAGGCAATTGAAAAAGGTGTGAAAGAAGGTCTATTCAACGCAATCGTTTTTGCAAGTAAATCAGAGGTAGAAAGAGTAGCAGCTGCTAACAACATTGATACAAGTCTTTTTGAAGTTGTGGATGTGCCTGAAGAAGATGAAGCAATCAGACAAGCAGTAAGGGCTGTTAGACAAAAGAGAGCTGATTTGCTTATGAAAGGCCTTTGCCATACTGCGAATTATATGAGAGGTATTTTAAACAAAGAAGAGGGTTTGTTGCCTCCGGGTGCAATTCTTTCACACGCCTTTATAATCGAAATACCTACATATCACAAACTCATGGTTGTTTCGGATGCTGCTGTTATTCCTCAACCGGATCTCAATATGAAAAAGGCAATGATAAATTACAACGTTGCAATTTCCCATAAATTGGGAATTGATAATCCAAAAGTTGCTGTAGTTGCTGCAGTTGAAACGGTAAATCCAAAAATGCAAGCAACTGTAGATGGTGCTCTTCTTTCAAAAATGAATGAGAGAAACCAGATAAAAGGGTGTATTGTTGACGGCCCACTTGCTCTCGATCTTGCTGTTTCAAAAGAAGCCGCAGAAATCAAAAAAGTTCGTTCCGAGGTTGCAGGTGATGCTGATATTTTAATCTTCCCAAATATAGAAACCGGAAATGCTTTTTATAAATGCACCACAAAACTTGGAAATGCAAAGATTGCTGGTATAGTTACCGGCACGACAGCGCCAGCAGTTTTGACTTCGAGAGGGGATAGTGAGGATTCTAAATTCTTCTCACTTGCACTTGCTGCTTTGATTGCGGAAAAATAAATTTTGTGAATTTTTTTAAATTGGTATAATAAAAAATTAAATGGAGATAAGGAGAGTGAAATGGGCGACATGGGTGAAAAAGATGTTTATAAAGAGGTAAATCCTAACGATGTAGAGTCTATTCTTGAGGCAATTTCTGTTGAAAAATTGCCGCGAAGTGGAAGTTCAGAAAACGTTGTTAAGGAAGAATCAAATGAAAAATCAAAAGAGATTGACTCAAAAGATCCAATGAGTCTTGCAAAGCATTATGTACCAAAACCGTTTAGACGGGGTGATATAATTACCGTTACGGTTGTAAAGTTAGAAAAAGACGGAATAATGGTTAATGCCGGTGGAAAAGGTGACTATTTTATCCCTCTTAAAAATCTTTCATTAAAACAAATTTCGTCTCCAGAGGAAGTTGTTAAGGTAGGCGATAAAATTGATGTTTATGTATTAAAAGAAAGAGATTCAAAAGGCAATGCTGTTCTCTCAAAGAAAAAAGCAGATTACATTGAAAAATGGAAAGAGTTAAAAGAAAAACAAATAAAAGGTGAAACTGTAAGAGCTAAAGTTACTAAAGCAATAAAAGGCGGCCTTTTAGCAGACGTAGAGGGTATAATTGCATTCCTTCCGCAATCTCAGGTTGGCTTGAAAAAAGGAGAATCACTTGAAGACTACGTAGGGAAGGAATTTGAAGTAAAGATTCTTGAAGTGGATCCTGCTATAAGGAGAATGGTGATTTCCAGAAGGGAATTCCTGAGAGAACAAAAAGAAAAAGAGAAAAAGGAAGCCCTTGTTAATCTGAAAAAAGGTGAAATAATTGAGGGTGTTGTAAGAACTATCAAAGATTTTGGTGTTTTTGTAGATATTGGACATGGGATTGATGGTTTTGTAAGGTTGAGCGAGTTAACCTGGGGTAGAAGAAAAAAGCCATCAGAAGTTGTTAAAAAGGGTGAAACCGTGAAAGTAAAGATCCTTAACGTCAATCTTGGAAACGGTAAGGTTTCTTTAAGTCTTAAACAGACAAAACCTTATCCATGGGATATTGTTGAAGAAAAGTTCCCGGTAGGATCAACGGTTGAAGGTACAGTAATACGAATTCATCCGTTTGGTGCGGTGGTAGAACTTGACGATGGAATTACAGGTCTTGTACATATTTCCCAACTTGATGTTAAGAGAGTAAATAAGGTTGACGATATTGTTAAATTGGGTGATAAAATAAGAGTAAAAGTTCTTAATATAGACAGGGAGAACAAAAAAATGAGGTTAAGCAGGAAGGCAGTTGTGGAGGAGGAAAATGCCTAATAAGCCGTTAAGGCTTAACAAAGAGCAAGTTAAAAAATTTCTTCCACACCGCGATCCTTTTCTATTTGTTGATGAAATTATAGAAGTAGTTCCAGGGGAGAGGGTTGTCGGGAAGAAAGTTGTTCGTCAAGATGAATTCTTTTTTAAGGGGCATTTTCCTGGTATACCTATTTTTCCTGGGGTTATTCTAATTGAAACACTTGCTCAGGTTTCTGCGTTTATAATTCTTACTATACCAGGAAAAGAAAACCTTTTTGGTTTGTTTACTGGTGTAGATAAATTTCGATTTAGACAGGTTGTAAAACCAGGTGATATTCTTATAATAAAATCCCATGTTGTTTCGTTTGGACATGGTCTGGCGAAAAGCGAAGGGAAAATTTATGTAGGCGATAAAATTGTTGCGGAAGGGATTGTTTCCGCAATGTTTGTCGATAAAAAAAGAGTATTGGAGGAGGAATGATGGGTAATGTCGGTATAGTTGGCCTTGGCAGTTATGTGCCTGATAAGGTCGTAACAAATTTTGATCTTGAGAAATTTCTTGACACTTCTGATGAGTGGATAAGAACCAGAACGGGGATTATCGAGAGACGTTTTGCCGATGATAGCCAAACAACAAGTGATCTTGCTGCAATTGCTGCGAAGCGAGCAATTGAAGACGCTGGAATTTCTCCAGAGGATATTGGACTCATTATTGTTGGCACTAATTCTCCGGATATGCGTTATCCTGCAACTGCATGTTTAGTGCAAGATAAGATAGGTGCTAAGAATGCTGCTGCATTTGACTTACAGGCAGGGTGTCCTGGTTGGATCTATGCTACTACAGTAGGTGCTCAATTTGTTAAAACTGGTATGTATAAATATGTTTTAACGATTGGTGCTGAAGTTATTACAAGAATGATGGATAGAACTGATCGTTATACCTATGTACTTTTTGGTGATGGTGCTGGTGCTACTATTCTTGGGAATGTTGAAGAGGGAGGTTTTAAATCATTTGAACTCTATGCAGATGGCAGTCTTGCAGAGCATCTTACCCTTCCTGCAGGTGGTTCAAAAATGCCGTTCAGTAAAGAAGTTCTTGAAAAAAGGCTTCATTATACCAGGATGAATGGCAAAGAAGTTTTTAAATTTTCTGTAAGAGAAATTGGAAGGATTTCTAAAAATGTTATAAATAAAGCAGGACTTACTCCTGAAGATATCCGTTGGTTTATTCCGCATCAAGCAAATTTGCGTATAATAGATGCTGGAATGAAAAGGCTGGGAATTCCGAAAGAGAAGGTTGTTGTAACAATAGATAAGTATGGAAATTCTTCAGCAGCCTCTATACCTGTTGCGCTTGATGAAATATATCGAGCAGGGAAAATCAAAAAAGGAGACCATATTCTTATGGTTTCATTTGGAGCAGGTATGACTTCAGGTGCATTTATTGTGGAGTGGTCAAAATGAGAGCATTTGTGTTTCCTGGACAGGGTTCCCAATATGTGGGAATGAGTAAGAAAATCCCTGAATCCTCATTGAAGAAGGAACTTTTTACAAAGGCTTCGGATATTTTAGGCTTCGACCTTCTCTCACTTTGTGATAATGGTCCAGCAGAAGCATTAACATCTACAGAAAATACTCAGCCTGCATTATTTACTGTTTCTTCTATATATGATATTATGCTGAAAGATAGGGGAATAAAACCAGAAATTGTTGCTGGTCATAGTCTTGGTGAGTATTCTGCATTGTTTTCTGCAGGTGTTATTTCTTTTGAAGATGGTGTTTCTCTTGTAAGGAAACGTGGATTGTTAATGAAATCTGCATCAGAGAAGGCACCGGGGAAAATGCTTGCAGTAATTGGATTAAAAGAGGAAAATTTGCAAAACTTACTTAAAGAGGCGTCAAAAGCAGGAGTTATTGTAGCAGCAAATTTCAATTCGCCAGGACAAATTGTTCTGTCTGGAGAATCTGCTGCAATTGAAAAGGCACGTTCTATTGCAAAAGAATTTGGCGCACGTCTTGCAAAAGTTCTTGCAGTTTCAGCTCCGTTTCACTCTCCTTTAATGGAGCCTGTAGTAGAAGAAATGAGTTCCTTTATTGATAAGATAGAATTTAAAGAACCATCTGTCCCGATTGTGCAAAATGTTACTGGAGAGATAGTAGAAGACATTTCTACCATAAAAGAAAATCTTAAAAAACAACTTACCGGTCCTGTGTTATGGACAAAGACACTTGATACAATGGATAAGATGGGTGTAAATGAGTTCTATGAAGTTGGTCCTAAAAATGTGTTAAAGGGGCTGATTTCGAGAACTTTAAAAGGAGTAGATATAAAACTTGTGGAGGAAATCTTCAATGCTTAAAATTGATCTAAGCGGTTTGAAAGCAGTAGTGACTGGTGGATCAAGAGGTATTGGTAGAGCTATTGCTGTTACACTTGCCGATTGTGGCGCAGATGTTGCAATTCTCTATGCACACAATAGGGAAGCAGCAGAGGAAACGGTAAATATGATTAAAGCAAAGAACAGAAATGTGCTTTCATTTAAATGCAATGTTGCAAACGAAGAGGATGTTGAGAAAACAGTTCAGGATATTGTTAAGGAGTTTGGAAGAATAGACATTCTTGTTAATAATGCCGGGATAACAAGAGATGGCCTTATTATGAGGATGGATGTTGCTGATTGGGATAAGGTTTTAGAAACAAACCTGAAAGGTGCTTTCCTTATGACGAAGCACACTGTAAAGTATATGATGAAAAATAGATTTGGCAGGATAATAAATATATCTTCAATTGTTGGACTTATTGGGAATATTGGGCAAGCAAATTACGTTTCTTCCAAGGCCGGGCTTATTGGATTAACGAAAGTTACAGCGATAGAATATTCTGCAAGGAATATTACTGCAAATGCTATAGCCCCTGGTTTTATAGAAACGGACATGACAAGGAAGCTTTCAGAAAAAGTAAAAGAACAGTTCTTGCAAAAAGTTTTAAAAAGAATACCTGGAAAGCCTGAAGATGTTGCAAATGTTGTTGCTTTCCTTGCTTCGCCACTTGCCTCATATATTACTGGTGTTACTATTTTAGTCGATGGTGGTTTAAGTTTAGGATAATAAAATTTTCAAAGGAGGTTTTACTATGGACGAAAAAGAAATCAGAGAAAAAGTTGTGGAGATTGTAAAGGACAAACTTGGCGTGGAAGATGATAAAATTACCGATGAAGCCAAGTATGTTGATGATCTCGGTGCAGATTCTTTGAGCCTTGTTGACATCGCTATGGCCCTCGAAGATGAATTCGGAATGAAGATTCCGGATGAGGACATTGAAAAGATTACTACCGTAGGGGCAACGATTCAGTACATTAAAGAGCACCTAAAATAATATGAAAAGAGTTGTTATAACTGGTTTGGGAATTGTCTCTCCAATTGGAATTGGAATTGACAACTACTTGACTTCTCTAAAAAACGGTGTATCCGGAACTGCTCGTATTACACTTTTCGACCCTACGGATTTTCCAGTTCAAATTGCGGCGGAAGTTAAAGATTTCGAAGCTGAGAAGTACTTTGATAAAAAAGAAATTAGACGGTTAGACAGGGTACAGAAATTCGGCTTTGTTGCAGCAAAAGAGGCAATTGAAGATTCAGGATTAAACCCGGATTCTGAAGATAAAGAACGGGTTGGAGTTTATTTTACTTCTGGTGTTGGAGGGCTTGAATCCCTCTGGGAGCAATTCCACGTTTTGGCTGAAAAAGGCCCAAGGAGAGTAAGCCCTTTCCTTATTACTGAACTAATTGTCGATGCTATTCCTGCATATATAGCGTTAAGGTATGGTTTTAAAGGCACAACTCTTTCTGCTGTTGCTGCATGTGCATCTGCAACTCAGACTCTTGGAGAAGCTATGCTTGCTATACAGAGAGGCGATCTTGATGTTATTATAGCAGGTGGCGCTGATGCTGCGATTAATCCTCTTGGTGTTGCAGCGTTCGCTTCAATGAGGGCTCTTTCAAGAAGAAATGATTCTCCAGCAGATGCATCAAGGCCGTTTGACAAAACAAGAGACGGATTTGTTATGGGAGAAGGTGCTGGTGCACTTGTCCTTGAATCTCTTGAACATGCAAAGAAACGCGGTGCTCATATTTATGCTGAACTCGCCGGATACGGTTCTACAACAGATGCTTATCATACTACTGCACCAGATCCAACGGTTTCTCAGATTAAACGTGCGATGAATATGGCTATTTCAAGTGCAGGCATCTCTCCAGATGATGTTGATTACATTAATGCGCATGGCACCTCAACTCCAATGAATGATAAATATGAAACAAAAGCAATCAAAGAGATTTTTGGAGAAAGGGCTTATCAAATTCCTGTAAGTTCAACTAAGTCGATGATTGGGCATCTTCTCGGTGCTTCTGGTGCGGCGGAATCTGTTGCTACCGTTCTCTCTATTGAACACGAAACTGTGTTCCCTACAATTAATTACAGAGAAAAAGATCCAGAGTGTGACCTTGATTATGTGCCGAATGAACCAAGAAAGCACAAAATTAATGTTGCTCTTAAAAATTCATTTGGATTTGGTGGACACAACGTTTCATTAATCTTTAAGAAATTTAGGGAGTAGTAAATTAAAAATAGGCCGAGTTCATCTCGGCCTTATTCCTTTTTCATCGGTCTTTCCATAAGCAACTTTAACATTTTTTTTGGATTTTTATTTTTGTAAATTATTTTGTATATAGCATCTGTTATCGGCATATAAATTTTCTCTTTTTCTTTTATTTCGTAAACAGATTTTACTGTATATAATCCTTCAACAACTTTAGTAGTTAACTCTTCTATTTCTTCTTTTGTTCTTCCTTTTCCGATTTCTTCTCCAGCCCATCTGTTTCTACTGTTATGACTGAATGAAGTTGCAATTAAGTCTCCCATTCCAGAAAGTCCGTAAAATGTTTCTTTTTGTCCACCAAACAGTTCACCAAATCTTATTAGTTCAGTTACTCCTCTTACTATTAAAGAAGATTTACTGCTATCGCCGAAGCCCAGCCCATCGCTGATGCCTGAACCTATTGCAAGGACATTTTTCAAAGATCCTCCAAGTTCAACGCCAACTATATCCGTTGTGTAGTAAACACGAAAATAATTAGTGCTAACAATCTTCTGCAACTCTTTTAAAATGCTTTCAGATTTTCCTGCTATTACTGTTGCTGCAGGCATTTCTTTAGCTATTTCTATTGCGAAGTTTGGACCAGATAAACTTGTTATATTTTCTGCGTTTACTGTTTTCCAGATCTCTTTTATTATTACAGACATTCTTTTGTTGGTTTTATTTTCTATACCTTTTGCGAGATTGATTACAAGAGGACTGTTTTTAGGAGAAACATTCTCTATTACACTTCTTAATTTTTGTGCTGGAACTGCAAGGACAATTAGATCTTTCTCACAAACTGCTTCTTCAAGTGAGTTTGTTATTTCATCAATGTGCGTAATTTTTACGCCCTTTAAATAGAAAATATTTTCTTTCCACTCTTTTATCGAGCGTAAAGTTCTTTCACTATGACTCCACAGTGTTATTTCAAATCCTTTTTTACCAAGCATCTCGGCAAATGTAGTGCCCCATCCACCTGCTCCTATAACCCCAATTTTCATTTTTTCTCGATCTCCTTTATTACTTTGTTTATTAACCAGCGTGGTGTGGAAGTTCCAGAAATTATTCCTATTGTTTTGCATCTTGAAAGATCTATCCGTTTTATACCGCTTTCATTTTGCACAAAAAATGTGTTTTTATTTATTTTTTTAGCAATCTCAACTAATCTGTTTGTGTTTGCGCTTGCTTTTCCTCCTATTACAATTACGCAGTCAGTTTTTAATGCTATAGTTTGTGCTTCTTTTTGCCTTCTCAATGTTTCATCGCACACGGTATTAAAAAATCTTACTTCCTTAGAGTATCGCAGGAATTTTTCTGTTACTGAAAACAACATATCTTTAAACGCTGTTGATTGTGCTACTATACCAATTTTCCCATATTTTTTATCCGGTACTTCCTCGCTGTCTTTAAATATTCCTATGAGGTTTTCTCCTGCTGCATTGGATAGCACTTTTACCTCTCTGTGTCCTTCATCTCCTACGATTACTATTCCGTAGTTTTCCTTTACCAATTTTTCAATTATTTTTACTGTTCTTAGAACGAGTGGGCAGGTTGTATCTACGATTTTTTTGAAATTCTTTTTTGCAATTCTTGTTTCTTCCTTTGTTGCTCCATGTGCTGGAAGTATTAATACCTCTCCTCCTTTTTCCAGATCTTTTATAGGCATAATACCTTTTTCTTTAAGTCTTTTTACTTCTTCTTCATTGTGGAGTATTGCGTCAAGCGTGTAAACGTTTTTGTATTTTTCAGCAAGTTCTTCTGCGAGTTTTATCGCACGCTCTACTCCGAAGCAAAAACCAGAATTGTTTGCTATTATAATTTTTCTTTTGATATTTCCACACATTTTTTAATCTCTTCTATTACGTAGTTTGCTGCCTTTTCATAAAAATCCTTGTCATGTGGATTGAAAAGTTCCCATACTTTAACGGGTTTTCCAAAAGTGATTACAATGTGCCGTGGTTTTGGAAACCCTCCTTTTTTAGGAAGTGCTTCTTTTGTGCCTGCTAACCCTATTGGAAGAATCGGTGCTTTTGCCCTGTAGGCTATAAATATAAAGCCTTTTTTTGGAACGCCTAATTCATCTGCTTCAACTCTTGTTCCCTCGGGAAACATAAGTAAAGGCTTTCCTTCTTTTAATACATTTATTGCAGTTCTTAAACTTTCTATATCTGCAGAATTCCTTTTAAGTGGGATTCCTCCCATAGTTTTAAGATACCATGCTTGTAATTTGTTATTGAAAAGTTCTTCTTTAGCCAGTGTATACATTTTTCTGGGAAGTGCTCTTCCCACAATTGGTATGTCAAGGCCACTTTTGTGGTTTGGTGCAGCAATGAACCCACCTTTCCTGGGGACATTTTCTACACCTATAATGGTAAGGTTGAAATATAGTTTAAATATTACTTTTGCTACTGCATGGGTTAGTTCGTAAAGCATATTCTTTCCCCCCATAGAATTGCATAATTCTGTTTACCACTTCGTCTATTGTTAATCCGGTGGTGTCTATAACGTAAGCATCTTTCGGAATTTTTAACGGTGCAACATCTCTCGTTGAATCAATTAAATCTCTTTCTTTGAGATTTTTCAAAACCTCGTTAAAAGTTATAGTAGTTATTCCTTTTTTAATCAATTCTTTGTATCTCCTGTTTGCTCTTTCTTCGATTGTTGCAGTCAAGTAGACTTTCAGAAATGCATTTTTTAAAACTACAGTTCCAATATCCCTACCTACCATTACTACGTTTTGTTCTTTTGCAGCGTTCCTTAACATTTCTGTAATCTTTGCTCTTATTTGTGGCACTGTGGATACAGGAGAGACGAGATTGTCCACTTTGCGAGATCTTAGTTCGCTGAGTGGAATTTCAGAATTGTTTAGTATAATCCTTCCTTTTTTAAATTTTATCTCTGTGTTTTCAATGATTCTTTCCCACCTGCTTTTTTCGTTTTCTGCTTTGTTTAAAATAATGGAAAGTGTTGCTGCCCTGTAAAATAAACCACTATCAATAAAAACAAAACCAAGTTTTTCAGCAAGAATTTTTCCTACTGTTGATTTTCCACTTCCTGAATCCCCGTCGATTGCTATATTTCTATTTGCTTTCATATTCTGCTATTTTTTTAATTCTTCTCCCGTGTCTTCCCCCTGTAAAACTTGCGTTGAGCCATGCGTTTGTAATTTCTTTTGCAAGTTCAACTCCAAGTACTCTTCCTCCCATACATAGTATATTAGCATTGTTATGCTCCCTTGCAGAGTGTGCAGAATACACATCACTTACAAGGCTCGCGCGTATCCCTTTTACTTTGTTTGCTGCTATTGACATACCAATACCTGTTCCGCAGATGAGGATACCAAAATCTTCTTCTCCTTTTGCTACACTTTCAGCAAGAGGAATTGCATAGTCTGGATAATCAACCCTCTCTTCCGAATGAGTGCCAAAATCTTTAACTTCTATCCCTTTTTCTTCAAGAAACTTTTTTATTTCCTCTTTAAGTTTGAAACCAGCATGATCTGATCCTATTGCTATTTTCATATTCGCCTCCTAATATTAAATAATTATATCACATTTGATTTTATAGCAAATTTTCTTAAAATATGAAAACGCTTTGAGGAGGTTTTAATGGAAGGATTTGGGAAAATAAAGAATAAAACTGTTGAAATAATTAATGATGATGAATTAAAGGAGAGATTAAAACGAGGGAAAAAACTCAGAGTGAAATTAGGAGCAGATCCAACAGCACCGGATTTACACCTTGGACATTACGTTGTCCTTCGAAAGTTGATGGATTTTCAGGAATTAGGCCATACTGTTGTATTCATAATTGGTGATTTTACTGCTCTTATTGGAGACCCTTCGGGCCGTTCTAAAACAAGACCGCCTTTAACTCGTGAGCAAATAGAGGAAAACGCAAAAACTTATTTTGAGCAGGTTTTCAAGATTTTAGATAAAAACAAAACTGAGATCCATTTCAATTCAGAATGGCTTTCTAAAATAGATTTAGAGAAGTGGATCAGGATTTCTTCAAAATTCACTGTGGCAAGGATTTTAGAAAGAGATGATTTTTTAAACAGGTATAAATCCGGTATTCCTATCTTTTTCCATGAATTCTTTTATCCAGTGATGCAGGCATATGATTCTGTGGCGATAGAGGCGGATGTAGAACTTGGGGGCACAGATCAAAAATTCAATCTTATGATGGGAAGAAGATTACAGGAAGCATTTGATATGGAACCCCAGATTGCAATTATTATGCCTATTTTGAGGGGACTTGATGGTGTTAAAAAAATGAGTAAGAGCCTTGGCAACTACGTGGGTATAACAGAAGATCCAGATTCAATGTACGGCAAAATAATGTCAATACCAGATGAACTCATTTCAGAGTACTTTTTCCTTGTGCTGGATCGTAGTGAAGAGGAAGCAAAAGAGATTGAAAGGATAATAAAATCCGGAAAAGAAAATCCAATGAATTTAAAGATGGAACTTGCAAGAGGTGTTGTAGAACTCTTTCACAGTAAAGATGCTGCGATAAAGGCAGAAAGCAATTTCAAAAAAGTCTTTAGTAAAAGAGAAATTCCAGATGAAATAGAATCTATTGAGGTTTCAGATTTTGTAAAAGATGGAAAACTCGACCTTGTAAACCTTCTATACTCAAAGGGAATTGTAAAGTCAAAGAGCGAAGCAAGAAGACTTATTTCCCAGGGTGGTGTTAAGATTAACGATGTAAAACATACGGATCCTAAAACTCTTGTACCGTTTAAAGATGGTGATGTTTTAAAGGTTGGAAAAAGAAAATTTTTCAGGTTAAAAGTGTAATGATCTAACGAATATTGCTTGTTAGAACGGGAGGTGATAATTACCTCCCATTTTTTATTGACAAATTGTATTAGTGTATTATAATGGTAATACACATAGGTGAAAATGAATAACAGGAGGTAAATATGAAAAAAGATAGCATATTTGGTTTGATTGTTGTTGCATTCCTTGTATTTGTTGTTGTTTTTGCAATTTTTAAAGGTAGTTCCGGGAAAAATGGATCTGTTGTACCAAAAGTTAAAACAGGCAGTAGTATTTCGGTTATCAGTTTAGATGGTGTTATAGGTGAGGGAGTGACTTCTCTGACTTCTTCTAATTCAATAACGGTAAAAGAGGTTAAAGATCTTTTAAAAGAGTGCGAGAGTGATCCTTCAAAAGCAGTAATTATAGAAATTAACAGTCCTGGTGGTGCAGTTGAACCAACACAGGAAATTTACGATGAAATTTTAAATTTCAAGAAAAAAACAGGAAAGAAGGTTTACGTGTGGATGAGGGGAGTTGCTGCTTCTGGTGGTTACTATATTTCTTGTGCTGCCGATAAGATTGTTGCAATGCCAACAACAATAACAGGGAGTATTGGTGTAATAATGGAACTTGTTAATTACGAAGGGCTCCTTGAAAAAATTGGCGTTAAAGAAGTTGTAATAAAAAGTGGAAAATTTAAAGATATGGGGTCTCCTGTCAGGCAAATGACGGAAGAGGAGAAAAAAATGTTTCAAAATCTTATTGATGAAACTTACAAGCAGTTCTTTGATACGGTTGAGAAGGCGAGGAATATTCCACCAGATAAACTTAAGCAAATTGCCCAGGGCCAGATATACACAGGAATTGATGCAAAAAAATTGGGCCTTGTCGATGCAGTGGGTAATTTCCAGTTTGTAGTTGATATGGTAAAAAAAGATCTTAATTTAAAAGGAAGTCCTCAAATTATAACTCATGAAACGCATAAGAGCATATTTTCACTGTTCGGAGAGAAGAGTTTTATTTCTCAACTTTCAGTAATTAATGGTTTAAAGCCTATGAAACTTGAATATATGCTTCAACCTTGATCTCGTTAAAAAGGAGGCTTAAACTTATGAACAAAACATTTGAATTAATATGGAAAACAATTGTAAACCCAAAAGAGGCATTCGATATCATTAGAGAAGAGAAACCTTTATACACCTCTCTAATATACCTGCTTCTCTTTGGGCTTGTTTCAGTTGTTGCCGGACATTTTGCATCTCAAAACATAAATCTTTCCTCT
>Ga0256914_1000974_pt1 | contig 27270 bp, 27 predicted proteins | sample HulkmetaG_FD_191571 | JGI IMG/M metagenome (GOLD analysis project Ga0256914, IMG submission 191571) | Hydrothermal chimney microbial communities from Main Endeavour vent field at the Juan de Fuca Ridge, Pacific Ocean - Hulk | ecosystem: Environmental > Aquatic > Marine > Hydrothermal vents ... | reverse complement strand
TCATCCAGGTACTCTTTTATAAATTCAAACGCTCCGTCATCATTTGGAGTAATGGATTTAAAAGATAAAAGTTTGAAAAAAAGTTCTTTTGTAGTCACTGCAAAACCTTTTTATTTTATTACTATGTATTTTAGTCTAATTTAGATTATGTTTAATAGATAAAAAGTTTTTAAATGAGTTTTTTCTAAAAATTATTTCTTTTCGTAAACCCTCTTTGTCTGTTACAACAAAAACGAGAGGAAATAATTGAAATCATACTTCCAAGGAGTTTTGGATATTTATCAAAATTTACAACATCTCATAATCGATATCAAAAGAGAACTGAGGAAAATTTTTATACAGCAGAGTTTCTATCTTCTGCAAATACAAAAGAGCTGATTTTTCATCAGGGGAGACAAAAACTACTGCCAAAGCCGCCTCTTTTGGATACTCTGAACTTATATCCAAAACGGAAAGATTATATCTTTTCAGTTTCTCTTTCAAAGAGTTCAAAACTGCCCTTCTGCCTTTTAAACCTTCGACAAAAGGAAGTTCAAACTCTATGATTGCATTTGTTATAATCATCTATATATAGTTTTGTACCCATCTTACCAGACTTGAAGCATCCATAACACCTGATTTTCTGTCTGCCTCCATACCGTTTTTAAAGATGATGATCGTGGGAATACCTCTTATGGCATATCGTGCGGCTATAACCTGGTTTGACTCGGTATCTACTTTGGCAAATCGTGCTTTTAGGGGAAAGCTTTTTGCTGCAGCTTCAAAATTTGGCGCCATCATCTGACACGGACCGCACCATGTAGCCCAAAAATCAACAACAACGGGAATATCACTGTTTGTTATGAGATGATCAAAACTGTTTTGATCCAAAGAGACGGGTTTTGTATCCAAAAGAGAGTGTTTGCATCTTCCGCAGTTTGCCTTTTTAAGCTCTTTATTGGCAGGAATGGCATTAACAGCACCGCAGCTTGGACATACTGTTTTTATTTTATCCATTTGCTATCTCCTTCTTTTGAAAAATTTATTTTAAGATTATAGCATATTTGAGATTTTACAGATTTTGCAACAGAGGTTGGTTAGTGATAAAGATAGGAGATTCTAACCTCTCTTTATATCAAAAAAGAGTGAGATTTTCTCCAAAATAATATTTTGTTCCTGAATTTTCTGCTCTAGTTTTTGGATTTTCAAAGAGTTGTTTAGAGATTTCAGATCAAGTTTTGTTTTCATTCCCGCTTTTACTTCCAAATCTGTAAAATCATACAACTCATCATATAATTTTATCATACGCTTTGCAACTTTGATCTTTTCTTTGTAATCTTTTATATTGAAAAGATGTTTGTCATACTCATATTCCAGCTCTTTTTGTCTGTCCGTTTTGGCAAGTTTGCTCTGAAGATATGCTATTTTACTAGACTCTATATCATTTTTGCTGTTATAGTTAAGAGGCATGGAAAGTTTTATGCCATAAGAGTATTCATCCGACTCATAGTTTTGAAAATTTCCTTCGATTTTACTGTAACCGTAGGAACCGTTTAGAGCTACTTTTGGAAGATAGGATGATTTTACGGCTTTGTATTTTGCCAGATCGCTTTTTATCTGTTTGTCAAAACGAAGCAGTTGCAGATGGGAAGAGAGATAGGATTTTTTATCTACAAGCGGAATTTTTGGAATCCGTAATCTTTTGATATTTTTTTCTCCCACGATCTTTTTCAGTTCGTAATATTCGTTTCTCAAAAGATTTTGAATATTTATAAGAGATGTCCTTGCATTGTCGCTCTCAATCGTTACGCGGTTGAGTTCGCTGATATCGGCATCTCCCGCTTTGTAACGCTCTTTTACGATCTCCACATCAATTTCACGGTTTTTCAGTATAAGTTTTGACTGTTTCAGTTTAAGTTCATCTCTTTTTATTTTTGTTTTTAAACTGTATATCTGTTTTAGATCAGCCGCCTCTTCGAGATCGATTCCCAGTTTTTGAACCTCTTTGAAAGCTTTTGCATAATCAATTGCATACCATATCCCTCCGCTTCTGAAAATATCCTGATTTAGGCTTATTTTGGCGGTTGTTGCTCTGCTATCCATATCGTTTGCGCTTACACTTCTGTTTTTTGAAACAGAGATATTCAAAGGTGATATCCAGCTGTTTTTCAGTTTGTCGGCATCTGCTTTTAACTTTTGGCGTTTTAGTTCCAAAATCTTCTCTTTTTCATAAGAGAGAGGAGAATCTGCCATCACAAAAGAGCAGATAAGAAGAAAAAGAGTCAATTTTCTCATTTTTTATCCCCTATCTCAACCGTTACGATCTTTCCAAACAGTGCGGGTTTTTGTTTTACAAGTTCAACTCTGTAAGATGAGATATATTTCTCATCGGTTGTCAAAGCAACTTTTTGAATTTTATAACCGTGATCCTCTCTACCGTCTATCAGGATTTTTTTATTTTTTATATTCTCTTTGTCTTTTGCATCAAGATAGAGGATGATACGACTTGCGCTTGTATCTTCTATATCCATCAGTTTCATTCCGGGCATAACAAAAGTTCCCTCTTTTACATAAAGCTTTTTTAGATATCTGTTTTTCAGACTGATCTCTTTTTTGTTTATGATGTCTTGAAGTTTTGCGATAGCGTTTAAAAGGTCTCGTTTTTGGATTTGGAGGTTTAGAAGTTCGCTTTTGTATCTCTCTTTTGCAAAGATACTCTTTCCTTTTAGATTTTTTATGCGTTCAAACTGATCTTTTTTGATTTTTATCTCATTTTCTAAAAATCTCAGCTTCATTTTGCTGTTGGCAAGTTCTTTTGATTCCAAATCGTGATCAATTATCAAAACTTTTTTGTTTAGAAGTTTCAGCTCGTCTTTTTGGTCAAGTTTTATGATTTTACCCGAAACTTCCGAAGATATGGTTGTTTTTTCATAAGGCTCTATTTTGGCTTTGTAAATCCCCGCCATTATCGGCAAAGACAGAATAAGGGCTAATGCTATTTTTCTCATCGGTCGCTCCTTGAAGGTTTTATTTTATTGACTACGGCGTAGAGTGCGGGAAGATATATGAGATTCAGTATCGTACCCCATAAAAGTCCAAATCCCAAAGATATGGCGATAGGCTGCAAAATAACCGCCTGTCCGGTTGCATAAAAAATCAGCGTAAAGAGTCCCAAAAATGTCGTGATGGATGTGATAAGGATGGGTCTTAGTCTGAGTTTTGCTCTCTCATAAAATGTCTCTGCCTCATGGGTACCGTGAAGAAAATCAAGCATGATAATTCCGTCATTTATCACAACTCCTGCAAGTCCCAACAATCCTATAACCGAAGGCATGGAGAGATTTACACCCAAAAGTTTATGTCCAAGAAGCGCTCCTAACATCGAAAAAGGGATAACAGACATAACCATCAGGGCGTATCTGATTTTTGAAAAAATAAACAAAAGCGTGATCAAAATCAAAAACAAAGCGATCACCACCGCACTTTGCATATCTTTTTTCAGCTGCTGGTTTTTCTCATTTTCACCAAGCAGATCAACGCTGATTCCCTCTTTTTTTATCTGTTGAATGGTTGGTTCGATCTCGCTTAAGACTTCCGGTGCCGTAATTTTCTTTTTATCGAGATTTGCAAAAACACTTTTGACAACTTTGCCGTCTCTTTTTTCTATCTTTTCATACTCTCTTGATTTGACGATATCAACCACATCGGTCAATTTGACTATCTTGCCAAAAGGCGTTGGGATCTCAAAATTTAAAAGCGTATCAAGATCGTCTTTGTAAAGCGCTCTTGTTTTGATCTCCATAACACCGCTTTCGTTGAATGTCATCGCTTTTTTACTGTCAAGAAAGTATCTTGAAACCTCTCTTGCTATCATAGCTTCGGAGAGTCCGAGTTTTTCTCCGTATCGGTTTATTTTTAGTTTGTACTCTTTTTTTCCAAGCTTTGCATTATCACTTACATCTTTTACATATTGGATACTTTTTAGTTTTTCTTCTAACAGTTTAACGGCAGACAAAATCTTTTTGCTCTCTTTTCCGTTTAGATTGATCTGTATATCACTTTTTATAAGACCCGGTTTATCCTCCATAACTCCAAGCTCTTCAAGATGATATTTTTTCTTAAGAGGCGCCAATTCCTTATTTAATATTTTTGCCATATCGTAAGTGTGTTTATCTCTGATTTTTTGGGGATCATCAAAATCAAAAGTAAAATTTAAAATGGGATTGATATAGGCATTGATAAAACTTTGGGGTTTCATATCGTAAAGCTCCAAAGTTATATAGATCATATTGTCGCCCTTTTCATTTTCACCCGCCAGTGAACGGCGGGAACCTATGATGGTGGAGGTGGCTTTTAGAGCATATTTGTCTTTGTGTTTTAGGATATGTTTTTCTATCTCTTTTGCGATCTGCCGTGATTTTTCTATCGGAGTGTTGATATCGGCTTTTGCGCTTACATAAAGATAGTTGCCGTCAAAACTCGGAAAGAAATTAAAGTGCATGGTTTTTATGATCATAACTGTAAGAAGAGGGATCAAAACCAAAAATGTAACCAAAAAGATATATTTGTATCTGATCATTTTATGAAGAAGATTTTCATAAAGATTTTGCAAAGGAGTCCAGTCCATAAAATTTTTCTGTTTTTTCAATATCTCTTCACTGTGGAGAGGAAGTAAAATAAAACTCTCTATCAAAGAGCCTATCAAGATCATAATCACCGCAATCGGAATCAAAATGATGAAATTTTTGATCTCTCCGCTCATCATAAAAAGAGGCAAAAATGCCGCAATAGTCGTCAGTGTCGCCAACGATACAGGCAAAATCATCTCTTTTGTGCCTTTTAAGACGGCTTCATGTTTGGGTATGCCTTCATTGATATATCTTTGTATGTTTTCCGCCACAACGATAGCATCATCAACAACGATACCGATAACGATCAAACCTCCAAGAAGAGAGACGATATTTACAGAATAACCCGTATAATAAATAAAGATAAGACCTATCGCAAAAGAGACCGGAATACCCATCGTTACAACCAAGGCAATCCTGAAATTAATCAAAATCGCCATTGACAAAAAAACCAAAATAAGACCGAACATCAGATTTGATATAACGGTATTCAGTCTGTCTTTGACCGGTTTTGAGGTATCTTGATAAAAATCAAAAAAGATATCAGGATACCTTTGTGAAAGTTCATTTTTTGCAAATATGCGAAGTTCTTCTGAAAGTTTTATCGCATTTCCTTCCGCTCCTTTTGAGATTACTAAAGTGATGTTTTTACGACCGTTAAATGTGGAGAGGGTTTTATCCTGCGGATATGTTATCTCTATTTTTGCGATATTTCCGAGTCTTATCTCTTTGCCATCTACTTTTATCAAAGTCTCTTCCCACCCCTTTTGATCCTCTTTTCCGTGTGTAGTGGAGAGAAATATATAATTTCCGCTTTGCTCTATATCTCCCACCGGATAGATATAGGAGAGAGAGGAGACAGTCTGCGCTACAAGAGAGGGATCAAGCCCGTATGCCTTGATCGCTTTTGTATCCAGACGCACTGAGATCTCCTCGTCGGCATCTCCATATATCTTTACTTCACTGATAAACGGGTTTCTGGCTATTTTTGATTTTATCTCTTTTGCCTTCTCTATAAGTTCTCCTTTGGAGAGTTTGTCACTAGAGAGAGAAAGGCTCATAAGAGGTCTGTTGTGAGTAAGCAACTGTGCAATCGGTTCAACCATATCGGGAGGGAGATATTGTCTTGTTTTGGCAATGGCATCTTTGGCTTTGTTAAGAGCATCTATCTTGTCTGTGCTTTGCGTCAAACTAAGAACGATTGTAAAAGTTCCCGGTCGTATAACGGTTTCTATCTTCTCTATACCGTTTATGTTTCCAAGCTCATCCTCTATATCCCGTACAGCCATTTTATCGAGATTTTCAGCACTTGTTCCCCCATATCCTCCGCTGATCATAATTTTATCCAAAGCTATTTCCGGAAACAGCTCTTTTGGAATGTTTATGTAGGAATTGACTCCCAAAAGAAGGATAAAAAAGAGAAGAACATAATTTAGCCGTTTGTTTTTGATAAAATATTTGATAATAGACATCATTTATTTATCCTTGAGAATAGAGAGAATCATCTGATGAAGCATTTTGGCATAGGTTTGAATATCATACTGTGGACAGGGCGGATGATCTTTTGCTCTGTTTTGCTTAAATTTTTCTCTTATGGAAGAGGAGATGATATAGTGATTTGCAGCACCTATCAAAACATCAAGAATCATAAAAGGATCAACTTCTCTAAACTGTTTTAGAGATATACCTTTGTTGATAATCGTGATAAGAACATTTGCTATTTCGATTATCAGAGCAAAAACATCTTTTGGGATATTGACTCCTCCGTCAAGTATCTCTCTGCTCATCAGTTCCACAAGAGTTTTCTCTCTTTGAAGCATCGTAACAATATAGAGTTTAAGCTGTGAAGTAGGATCCGACTCTGTATCAATAGTTTGATGAAGCGTTGTAACAAGTTTGCCAAATTTATATTTTAAAGCCGCTTCAAAAATTTCCTGTTTACCTTTATAGTAGTAATATAGTGTTGCCTTGTTGATCCCCGCCTCTTTGGCAAGAGCATCAACCCTGACCCCTTCAAAACCATGTTTTGCAAAGAGAGAAATTGCACTTTCTATAATCTTTATCTGTGTTTGAGTCATATTTTTTACTTTCATACCAACTGTTTGGTTGAATTATACCGACTGTTTGGTTAATATGTCAAGCTTTTTGGCTCATCAGCATAACTGAAAACCCAATGCCATTTCCTTAAGCAAAGTATATTTTGCAAATAACCTAAATTCAGGGTTTTTTGGAGACAGTATTTCAGCCTTGCCCTTGGCAGTGCTGAAATATTGTTTCCAAATTTCTTCCAAAAAACAGTTAAATATACAAAAGTAAAAATATTCCAAAAAGTATGCGATAGATGCCAAAAGGAACGAAAGTAAAGCGGGATAGAAATTCTATGAAAAGTTTTATCGTTATATAGGCTACTATAAATGCTGTTACAAATCCTACCGCCAAAACAACTCCATTGTCAAAATTGAACTCGTGATAATGTTTTAAGATATCATATCCGGTAACTGCCGCCATAACGGGTATGGCAAGTAAAAATGAGAACTCCGCAGAAGCTTTTCTGCTAAGATGAGAAAGCATACCGCCGATGATCGTAGAACCGGCTCTTGAAGTGCCGGGGATTAGGGAAAAGCATTGGGCTATACCGATGATCAGAGCCTGTTTGTAACTGACCTCTTCCACTTCCTGTACGAAATGATCCTTCTCCTTATAAAAATACTCCACTATCAAAAAAACAATTCCGCCTATGATAAACATCCATGCGACAACTTCTATACTAAAAAGAGCCTTAACCTGTTTGCTGAACAAAAAGCCCATCGCCCCGATAGGTATAAAAGCCAAGATAAGTTTCTTCCACAAATCAAACTCTTTAAATACTTTATCTTTATAGAGCAGTACAACAGCCAAAATAGCCGCAAACTGTATGATGACTTCAAAGCTTTTTTGCACACTGTCTTGTTCCAAACCCATCATGGCACTTGCCACTATCATATGACCGGTTGAGGAGATGGGTAAAAACTCAGTAAAACCCTCTATGATACCTATGATTACCGCTTGAAATATATCCATAAAAATTCCTTATATCAGATCTGCAAATTCATCTTCTTTTGAAGATTTGTTAAGATAGTTATCTATATTTTTGATAAGATTTTTTTTGTCGATCTTGTATCCGCCTCCGTTATACAAACTGCCCTCAAGAGCTACAACTATCTCTTTTATCTCTTTTGATCTATCGACATAAGGCAAAAGAATTTTTAACAACTCTTTATCATTTTTCGCATATTTGATCTTTTTTTGTATAGAGGTCTCTTTTGTTTTTGGTTTGAAGTTGAAATTTTTGAGCAAAAAGCCTATAAGCAGTCCCATTATAAAAGTAATAAATGCCAAAATATACAGTCTGTTAAAAGAGTCCATTTTAACCTCTTCTCCTTTTTTTATCTCTTTTTGCTCGGCTTTTTGAAGTTTTGGTTCCTCTTTGGATACTTTGCCTTTGATATTTACATATACAGGTTCGCTTTTTAAAGTTACAACTTTTCTTTTGTCTTTATCAAAATATGAAAACTCAAGAGAGGGGATCACAAAACTCTCTTCTGACACTATGGCAAATTTCTGTATAAACTCACCACCGTATCCTTCAGATCTCAAAGATACTTTTTTTACAGCCTTGTCACTGTAAACCGCCGCATTGTTGATCTCTATCGTATAGTTGTCTATATCGTCGATATTGCCCTCTCCTTTGATGGATATCGTCATATTTACAGGAGAATTGGCATCTGCTTCCCTTTTGTCAACCGCTACATCAAAAGTAAATTTTCCGTAAACTTTTATATCATTTGGCAGAGGTTTGACATCTATATCAAGAGTATTTGAAAATATCTTCTTCCATTTGATACGGTTAAAAAGTATATTAAATATCCCCTCTCCCCTTGCCGGTAAACCTATATTCAAAACAGCTTCGTTTATATGAAGTTTACCCCCTTTTTGGGCAAAAAGCATATACTCTATCTTTTGAACAACATAACTTCCGGTTATCTCCTTGTTTGAACGCCTCAACTCTTTTTTCCAAAAGTTATCAAAAGTCGGAGGAGTAAACTCAAGATCCTGAATATCAACACCTATCTTTTTTCTGAAAATGATACTCAGATGTATAGGTTCTCCCACATAGACATCTTTTTTGTCTATATACATATCCAGCGTAAAAGGAGGCATTGAAGATGGGGATTCTTTTTTTACATCTATCTCTATGGGCTTGGTTTTTTCGGTTTTTCCGTCTGTCAAAACCTCATAAGAGGGAATTGTTACACTCTTTAGAGGAGTAAAGGTGTAATATTTTGATACGGATTTATTAATTTTGCCGTTTTTGGTTATGATGTTGTTTGATAACGAAACAGCCTCTATCTTAAAATCCCCTATTTTGTCTATAACCGGAAATTTCACATCCCCGCCACTTGCCGTAATCGTCAAAGTAACGCTCTCTCCCTTTAAAATATGCTTTTTATCGACTTTTGTTTCAAGGGCAAAAAGGATTTGTATCGATAACAAAAATATCAGTAAATATCTACCAGGGTTTTTCATCTCTTTTTTTCTCTTTGTCTGTTTTTAGTTCCAAAGGAAGAGTTTTGGGCTTTTTCTTCTCAAGCAGTCTCTCCCATTTCTTCTCTTCCATATCGCTTATGGGAGTTCTTTTTTGTTTTTTGTTTTTTTGCTTCTGTTTCTCTTTTTGACTTTTGGCACTTGCACTCTTTTTGTTCTCTTTTGACTCTTTGTTTTTGCCTTTGTTTTTTCTGTTTTGCTGTTTGTTCCCCTTTTTTTGATCCTGCTTTTTCTTATCTTTCTTCTGTTTTTTACTCTTCTTTTTACTCTCTTTTTCCTCTTGCTGTCTCTTTTGCTTTTTCAGCTTCTTTGCAAGTTTGAGGTTATACTCCAGATCATCATCCGTGCCGTACTCTTTTGCCTTTTCATACATTTTGATAGCATTTTCGATATCCCTACTTTTAAAATATGCGTTTCCTTCGTTGTAATATCTTTTAAAATTCAGCTCTTTATCATCGCTCTTTATCATCTCATAGGCTTCTATCGCCTTTTTGTACTCTTTTTGCTTATAATAACTGTTGCCAAGATCATAATAACTCTGCGAACTCTCTTTTGACTCGGCAACTTTTTCAAAATAGTATCCGGCTCTGTGATAATCACCCTTTTCATAAGCCTCTTTAGCCTTTTTGATATTGAAAAAATCAACGATATTGGAGTTTGCGTCGGTATTGAAAAAGAGAGCAGCTATAAACAAAACCGCTGTTTTTTTACCCCTTGAGGGAAGAGAACTAAACGCAAAAAGCATAAAAAGAAGAGCCAACGCAAGAGGATAGTAAAAAAGTTCCCGGTAATCTTTTATCTTTCTGCTTTTTAATCTGTTTGCCTTAAACTTCTCTCTTATATCCTTTATGACAAGATCAATATCTTTGTCTTTGTAGGTTCCTTTTATAAAAGCTCCACCGCTTTTAATCGCAAGTTCTCTTATATTTTCGTTAAGTCTGCTGATAACGATATTTTGGTTTTTATCTTTTAAAACTTTTCCGTTTACATTTACAGCAGCACCCTTTTCGGTAGCAGTGGCATAGATATAGACACTAAGATCCGTTTTTTTCGCCTCTTTTGTTTCTTCGGAGAAATCTTTATCATCTCCTCCGTCCGTAAAAACAACCAAAATCTTATACTTTGAATCTTTTAAAAACTTTTTGGATATCTCAACAGGCAGCATCAGGTCGGTTCCGCCACTGCTGATAGAATCAAAAGAGAGATTGTTTACAAGATATTTTACTGTTTCAAAATCATTTGTCATGGGAGAAACCATAAAAATATTTGAACTAAAAGCCACAACTCCCACATTGGCTTCGGGAAATTTATCCAAAAATCTGAAAAATTTTCTTTTGGCAAATTCAAATCTATCGGGATAGAGATCATTTGCTCTCATAGAATTGGATACATCAATAGCAACCAAAACATCTATCGTTTTTGTCTCCACTTTCACTGAACCTTTTTGTAAAACCGGTCTTGCAAGAGCAAGAATCATCAAAAGAAGAGCCGTAAAAAGCATGATATTTCGACCCACTCTGCCAAGTCCCCCGCCTTCATAGCGTATCTTTTTCAAGATTGCCGGATCAAAAAAATTATCCAGTTTATTGCTGTTGGTAACGATCAGATAAAAAAGCACAAAAGAGGGAAGAAGCATAAAAAGCAGATAATCGGGATTTAAAAAACTCATGCCACGCCTCTTTTGTTGATAAGATAGATATAAAAAAGCAAAAAGAGTACCGACAAAAAGAGAGGCAGTTCATACAGATACTCTTTTTTGACAAATTTATTGCTTTTTATCTCACTTTTTTCAAGTTTGTCGATCTTATCGTAAATCTCTTTTAGAGTCTCTTTGTTTTGGGCATTAAAAAAGACTCCTCCTGTCTCTTTTGCAATGCTTCTTAACTCTATCTCATTAAAATCATCCTCTTCTCCGATACCTATCGTATAAACTTTGACTTTGTACTTTTTAAGACTCTTTATCGCCACTTCAAGAGGGATATTATCTCCCCTGCTCTTTCCGTCGGTTAGAAATATGGCTATTTTTGTTTTTGCATCGGTTTTTGAAAAAAGTTTGGCACTTTGAAAAAGCGCTTCGTTGATAACGGTATAGTTTGGTCCTGCTATTCCGGCATAAAGAGAATTTATGATCTGAGTCAAAATATCACTGTCATAAGTCAAAGGAGCTGCCGTATAGGCAAAATTGCCAAATACCACCAAGCCTATCAAATCGCTTCTTCTTTTTCGTATAAATTTTACAGAAAGCTCTTTTGCTATGTCAAATTTGCTTTTGGGCTGATTTGGATCACTTGAAAAGGGATATCTCATAGAACCACTCGCATCCAAAACCAGACAAAGAGCATATCCCTCTTTTTTGGCTATATCAAATTTATCCTCTTTAACCGGAGAAGCCAGAGAAACAACAGCCAAAATGATTGCCGTCCATTTCAAAGCGGTGATAAAACGGCTCTTTTTATATCCCTCTTCAAAAAAGATTTCGGCATTTGGAAAAAAGATGGCTTCACTCTTCTCTTTACAAAAATAAGAGCAGAGCAAAAAGAGAGGAATAACCAAAAAAACATAGGGATATTCAAAAGTTATACTATTCATCCACAGCCTCTATAAAGAGATAGTAGTATCTTATAACTCTTCTTGCTATTTTATCATCAATCTCTTTTTTATATTTGTACTTTTCCAAAAGCAAAATCAACTCATCATATATTTTTTGACTCTTGTCATCGCAAATCAGATATCTTCCGTATCTTGTTATATCATAAGCGGCTCTTTTGGGGTTTTCAAAATCAACCTCTTTCAGCTTTTTAAAAACAGCCTTTTTTAACATTCTTTTTCTGTCATGAAAAAATTTATATATAAGATTGTATAAAAAAACAATCAACGCTATTAGGATTATCCCCGCAAAAAAGAGTACCAGATAGATGGAAAAATCGGGAATATCAACGATGGGTTTTATATCTCTTATCTGAGGCATATCATTTTCCGATAAAAAGTTTGGAAAGTTTTACAAAAGGCTCTTCATTTGTATATATCTTTGTAAAACGGATACGGTTTTTTCTAAAGTGGGTGTAGAGTTCATGATCGTTTTTGTAAATTTTATTTTTGTAGTTTTTTACGGCTCTGTTGTTTAGATCTATATTTGACTGCATCAGACTTTTTGGATCTATCAGATTGATAAATCCGAGTGAAGGGGGATTTTCCTCCAATGGATCTCTTACTATCAAAGCTATAATTTCATGCTTTTTTGAAAGAAGTCTAAAATCCACGGGAGTAAAAAAATCTCCTATCAAAAATATGATCGATTTTCTTTTGACCCTCTCAAAAAGATATGAAGTCAGTTTTTTTATATCGATTTTTTCTCCGATTGGATTGAAATTCAGGATATTTTCTACAGCTTTTCTGACACCGAAAAACTGCTTTGTGGCTCTTGTGCTTGTTTTAAGAGAATCGGTAAAGATCATCGAACTGAACATATCGGAATTTTTGATTGTAGAAAAAGCAACCAATGCGGCAATTTGGGCTATGAGGTCTTGTTTTAGAATCTTTTGTCCAAAATGAACACTTCCTGAAAGCATCGAAACGATAACGATATTTAGCTCTCTTTCTTCTTTGTAGATTTTTATATAGGGTTTTTGCATCTTGGCACTGACATACCAGTCGATCTTTTTTACATCATCACCGTATTGATACTCTCTAAGTTCTACAAACTCAAGCCCTTCACCCTGAAACAAAGAGGGATTATTCCCTGCGATCTCGCTAAAAACCTGCCTTTTGGTTTTTATCAGTATCTTTTTGAGTCTGCTCAAGGAATAGGTACCGCCTCAAGAACTTTCTCTAAAATATAATCAGCATCAATTCCTTCCGCTTCGGCTTCATAACTCAAGATTATACGGTGTCTCAAAACACTTTTGACCATTATCGCAATATCAATGGGAGTTACATAATCCCTGTCTCTCATATATGCCAGTGCCTTTGAGCTTTTGTAAAGATCTATCGTTCCTCTGGGACTTGCGCCGTATTGGATATAGTCTTCTATCTCATCCAAACCGTATTTGGCGCTTTGTCTTGTTGCAAAAATGATATCTACGATATATTTTTCCACTTCGGGATCTATATAAACTTTTTTTGCCTCTTCTTTTAGGATATTTAGTTCCTGCTGGTTTGCAACCGTTTGGATTTTGTCCGCTTCTCCCTCATTTGCTATTCTTCTTGCTATCTGTATCTCTTCCTCTTTTGTGTTATAGCCGACAATAAGCTTTAACATAAATCTGTCAAGCTGGGCTTCGGGAAGATTGTATGCACCCTCCTGTTCTACGGGATTTTGTGTGGCAAGTGTCAAAAAAGGTCTTTGTATCTTAAAACTCTCTTCCCCTATCGTTACCTGCCTCTCCTGCATTACCTCCAAAAGCGCACTCTGAACTTTTGCCGGAGCTCTGTTTATCTCGTCAGCCAAAAGAAGATTGGTAAAAACGGGACCTTTTTTGATTTTAAATTCATTGTTTTTAGGATCGTAAATTTCCGTTCCGATGATGTCGCTTGGAAGAAGATCTGGAGTGAACTGAACTCTTTTAAATTTCAGACCAAGAGCCTTTGAAAGAGCATTTACAGTTGTCGTTTTGGCAAGTCCGGGAACTCCTTCCAAAAGGACATGCCCCTCACATAAAAGACCTATCAAAAGTCCGTCGATCATCTCATCCTGACCGACTATGACCTTTCTTACTTCGTTTTTTATCTCTTCTAATTTTTCTCTCATCATAAACCCCGCTTTAAAATAGTCTGTTTAAAGGGGCTTACCTGCAAAATGAACTAATGCGCTTCCCCATGTAAGTCCGCCTCCAAAAGTATCCAGAAGCATTAAATCACCCTTTTTCAGTTTTCCGCTCTCATACCAATCATTCATTGCCATAGGGATAGAAGCCGCCGAAGTATTGCCGTATTTTGCAACTGTCAAAACGGTTTTTTCCACAGGAAATTTCATCTTGTTTCTGACTGCTTCAATAATTCTGTAATTTGCCTGATGAGGTATGAAATAATCTATATCTTCACTTGTAAGATCGTTCTCTTTTAAAATTTCTAAAACATCACTGGTTAAAGTTTTTACAGCCAGTTTGAAAGTTTCGTTTCCTTTCATCTTTATAAAATTTTGATGCTCTTTTAAAACCTCTTCGCTGCAAGGATATTTGGAACCGCATCCGGGAGTTATCAAAAAGTCTTTGTATGTTCCGTCAGCTGAAGTTTTGATATCCAAAATAGACTCTTTTTTGTCTTCCGTTGCCGAAATTACCGCTGCCCCCGCTCCGTCTCCAAAAAGCACACAGGTAGTTCTGTCACTGTAATCAACTATACTGCTTAACTTTTCCGCACCTATGATCAAAATATTTTTGTGCATTTTTGATTCTATAAATGATTTTGCAATGGAAAGAGCATAGACAAATCCGCTGCAAGCCGCACTGATATCAAATGCCATTATATTCTTTATACCGAGTTTATCCGCTATCAGACAGGCTGTCGAAGGCATACAGAGATGATCGGGACTTATCGTCGCACAGATGATTGCATCTATGGAGTCTTTATCAAGTGATGATCTCTGTATAGCCGTTTCAGCCGCTTTGGCTGCCAAATCGCTTGTGGCTTCATCATCAGCCGCAATATATCTACTTTCAATGCCGGTTCGTTTCTTTATCCACTCATCGGTCGTATCGACCATTTTTTCAAAATCATGATTGGTTAATTTTTTTTGAGGGATATAGGCTCCGACCGATTTTAAAGCAGCATACACTGTAATTCCTTTTTATTTATTTTTGAAAGAGGCCAGCTTCTTTTCTATATCTTTATTGATATTGGAATCAACAAAATTTATAGCTTGAAATATAGCGTTTTTGATCGCTTTTGAGTTACTTTTGCCATGACCTATAATCGTACACCCTTTTACTCCCAAAAGAGGCGCTCCGCCATATTCGGCATAATCCACCTGTTTTTTCAGGATTCTAAAAACTCTCAGCATCAAAAGAGAACCGGCGATGGCAATAGGTGATTTTTTAACATTGCTTTTAATAAGTTTTCTTATAGAATCGGCAACACCTTCACTGGTTTTTAGAAGTATATTTCCCACAAAACCGTCACAAACGATAACATCCACACTACCGTCAAATATATTGTTTCCTTCGACATTGCCTACGAAAAAATCCTGATCTTTTAAAAGTGCAAAAGCCTCTTTGGTAATCTCATTGCCTTTTGATTTCTCTTCACCGTTTGAAAGAAGTCCGACTTTGGGTCGTCTTATCTTTAAAACATCTTTTGCATAGGCTTCTCCCATCACGGCAAACTGGAAAAGATGCTCGGCTTTGCAATCGACATTTGCACCTACATCAAGAACCAAACTCCTCCCGCCCTTTGCAGTGGGCATCAATGTTGCGATAGCAGGTCTTGAGATACCTTTAATCCTTCCTATCCTCAAAGTGGAAAGGCTCATGGTAGCACCGCTGTGACCGGCAGAAACAACTGCATCGGCTTTGCCTTCTCTAACCAAATCCACAGCTTTATAGATACTGCTCTCTTTTCTTTTTAGAGCATCAGTTGCGCTTTCATCCATGCGAAAAACATCGTTACATTCCACTATTTCTATATACTTTCTCAGTTTCAGAGGAATCAAAGGTAAAATTTCAGAGGAATTTCCTATCAGAACAGCTTTAAATTTTTTTGTTTTTAAGGCTTTTACCGTTCCTTCTACGATAGGCTTCGCTCCAAAATCGCCCCCTAAAGCGTCAATAGCTACCCTTCTCATTATTTGGAGTTATACTCTCCGGTATATTTGTTTACACGATGAGGCATTCTCCATGTCCCGTCACTGTCTTTTACCGGTGTAGGCAAAGACAATTTATAATGCGTTCTTCTTTTTGCCGCTCTTGTTTTACTTACTCTTCTCTTTGGTACTGCCATAATTTATTCTCCTTGTTGTTTACATTTTTCACAATAGTGATACTCATTTTTGTAAAGCTCTATTTCGCTTTTTATAATTTCATCAAAATCTATAATCGAATCAATACATTCAATCGTATTGAAAAAATCTTCATCTTTTTGTTCGGTTATACCGTCAACTATTCTAAGTTCTATCTCTTCATCAAAAGGAAGAGAAAACTCCTTTGCACATCTGTCACAGATATGAGAGATAAAACCGCTGAACTTTCCTCTGCATTTTACCGTTTTTTGATCTGTTTTTTCAAATATTCCGTCAAATTTCAGATCATTTTGTAAATAATTTATTGTTGAACTGTTAAAAGAAACCTTTTTGAACTCTATCTTCATTAAATCTTATAAAATTTCTATTTTGCTGAAGAAGAAATCTATCTCAATCTTTGCATTTTCCAAAGAATCGCTTCCGTGAACGGCATTTGCATCGATACTTTCAGCAAAATCGGCTCTGATAGTTCCTTTGGCAGCCTCTTTTGGATTTGTAGCACCCATCAGTTCTCTGTTTTTTGCTACGGCATTTTCACCTTCAAGAACCATAACTACTACAGGTCCGCTTGTCATGAACTCTACTAGTTCACCAAAAAAAGGTCTTTCTCTATGTACTGCATAGAAATCTCCGGCAATTTTATCAGTTAATTGCAATTTTTTTATTGCCGCTATTCTTAAACCGTTTGATTCAAATCTGTCTATAATTTTTCCTATTACACCTTTGCCAACTGCATCAGGTTTAATAATGGAGAGTGTCTGTTGCATAAAATAATACTCCTGAACATATAATAATGAGAATTAAGGGTGGAATTATATCAGATGTTTTCTATATTGAAGATAAAATTTATAAAAGTTTTTAAAAAAGAAGAGAAGATGAAGTCATCTTCTCTTTCAAAAGAGGCTTATTCTACAACCGGTTCTCCGACTTCACCTCTGTCGTCTTTACATGTCTGTCCCTCTTTGCACTCATCCCAAACTATACAGCCTTCAGTAGGACAAGCTTCCGCACATGCAGGTTCATCATGATAACTAACACACTCTACACATTTGTCGGCATATACATAATATGTCTCTTCACCTGTTGGATTATCCTCGTCATCAACGATTGCTTCAACCGGACACTCATCTATACACGCCCCACAGTTTATGCAGATATCAGTAATTTTTACTGCCATATTTTCTCCTTCTTTTAAGATTGAATATTACACAAAAGAATATAACAAAATAAAAATAAAATGGGCATTAAAATTTATAACATTTATCCATTCTCATAAAAAGAATAGATAAAATGACACTATTTTACAACCCGAAATAGGCTCTAATCTCTCCCGCTTTATCAGTTTTTTCCCAACTAAATTCATCAAGTTCTCTTCCAAAATGCCCGTATGCCGCCGTTTTCCTATATATAGGTCTTAACAGATCCAAACTCTCTATAATACCTTTTGGAGTAAGCTTAAAGATCTTTTTAACCATATCCTCTATCTTGGCTTCATCCACTTTTGCAGTTCCATGGGTATTTACCAAAACAGAAACCGGTTCAACCACACCTATCGCATAGGCTATCTGTATGGTTGCCTTATCACAAATTCCACTTGCTACAAGATTTTTGGCTATATATCTTCCCATATAAGCACCGCTTCTATCTACTTTTGTAGGATCTTTACCGCTGAATGCTCCTCCTCCGTGAGGGCAACTTCCACCGTAGGTATCAACAATAATTTTTCTTCCGGTAAGCCCGGCATCTCCCTGAGGACCTCCCACTACAAATCTACCTGTCGGGTTGATATGATATTTTATATTACTGCTGTCGATATCTTCAGGAATACATTTAAGCACAATCTCCTCTATCACCGCATCTTTTAACTTTGTATAAGGAACATCGGGAGAATGTTGGGTTGATATAACTATCGTATCTATCGCTTTTGGAATACCGTTTTCATATTTTACAGTTACCTGTGCTTTACCGTCTGGTCTTAAAAAAGGAAGAACACCGCTTTTTCTCGTACTTGCCAGAGTCTGTGTCAGTTTATGGGCAAGATATATTGGAAGAGGCATGAGAGTATCTGTTTCTTTACAGGCATATCCAAACATCAATCCCTGATCCCCTGCCCCTATCTCACCGCCTTCTTGGTCAACTCCCTGATTGATATCGGGGCTTTGTTCTCCTACACCGTTTAAAACACCGGCACTTCGGTAATCAAAACCAAATTGCGCATCGGTATAACCTATCTCTCTTATTACCTCTCTTGCTATCTCCTGCATAGGTGCATAAGTTGTTGTTTTCAATTCTCCTGCAATCACACAGTAACCGTTTGACAAAAGCACCTCACAGGCGACTCTTGCATTTTTGTCTCTTTCTATAATATAATCAAGTATGCCGTCACTTATCTGATCGGCCATTTTATCGGGATGACCTTCCGTAACCGATTCACTGGTGAACAAAAAAGATCTATTCATCTATATTCCTTAATAATTAAAATTTTATAATTTTGATATTATATCAAAATAATCGGGATATAATTTTTATTTAATCTTCTTATGATATAATTTCTCCATAGAAAAACTTTTTCTTAAAAAATCAAACAGGAGGCTATTTAAATGATAGTAACAAAAAAAGCACCGGATTTTACTGCTGCTGCGGTACTTGGAAGCAATGAGATAGTAGAGGATTTTAATCTTTATAAAAATTTTGGAGAAAAAGGTACGGTACTTTTCTTTTATCCGTTAGATTTTACTTTTGTATGTCCGTCGGAAATTATTGCATTTGATCACAGACTCGATGAATTTACAAAAAGAGGTATCAATGTTATCGGAGTTTCCGTTGATTCGCATTTTACACATCTTGCATGGAAAAACACTCCGGTAGATCAAGGTGGTATAGGCAAAGTAAGATATCCTTTGGTAGCTGATCTAAACAAAGAGATATCAAAATCTTTTGATGTTTTATTAGACGGCGGCGTTGCTCTTAGAGGATCATTTTTGATAGATACGGACGGTACAATCAGACATGCCGTTATAAACGATCTTCCTCTTGGAAGAAATATCGATGAGATGCTAAGAATGGTAGATGCGATGCTTTTTACAAACGAACACGGTGAAGTCTGCCCTGCGGGATGGCACAAAGGAGAAGAAGGTATGAAAGCTGATCCTAACGGTGTTGCCGAGTATCTTGCAAAACATGCTGACGAGTTATAAGATATAAAGAGAGAAAGACTTTTTCTCTCTTTATATCAGAGTTTAATCACTATTTTGAGATCTTTACCTCGTCTTTTGAGAGTCTGATGGCGGATTTTATCTGCTCTCTTTTTATATAATAGTGGTGTCTTCCCTCATAGAGGAGGTCTCCTCTGAATTTTGTACTCCCTATCTCAAAAATTTTGTTTTTTTGCATAAAAAGATTTTGACCGACAAATTTTCCTACCGGAGAATAGAGAGTGGTTGCAAAAGCTATAAGAAGAATGATATAAAAAGTATCAAAAAATTTGGATACTTTGCTATATAGCATCAAATATCCAAACAGTAAAGATGCTATGATAAAAAGAATGATATTTTGATTATCTATAAAAATAATATTAAAATATTCCGATATATTATATGCATCAAAATAATTTATCTTAAGCCCTATAAAGAGTAAAAAATCAAGTAGCGCAACCAGTATAAAACCAAACATAAAAGATGTAACAATTTCTAAAATCATCTTATTTTTTTCATCCTGCTTTTTGATAGTTTAAAAATAGAAGAGGGGTTTGATTTTTCATAACCTTTTTTGCCCTCAACGATAATATCGGCATTTTGCAATGCAAAATTAATATCAAATTTTTCCTCACTTCTGTTTGCCGATGTGGAATAGAGCCATCCGAATTTTTTCATAAAATTTTTAAAGTCATCTTCAAAAACGACTCTTATCGCATACCCGTTTGGATATATGAAAGTACTCTTTTTCGCTCTCCTTATTTTTGCTCTGAAATTTTTTGGAGAGCGAACAAAATCTTTCTGTTTTTCAAAACTATCTGTATTTATCAAAAACGGTTTTTTCAAAGATCTTTTTTTGGCATGAGCCAATCTTTTTTTATCCTGTGACAAAAATCCCGCAATCGTATCGGTTTGAACAAGATATATAAGATTAGGATTCATTACTCAGATAATCTTGCAAAGCTTTGGGCTCTAATGATTTTTGCGATTTCATCTTTTTTATAGCCTCTATCGCCGCATTTGCCGCTGCGATAGTTGTAAAATAGGGAATATTAAATCTCAAAACCGATTGACGAATCTTTCTTGCATCATCTTTGCTCGATTTGTTATCGCTGGTGTTGATAACAAGATCAATTTCAAGATTTTTGATTTTATCCTCGATATTCGGTCTTCCTTCACTTATCTTATAGACAAATTCCGCTTCTATTCCCGCATCGCTCAAAGCTTTGTGCGTTCCTCCTGTTGCCACTATCTTAAATCCCGCCTCTATAAAGCCCTCTCCTATCTGCTTTGCAAATACTTTGTCTATATTGGTCAAAGAGATAAAAACAACTCCGCTTTTTGGAAGAATATTGTTTGAAGATATCTGGCTTTTTGCAAAAGAGAGATCAAAAGTATCGCTTATACCCATAACCTCTCCGGTGGATTTCATCTCAGGTCCGAGTATCAAATCGGCTCCGTAGAGTTTGTTGAAAGGAAAAACAGCCTCTTTTACCGCTATATGATTTTTTATACGAGGTTTATAAACTCCCTCCTCTTCATCAAAATAGACGATTTTATGTCTGTCATAAAAATCCAAAGACTCTTTCAACTCCCCTTTATACATCACTCTTGTCGCCACTTTTGCAAGAGGAATACTTGTTACTTTACTGACAAAAGGTACGGTTCTGCTTGCTCTTGGATTTACCTCTATGACATAAACCTCATTTTTATAAACGGCAAACTGGATATTTAAAAGTCCTTTTACACCAAGTCCCAAAGCCATCTTTTTTGTTTGTGATACCACCTCTTTTAGTATCTCCTCACTCAAAGAGATGGGAGGAAGGGAACAGGCGCTGTCTCCGCTGTGAATACCGGCTTCTTCGATATGCTGCATAATTCCGCCAACATAGACATCTTTTTTATCACATATAGCATCAACATCTATCTCTATGGCTCTGTCTAAAAATTTATCAATCAAAACCGGAGAGTCTTCACTGACTTTTACCGCCTCTTGCATATACCTTTTGAGTTCTTCTTCGTTATAAACGATTCTCATGGCTCTTCCGCCCAAAACATAGCTTGGACGCACAAGTACGGGATAGCCTATGACGGATGCCTTTGTTATCGCTTCCTCTTTTGTCGTGGCTGTGGAGTTGTTTGGCTGTTTGAGAGAATTTTCTTCGATAAATTTTGAAAACTTTTTCCTGTCTTCTGCCAAATCGATAACTTTTGCGGTTGTTCCTATGATCCTTGCTCCGATTGTCGTCAGTTGTTTGGAGAGTTTCAAAGGGGTTTGTCCTCCAAAATGCACAATCACACCGTCGGGATCCTCTTTTTCTATAACACTTCTTACTCTTTCAAAATCGATAGGCTCAAAATACAAAATATCACTTGTATCATAATCGGTAGAAACGGTTTCGGGATTGCAGTTATACATGATGGTTTTTACACCCATATCTTCCAAAGCAAACGCCGCATGAACACAGCAGTAGTCAAACTCTATCCCCTGTCCTATTCTGTTTGGACCTCCTCCGATGATAAGAACCTTTTTCTCTTCACTCTCTTGTTTTTGCTGTTTTGGAAGTTTTGTTATATTGACCGTAGAGTAGAGATACGGAGTCAGGGCTTTAAATTCCGCCGCACATGTATCGACTTCGTTGTACTCTATCTCTATATCAAGTCTTTTTCTGGCATTGTAGATATCATTTTGGTTGATATCTATATCATCTTTCTCTTTGATGATTTTTGCTATCATCTTATCACTGAAACCATAGGTTTTTGCTCTTCTTAAAAACTCTTCACTGTTTAGGATATCCATATCGATATGTTTTTCAAACTCGACAATCTCCTCTATCTGATACAAAAACCATCTGTCTATCTTACTGTAATCAAATATCTCATCTACACTCAAACCCTTCCTGAAAGCCTCTGCCGTATATAATATCCGCTCACTGTTGGGTCGTCTTAGCTCTTTTATCAAAAGATCACCCTCTATATCCATCTTTTCAAAGCCGTCATATCCCATCTCCAAAGAACAAAGAGCTTTTTGAACGGACTCTTTGAATGTTCTTCCTATCGCCATTACCTCACCGACACTTTTCATAGAGGTTGTCAAAGTGGAATCAGCCTGAGGAAATTTTTCAAAAGTAAATCTCGGAATTTTCGTAACGATGTAGTCGATAACCGGCTCAAAACTTGCCGCAGTACCTGTGATATCATTTGTTATCTCATCAAGAGTAAAACCCACCGCAAGAAGAGTAGCCACTTTTGCTATCGGATAACCGGTAGCTTTTGAAGCAAGGGCGGAACTTCTGCTGACTCTTGGATTCATCTCTATAACGGTCATTCTTCCGTTTTTGGGATTTACGGCAAATTGGACATTGCTTCCACCCGTATCGACTCCTATCTCTCTCAAAATCGCAAAAGAGTAGTCTCTCATCTGCTGATACTCTTTGTCTGTAAGAGTCAAAGCGGGAGCCACGGTTATACTGTCTCCTGTATGCACACCCATCGGATCAAAATTTTCAATAGAACAGACGATGATACAGTTATCTTCTCTGTCTCTGATAACCTCCATCTCATACTCTTTCCAGCCAAGAAGAGACTCTTCTATGAGTATTTCATTTATCGGACTCTCATCCAAACCATTTTGGGCAAGAGCTTTAAACTCATCCATATTATAAGCGACACCGCTTCCGCCTCCGGCAAGTGTATAAGAAGCTCTGATGATCAATGGAAATCCTATCTCTTTTGCCGCTTCAAGCGCTTCATCCATATTGTAGGCATATCGGCTTTTTGGAAGATCCATGCCTATCTTTATCATCGCCTCTTTAAAAGCCTGTCTGTCTTCACCTTTTCTTATCGCTTCGGGATTTGCACCTAAAAACTTCACCTCTTCAAGCATCCCTTTTTCATGCATTTTCATCGCTACATTGAGTGCGGTTTGACCTCCCATTGTCGGCAAAATGGCATCTATTTTCTCTTTCTCTATGATTTTGGATATTACATCTTCGGTAATCGGCTCTATATATGTCCGATCTGCAAATTCCGGATCGGTCATGATCGTAGCCGGATTTGAATTTATAAGCACCACTTTATAACCCAACTCTTTTAGAGTTTTGGCAGCCTGAGTACCTGAATAATCAAATTCACAGGCCTGACCGATCACAATCGGACCTGAACCTATCAACAGTACACTTTTTATATCTTCTCTCTTTGGCACGATATTCCTTTTATTTAATGTAAAATTGCATGAAAAAAACCGGGAATTCTTATATTCACATACGGTTTAACAACAGCACTTTTATACATTTTTTCATCATATACTTTTATCACTTTCCCCACCTTTATACCTTCAAAAAATATATTGTCCAATCCGCTTGTAATAACAATATCACCAAATTTGGGCTCCATCCACGGAGGTATATACTTGATAATCATTATCTCTTTGTTTCCGAAAATTACACCCGGAATTTTATTTTTTCCTATATAGATCGAAAATGTGCATTCCTGACTGCTCTGAAGCAATCCAAGAGGCATTGAATCTTTCTGTGTTACAATCCCCGCACTGTACCCTTTATACAGAAGCCCGTAAACTTTATCTTTATCAAAAGAGGGAAATTTCAACCAGACTTTTGAGTAATCATTCAGTTTAACATAGGACAAAGCTTCCACCAATTGCAATTTCGGATCAAAAACCGACAGATTGTTTTCCGCCAAAAGATTGTTCAGTTTACTCACATACAAAGGCAAAAGCTCATTTTGATAAGAGAGAGCCTTTACCTCCTGTCTTAGTTTTTTAATTTCCTCTTTTTGATTAAAATGTTCATTAATTTTTTCTTTAACAGATTCTATAAAATATAAATATTCACTTCTTATATTGTTTAAAATGTTTATTGCAAATCTATTCGCAAAGCTGTTGAGATTGATACTCAATAAAAAAAATATTGCAATTATTACAACTATAAAAAGTCGTTTTTTAATCATTTGTAGCTATTTGTTGCAGTAACTTTATCTCCTCTAACGCCATACCGGTTCCTTTGGCAACTGCCAAAAGAGGTTCGTCCGCTACAAAAACGGGAAGTTTTACAATATTGCTCAGATATTTGTCAAGCCCCCGAATAAGCGCTCCTCCTCCTGTCAATACAACTCCGTTTTCTACAATATCTCCTGCCAAATCGGGAGGCATAATCTCAAGGATCATTTTTAAAGCTTTTGCTATCTCTTTTAGAGGTTCACTCATCGCTTCTCTTGCGTCCTCGCTGGTTAATTCCACTTTTTGCAAAAGACCGCTCACCTGATCGCGTCCTTTTACACTCATAGTCAATTCCTCTTCCAAAGGAATGGCTGTGCCTATATTTATCTTGATCTCTTCTCCGGTTCTTTCACCTATCAAGAGATTATATTTTTTCTTCACATAATCAACGATTGCCGAATCTATCTTGTCTCCGGCAACTCTTAGGGATTTGCTGATAACCAGACCGCCCAAAGAGACAACGCCTATCTCGGTAGTTCCTCCGCCGATATCCACAACCAGATTTCCTTTGGGATCTCTTACCGGAAGTCCGGCACCGATAGCTGCTGCCATAGGTTCTTCTATCAGATAAACTTCTCTTGCTCCCGCACTCATCGCCGACTCTTTTACCGCTTTTCTCTCAACCTGAGTCAAACCGTAGGGAACACAGATGATAATACGGGGTCTTAAAAAACTTTTTCTTTCATGAGATTTTTCAATAAAATATCTAATCATTCTTTCGGTAATATCAAAATCTGCTATAACTCCGTCTTTCATCGGTCTTATAGCTTCGATATTTCCCGGAGTTTTTCCCACCATCTCTTTGGCTTCCGTACCTACTGCCAAAATCCTCTGTTTTCCGTATCTGTTTTTCATAACAGCTACAACAGAAGGTTCATTTATAACGATTCCTTTTCCTTTTACCAAAACAAGAGTATTTGCTGTTCCAAGATCAATACTCATATCATTTGAAAAAAAACCGGCAATTTGATCTAATAACATATCTATTACCCTTTATGCGCTTTTTTTATTTATATATAAAGGTTTTGTTCCTTTTTCCACTACATCTTTTGTTATTACCACTTCATAACCGGAAAACTCCGGAAGTTCATACATGATATCCACCATCAGCTCTTCCATGATGGCTCTGAGTCCTCTAGCACCCGTTTTTCTGCTGATGGCTTTTCTTGCTATCGCCTTTATGGCTTCATCTTCAAAAGTAAGTTTTACATTATCGATAGCAAAAAGTTTTTTATACTGTTTGATGATAGCGTTTTTGGGTTCAGTCAAAATTTTTACCATATCATCCTGAGTAAGTTCACTAAGAGTCGCTATGGAGTGAAGTCTGCCTATGAGTTCTGGAATAAGCCCATAATGAACAAGATCATCAGGTTCTACCAGATGTATAAGATTCTCTTCCTCTTTTTTACCTCTTTTGCTTTGTGTAAAACCCAAAACATTGCCGCCAACTCTTCTTTTGATGATATCACCAAGACCGTCAAATGCTCCACCGCAGACAAAAAGGATATTTGAGGTATCTATCTGCACAAAATCCTGATTTGGATGTTTTCTGCCGCCTTTTGGAGGGATATTTACAACACTGCCTTCAATCAGTTTCAAAAGTGCCTGTTGAACGCCTTCACCGGAAACATCTCTTGTTATCGATCTGTTTTCTCCAAGTCTTGCTATCTTATCCAACTCATCTATAAAAACTATTCCCTGTTGGGCTTTTTCGATCTCTCCGTCAGCCGCCTGTAAAAGTCTTGTCAGAATATTTTCCACATCTTCTCCGACATATCCCGCTTCAGTTAGACTCGTAGCGTCGGTAATGGCAATAGGAACATCCAAAAATTTGGCAAGTGTTTGAGCCATCAGGGTTTTTCCGCTTCCTGTGGGACCTATTAATAAAATATTTGATTTTTGAAGTTCCGTATCATCATTTTTTATCAAATCTTTTTTGAAAATTCTTTTATAATGGTTATAAACTCCCACGGCAAAAATTCTTTTGGCTCTCTCCTGCCCTATTACATACTCATCCAAAATACCTTTTAGCTCTTTTGGAGTGAGAAGTTCATGATCCAAAACAGTATCATTCTCTTCCTCATCTCCATAAAATATTTTATAAGCTGATAAAACGCAGTTCTCACAGATATAAACTCCGTTACCGGCAATCAATCTGTTTTCACTGCTCTCTTTGGATTTACAAAAACTGCATTTTTTATTCATTTACTCTTTTTCCTTTCAAAAGGTATTCCTCTTTTTGTATTGATTATAAAATTACAAAGGTTTTTGACTTTTTCATTCTCCGCCGTCTCAAACTGCTCTTTGGCTCCCTGGCTTATACCTTTATCCGACAAAAAAATCTCTTTAAATGCCTTTTTTAGGAGATCTATCTCCTCTCTTTTTACATTTCTTCTCAGTCCTACGAGATTTAGACTCTTTACAACCGCACGGTTTCCTTCAGCCAAACAGTAAGGAGGAATATCCTGAGCCACGGCACTAGCACCCCCTATCATGGCAAAATCACCTATCTTTACAAACTGGTGAACGGGAGTCATTCCGCCTATAACGGCATTATTGCCGACTTCAACATGCCCTGCCAAAGTTACGGCATTTGCAAAAATATTGTTATTGCCGATAATACAGTCATGAGCGATATGCACATACCCCATGATAAGATTGTTATCACCGATAGAGGTTATACCTCCGCCGTTTTGTGTACCGGGGTTTAGGAATGTAAACTCTCTTATACGGTTTCTTTTGCCTATAACAAGCTTTACCTTTTCCCCGTGATATTTCAGATCCTGAGGAATGGAACCTACAACAGCATTATAAAAAACAGTGCTTTGTTCTCCTATCTCTGTATCGCCGTGTATCTGCGCTCCTTGCAAAATCTTCACACCGTTTGCTATTTTCGCATTTGCCGAGACAAAAGAG
>Ga0256914_1000973_pt1 | contig 27271 bp, 23 predicted proteins | sample HulkmetaG_FD_191571 | JGI IMG/M metagenome (GOLD analysis project Ga0256914, IMG submission 191571) | Hydrothermal chimney microbial communities from Main Endeavour vent field at the Juan de Fuca Ridge, Pacific Ocean - Hulk | ecosystem: Environmental > Aquatic > Marine > Hydrothermal vents ... | reverse complement strand
AAAGTGTTATTTTTTCTTTTTTTTGAGGCCAAACAACAAATTTTAAAAAATTATAAACAAATACTGCTTTAAGTTCTTCTTCAGTGGGAAGATCTAAAGAATAAACGGAAGAATAAACGGAAGAAAAAAGGTAAGAGAAAAAAATTAAATAAAGAAAGAAAAGAAAAATAGAACAAAAAAAACTGCTCAATTTCAAAACTAATATCTCCACACAAATTTTAGAAAAATAGATCTTTGGACTTCTCTCAGTGGCGTCCGAAGAGCATAGGATTGCCCAAATTCTGGATGCTCTGGATCAAAAACGTTCTGGGCAACAAGAGAAATATCCAAATTTTTACTAGCATACCAATGAAGCTTGATATCTGACATCAGATAAGAAGGAACATCATAAGAGGTCAATTCACTAACATAGCGTAATCTAAAATCAAGATGCAACGAAGGAGAAAAAGTATAGCAAGAAACAAAATTTAAAATGTGCTTTGGCCACTGATCCTCAAGATCTTCACCAAGCCACAAAGTAGGTCTTTCGGAATGTAAAGATAGATGAATATAGCTATAATTAATCAATAAAAACAGACGGTCAAATGGTTTACTCCTCAAAGAAACCTCAAAACCATATGTCTTACCATCCATTACATTTTCGGCCTTACTAACAGCAAAAAGATGAGGGGCAGGAGTAGACCTAAAAACTGGAGGAGAAGAAGGCTCTGGTAAAGCTATCAGATCATTATAGAAATTTAAGAAAGAAGCAAAATCAAGACTGACTTTGTTATAAAAGTTCTGTCGATAACCAAATTCAAAAGAAATCAATTCCTCAGCATCCAGATCTTTATTCCCTTCCAAACGCAAAAGAAGAGGCAAGCCGCTATCCTGAGGAACGATCAAGTCGATAATGGCATCTTGCTCTCCTCTGGAGGGAGTCCGTACCGCTCGGGAGATAGCTGCCCATACGGTCTGGTTGGATGTCAGCTTCCAAAGGAACCTAACGGTGGGCTGTATCTCAAGACCAACGTCTTCATCGTATTCGAATTTGGAACCAAAAATGAGCTTAAGAGCTCCGTTTTTAAAGCTGATTTCATCTTGAAGAAAGGTATTCAAAACATAAGTCTTTGTCTTGGCAGGATCGTAGGCGTAGGTTTCACTCCGTTTCACGTCCGCCACATAAAGGCGATAGCCCAAACCCCAGGTCCATTCGTGCCGTGGAAGAGAAAAATGATGAAGGAACTCTGCATCGAAAACATCCAGGTCCCAGTTGAGCAAAGGATAACCGCTGGAGTGGGCATTGTCGTAATAAGTCTGAAAAGACCATCCTCTTTCTTCGGATCCGTCCTCAAGTTTCAACATGAGGTTGGCCCCGAAGCCATAGCCATCCGTAGGACGAAAGATTTCATAGGGGGGAGTCAAACTCTGGTGACTTTGGAGAACCGAAGCCGTTTGAGTATACACATCCCCGCTCACTCGCAGTTTGCGCTGGTCAGAAAGACGCCAATCCATTCGGAAACCCGTCTGTCCCATACGCCAATCATCGTGGGCACTTCCATCATGGGCCACCTTGAGGCTGCCTACTTCTTTGACTTTCACGTAGGCCCGGTAAGCAAGTCTTTCACTCACCTGGCCACCGTACCTAAGGGTGGCCTGCGACTCTTCACTGCCCACCACCACTGAAGTCAACCAGCCCTGGGTTTCCCAGGCGCTTTTGGTGACGAAGTTGATCACACCGTTGACAGCGTTTGCACCCCAAAGACTGGCTCCCGGTCCCCGAATGACCTCTATCCGATCGAGATCCTCCACCACGGTATCCTGTCTTTCCCAGAAAACGCCGGAGAAAAGAGGGGTATAGAGGGTCCTGCCATCCATCAAGACGAGGAGTTTGTTGGCAAAACGATCATTAAACCCACGGATGGAAATGGCCCAGTCACTCGATGTGACGCGGGCCACGTGAACGCCTGGGACTTCTCTCAATAATTCAGGAAGCTGGTTGTCGAAAGAACGATGCAGGTCCTCGGCGGTAATGAGGTAGATAGCCGAGGGAGCATCGCGAAACTTTTGAGGATGCCTGGCCGCTGAGGTGACTTCAATCTCCAGAAGTTGTTCAAGGTCAAGCTTCAGGAGCTCTTCAGAGATTTCGTTCCCGGCCCAGGCACCACTTACTAAGAAAAACCACAGGAGAATAACCCAGATTCGACGGAGATCAGAAACTCCTTTCACAAAAACCACTCCCAGATAAAGAACCATTCGTCACAAAGATCGGGCAAAAAGAGAAATTACCTAAAGGAAGGGAATTTGGTGCGGGAGGGGGGACTTGAACCCCCACGGGGAAAGGCCCCACCGGATCCTAAGTCCGGAGCGTCTACCAATTCCGCCACTCCCGCTGTGGCCTCAGAAAGGATGTCATTCCACAAAGAAATCGTCAAGACGAGAAGGGCCTGCCTCTCGGCAGGCCCTGGCAGGAGGTTTGCCCTACTTCTCCACTTTGACGGGGATCTGTTTGCCTTTAGCCTCAGACTTCTTGGGAAGGGTGATCTTCAAGACGCCGTTTTTATAGGTGGCTTCAACCTTTTCGGTCTCCACCTCCGCTGGGAGCTGGATAGTGCGCACAAAACTCCCGTAGCTCCTCTCCATCCGGTAGAAGTTCTCGCCCTTCTCTTCGCGTTCCTGTTTCTTCTCACCGCGGATGGTGAGGGTGTTGCCACTGATCGTGATCTCAAGATCCTTGGGATCAATGCCCGGGACATCGGCCCGGACGATCACCGCGTCTTTGGTCTCCGAAACATCAAGTGCTGGAACCCATTCAGTCTCAAAGAGCTCCGGCAACGTCTCTCGACCAAAGAATTCGTTCCACAACCGATCCATCTCACGCTTAAGGTCCCGCAAAGGCCGCCAGGGTACGAGCTCAGCCATGCTCTCACCTCCTCGTCGTTTAGTCTAACTTTACAATAAGTTCGCTAAAGCTAAGGTCAACGCCGAAGACGACGCGGATCCGTGATCTCCTGAATGGCCTCCCCGAGCAAGTTGAAACCCAAGACGGTGATAAGAATGGCCAATCCCGGAAAGACCGAAAGCCACCAAGCTATTTCAAGGGTTTCCTTGCCCTCGGTGAGCATGTTTCCCCAGGAAGGCGTGGGGGGTTGCACTCCGAGCCCCAGAAAAGACAAAGCCGACTCCACCAGGATGGCCATCCCTACCCCTAGGGTGGCAGAGACCAAGATGGGAGGCAGGGCATTGGGTAAGATATGACAGAAGATAATACGAGGAGCACTGGCTCCAAGGGCCCTTTCCGCCAGGACGAATTCTCTTTCCTTGAGACTCAAGAATTCGGCCCGCACCAGACGCGCCACCCCCATCCAGCTCGTGAGTCCGATGACGATCATGATGTTAACAATGGAAGGTTCCAGATAAGCGATCACCGCCAAGATCAGAAAGATGGTAGGGAAACAGAGCATGATGTCGATGAGCCTTGAGATGAGGCCGTCGACCCAGCCACCGAAATAACCCGCTACAGCCCCAAGCACTACCCCAATAGCCAGAGAGAGACCCACAGCCAGGACTCCGACTTCCAAGGAGACGCGAGCCCCGTAGATGAGTCGCGAAAGGACATCGCGTCCGAGGAGATCGGTCCCACAGGGGTGAGCCAGGCTCGGAGGCTCAAGCACGTGAGCCACGTCTATGGCCAGGGGATCGTAAGGAGCCAGGAAAGGCGCGGCCAGGGCCACCATGACCAGGGTCCCCACAACCAGCCCACCGGCCATGCCCAGAGGGTGCTTCCAAAGGGCCCGAATCACGAACGTCCTCCCAACCTGATCCGGGGATCTGCCAGGGCGTAACAGATATCAGCCAAGAGATTCCCTAGCAGGGTCAAGATGGAGACGATGACCAGGTTGCCCATGATGACTGGATAATCTCGCGCCATGACCGCCTGCCACATGAGTTGACCTATCCCGGGGATGCTAAAGATGGATTCAAAGATCACGCTCCCCCCCACCAGCCCTGGCACCGAAAGTCCGAGGATGGTGATCACCGGAAGGAGGGCGTTTCTCAGAGCGTGGCGATAGACCACCACCCTCTCCGGAAGCCCCTTGGCCCGGGCAGTAACGATGTAGTCCTGTCTCAAGGCTTCGATCATGGAGGAGCGCATAAAGCGCGAAAGCCCGGCCAACCCCCCGAAGGCGGAGACAAAAATCGGCAGTACCAGATGCTTGCTCCAGTCCAGGACTTTTTCGATCAGACTCATCTTTTCGTAACCCATCAGGGAATGAAGCCCGGAGATCGGTAAAAGGTGCCACTTTATCCCAAAGAGCATCATCAACAGAAGGGCCAACCAGAAGCCCGGCATGGCGTAACCCACAAACACGAAAACCGTGGTAACCCGATCAAAGAGGCTCCCTTCCCGCACCGCTGAGGCCACGCCCAGAGGCACCGCCACGCAGAAGATGATGAACATGGAAAGCACATTGATGAGGAGGGTTACCGGCAATCTCTCCTTGATCTTGTCCCAGACCGGTCGCCGATCAGGGGCGAAGGAACGCCCTAGATCGAGCGTGACCAGTCCTTTGAGCCAGTTGAGATACTGGACATAAAGAGGCTTATCCAGACCATATTGCGCCCGCAGCCTCGCCCTCATTTCGGGGGTAAACTTGGGATTGAAGTCCGCCATGGGGCTGATGGGCTCACCAGGAGCCAGGTGAATGATGGTGAAGGAGATGATGGTTATTCCAAAGAAGGTAAAAATCAGCCCGAGAAACCTTTTCAAAAGCCAGGCCCCCATTTATGCCCCCTTCATCTTGAGTTCTGCTTCGGAAGGTCGAAGGTAAAGGGGTAGCAAACGGTATGGATCATCGATCTGCCCTCGCAAAAAGCGCTCCCGGGCCAAAATTCCCACGTTGGCCGGACGAGGATGGTTCAAGTTTTTGGGAACCGTGCGATATTTCTCACCCAAGGCTTGGGAGAGACGGTCTCCGAAGTTGACAAGTCCATCACCCAGGAAGATGGTAGGGCCTGCGATGTAGGAGAGGAGTTTTTCCACCGAGAGGAGAGAGGGCGGAAGGATTTCCCGCGGTTGAAAATCCTCAAAAAGGTAGATGGCAGTATAGAGTTGCTTGCGTCTTGCATCAAGCACCGGACAAACCGGCTCCCGTGACAGAGAGGCGTTGAGGGCCAGGGCTTCCAGAGTACCCACTCCCAGAAGGGGGATTCCTGTGGCCAAATGGAGACCTTTGGCCGTGGCCAGACCAATGCGAAGCCCGGTAAAACTTCCCGGACCAATGCTCACCCCAATGGCCGAAAGGTCCTCAAGCTTGAGCCCCAAACGTTTGAGCAAATAATCCACCCCGGAGAGCAAACGGCGGGAATGGGTTTCAGTGGAAGCCAGGAGCAACTCTCCCCGGACTTCCTCTCCCACTACTGCCACACCCCCACAAGGGGTGGCTGTCTCCAAGGCCAGGACTAAAGGTTCCTTTTCCACAGCAGTGGTATCTTAGGCGGGCCAGAGGGTTTTCTCAAGAAGCAGAGACCTTTTCCTTGAGAGATCGAATTCTTTCTTTCAAACCAGAAGAAACCTCTTTCCCTTGAGCCTCAAGCAGGGTAGCAAACCGCCTGAAGAGATCGAGTGCCACCTCCGGTGATTCCTCAGCCAGGAACTCGAACAGAGGGCGGAAGAACTCCTCATCGGTGGGATCAAGCAACCAGATCCTTTCCAGGAGGAAACGAGCCTGCTCTGGAAACGCCCGGGCCAGGGGCCTGGAAAGTCTCTTGAGGAGGGAGAAGAGCCGGGATTTGAGGGCCTCTCTTTCAAAGATGACAAAAGGATACTCCAAGCCTGGCAGGAATTCGGCGTAGGTTTCAAGGATTTCCTGGACCAGGAAGAAGGCCTTAAGGAGATCCCCTCGTGTAGAGACCCTTTCCAGTTCTTCCAGCCGTTCTTTTAGATGCCAGAGATCCACAAAGACTTGGTCTCTTTCAAGGTGCAAACGATGCCCCTTGCTGACGATGATCTGCCGCAACCCCAGCAAGTTTCGCAGACGATAGAGAGTGCTTTCCAGGGCGTGGTAGGCCTTGTCAGCTTCCAGGTCCGGCCACAGGAGATCGAGGAGGCGCTCTCGATCAATGGTGCCGCCAGCAGCCACCAAGGCCAAAAGCAGAGCCAGGGGACGCTCGGGGCTGCGTCGAGACCACTTAAGAGGCTTATCGTCGATCAGGATCTCAAGCCTGCCCAGGGTATGAATGCGCAAGGGATAGGGCCAGCCTGGAGGGGGGCGTCTGCCACTTGGAGGGGAGAGCTTCTGTTTCAGGATAAAACGTCGCACATACTCTGTCTCAAGCCCCTCCTCGAGGGCTTGCGTACAGAGCTTGGTCATCATCTGCGGATTGCTCCACCATAGAAACTGGAAGTAGTTTTCACGGTTCCCCAGGCTCAGGGCCCGGGAGAGGTAAAAACGTCCAAAGGCCTGATCACCCGCCAGATAGGCCAACTGGGCCCGAAAGAGGAGACACATGAACGAAAGCAACCGGCTCTTGGTCTGACGGGCAAAAGTTTCGCAAAGGCGCAATGCGGAAAGGGCCTCGGGGACATGGCCCTTTCGAAAGAGGATCTGAGCCAGGGCAAAGTGTGAGAGATAATAAGGATACAGATAGCCGGTTTCCTGAGCGATCTCCAGGGCCCGCCGCATGGCCAGTTCCGCAGCCCCCAGGTCTCCTTCCAGAAAGTAAAGCCAGCCCCAGAGATAGAAGAAATGATATCGCCCATGACGCCCGGTCTTCGAAAGACCTTCTTCCATGAGGCCGAGTAATTTCCGGGCTTCCTGAAAGCGCTGACTCAGCAAAGCGCAAGCGATCTGCAGGGCGTAAAGGACGTGATCCCAGAGATGAAGTCCCTTTTCCCAGGCCAGACGATGTGCCTGAGCCAGTTCTTCTTCGGCTGCCTGAAGATCAGCATAAACCCAGATGTTGCGTCCAGCTCGAATCCAGGAAGTAAGGAGCCTTGCCGGAGCACTGTGACTCACGTTCGAACGGCCAAGCTCGTCTATCAGATGGTGGAGGCGCTTGAGGTTTCCTTGCCAGAAGGCGTAGATCGCCAGGAAGAAAAGACCATCAAGTCTCACTCCTTCCTTCCGGCAAAGTTTAAGCAAACCAAAGAGTCTTTTTTCAAGGAGAGAAAGTTCCGGGTTTTCTGGCTGGCGAAAGAGGAGTCCCCCAAAATAGGCCCCCATCACCGCCGCCCTGAGATCAGGGATCAGGGCTAGAGTCTCGGGAAGAGGATTTTCTCGCACCCAGGGAAGATATTGGTCCAAAAGGAAGAAATCATCCCAGCTGAAGATGATGGCCTTTATCAGGAGGGGCCAAATAAGAAAGGCCTCCAGGGTGCGTTCTTCGTCCAAGACCCGCTTGAAAAGCGGGATCAGCTCGTCTCGTACCTTACGCGGATTTACAAAAAGCTCGGCTTCGTATCTTTCAGCGATCTTCCACCAGGAATTGCCCATCCCCACCCCGTCTTTGAGACCCTTGGCTACCTTAAAAACCTTTTGCCGAAAAAAAGCAAGGAAAATTCCAGTTTATTAGTGAGTTTTCGGTGAGCTAACGGTGAGATTTTCTTTGAAATTTTTGAGGAAAAACCAAAAAGGAGGCTTATATGTCTTCGGTTCAAGGAATGCTCGTCACCGTCAGGACTTCTTCCTTCCGAGGAGCTGGAACCGACGAATACGTCTATGTTGGTCTGGTGGGACGAGGGGGAGGAAGTGAATTCCCTCTTGATGTGAGGGGATTCGACGATCTGGAAGAAGGTGCCAAGGTCACATACTGGTTCGGGGACGTCTGGGAAGGATATCTTCTCTCCGGGGCCAAGAGACCATTTGATGCCCAGACCTGGAACGACCCGGCCTGGCGACAGATCGATCTGGAAAAGATCGACTACGTCTATCTTCGCAAGCAAAGCACCAAACCTCGTACGCAAGACGATGCCTGGCGCTTGAGTGAGGTCGAGGTAAGGATCTATGGTCGACAGCCACAAAGACGGATCTTTCGCCGCAGTGGTGATATCTGGCTGGGCAACGAATACGGCCAGATGGTGTATCTCCACGAATCCGGCTAGAAAGAAAGGGTAGCAAGGAGGCGTTTCCCGACTGTAGTCTGGGGAGCGCCTCTTACCTCCTGACCAAGGGCCTGAGAGGTAAGGAGCTCTGCATCGTGGACCATCTTTCCCTCTTGATTCTGCCCCTGAAGGGCCTTTAGGATCTCCTGCTGGAGCTCGATCGGAATGTTCAACGACTTGAGAAAGGCCGCCGGTTCCTCCCAACCCCAGAGGCAGGCCGCCGCCAAGACCACCGGCAGCTGCCCCCCCTCTTCCAGGGCGATCTGTTCGGCGTACTTCAGACGCAAGCGTAAACGTTCTAGGGCCCTGGAGTCGTCCCTGAGACGATGCGTCACCTCGGCCTCGATTCTTTCCTTAAAGACCGCCTGCTGTTTCTCCTTAAGCTCCGGTGGCAGAGAACCGAGACACTGTTCGGCATAGGGACAATAGGCTGCACAGCCAAAATCGAGCCGCGGGTTGGGAAGCCGCTCGCCGCAGCCAGGACAGGTGCGCGCGGTATCGTCCTTGAAAAATTCCACCAGCCGGCCACAGCGCGGACACCTGACCTCAAAGATGGCGTCTTCCTTCCAGTATCGCGTATCTTGCCCGGGACATTTCATTTTAAAAACCTTCTCAACTGAGATTATTAAAAATTTTAAACGATCCCGGCGGCCCTGTCACCTTTAAGCAAAAGTTTTATCAGGCCGAGAAATAGGGTGAAAATCATTTCCAGAGCGGGAGGAAGAGATGAAGCTTTTTGAAACCATCAAGGGACGCATGCTCGGGATCATCCTCATCATGTTTGCCATCAGCCTCTTCAACTGTGGTCTGGTCTTCTACACCCTCCAGAAGAACGCCACGGATTCGGTAGCGGTAAACATTGCCGGACGCCAGCGAATGCTCAGCCAGAAGTTGACCAAACAGATCCTAGAGGGAGACTTTCAGGGGGCCAAGGAAACCGCGGCCCTTTTCGAAAGAAGCCTCGAGGCCCTGAAGAACGGGGACCGGGAACTGAACCTCTCGGCTGCCAAAGATCCCAAGATCCTCGCCCAGATCGAAAAACTGGAAGGTATTTGGCAGGAGTTCAGAAAACATCTGAACAATCTCATTGAAGGTCAAAAGAACGAAGAAGACCTCAAGTATCTCCTCGATCACAACCTGGAGCTCCTGAAAGAGGCTGACATTCTTACCAAACTCTTCGAAGAGGAAGCCGTTCACACCCTTCATCGTTTGAAGAGCTACCAGCTGGCCATCTTTTTCGTAACTCTGGCCATTTTGGGTTTCATCTGGCGATTTTCACAGACCAAGATCGTCCGACCGGTACAGCAGGCCATGCAGATAGTGCAGCAGGTTTCCACGGGTGATTTCACCGTGAAATTTCCCCGTTTCGGACGCGATGAGATAGGGGTCCTCCTGGCAAGCCTTGAAAAGATGGTGGAACAACTGAGGGAAGCCATGAAACAGGTGATAAAGACCTCCTCAGACGTTTACCAGGCCGCCGACGAGGTCTATCAGGCCGGAGACGAGGTGGCGGTTACCGCTGAAAATCTGGCTGAAGAAGGTCGCCATCTCAAGCAGGCCGAGGAAATGGTCTCCGAAAACGTACGGGCCGTCTCAGCGGCTTCTGAACAGATGGTCGAAGCCATCACCGAGATCTCACGTAACACCTCTGAAGCCGCCCACATCGCTAACGAGGCGGTAGAAAAGGCCATGCAGACCAATGAGGTGGTCAACAAATTGAGCCTTTCTTCCGAAGAGATCGGCGAGGTCGTAAACTTCATCCAGAACATTGCCGAGCAAACCAACCTACTTGCTTTAAACGCCACCATCGAAGCCGCCCGCGCCGGAGAGGCCGGCAAGGGTTTTGCCGTTGTGGCCAACGAGGTCAAGGAACTGGCCCGTCAGACCGCCGAAGCCACGGAGAAGATCTCCCGCAAGATCCAAACCATCCAGGACGACGCCAGGGCTTCAGTTTCTGCCATCTCCGAGATCAGCGAGATCATCAGTCGTGTTAATGACATCTCCAACGTCATCGCCAGCGCCGTAGAAGAACAGACCGCCATGATGAACGAAATCAGTCAGGCGGCTCACCAGGCCACTGAAAGCACCGAAGCCATCAAAGAAAAGATCGAACGCATGTCAGCCTCCATCCTGGAGACCGCCGAAAAAGGCGTCAGAAGCCGCGATCTCTCCCGCGAGATGACCAAATTGGCCGAACGCCTGAAAGAGATCGCCTCGCAATTCAAATGTTAGAGACCCAAAGCGCCCGCTTAAGCGGGCGCTCAATGAAATTCAAGGAGGAAAGGATGGCCTTCATCAAGTGGCAAGATGAATTCCTGGTGGGTATCCCCAAGGTGGATGAACAACATCGCAAACTCCTTGAAACTATCAACGATCTCCACCTCCTCCTCCACACCCAGGTCTCTCCCGAAAAACTCAAAGACATCATCTTCTTCCTCAACGAATACGTAGTAGAACACTTCGGCACCGAAGAAGCCATGATGAAACGGAGCAAACATCTGCCCGAAGAATTACGAGAAAAACACTTCCGAGAACATCGCTTCTTCGTAGATAAGATTCAGGAGTTTACCGGTGTCCTGGAGACCGAAGCCGCCATTCAAAACGGCCAACTATTGGAACTCTTCGAATTCCTTGGACATTGGTTCGCAAACCACATCTTGCAAATAGACAAGGAAACCGCGGCTTATCTTCGCCAGGACTCTTACTGACCTACAGGAATGGTCAACAAAGGAACCAAAGACTTCTCCTTACCCGCTTCCAGGGCAAAGACCTGGGAAAGGAACACAAAAGTGGATTTACTACGAAGATCATTATCTGCGATATAGAACCACTTCCCGCGGTATTTAACAGCCACCATCGCTTCCGATGGGGGCTTGGCAGCCACCTTTATCACGAAAAGATCCCCCAAGAGTTCGGACCAATCAAAAGGGCGCCCGTCTGGCCAGCGTGTTTCTGTAACCTTGCCTGCCAGGATGTCTTCCCGCGGGACCTCAACCCCCTGAGAAAGATAGAAAAGGACCCCCATGAGGGACCTGGTTTCCACACGGAGATAACGATCCCCCTGAAGAGTCACGTCGGTAGTGATGAGATAGCGCTGATAACGTCCGAGCCCTAGAAGCCGTCGCATCTCCTCTACCCCGGGATGGGAAACGTGTTCCGGATAAACGTAAAGGGCTGGATAAACCTTACCCCCTTCGGAAAGATAGGTGAAATCGATGACTTTGGCCCGCCGGAGGCGGTGGATCAGGCGCGCCACTTTCAAAAAATCTTCGAATTCCGGTTTGAGCTCGGGAGTAGGGCCGGAGGCCGTGGGTGCGTTCTTGAGACCGTTTAAACGCTGAACGCAGAGCCGCAAAATGCGATCCACGCGCCAGCCCGAATGGGCCAGGAGTACCAGGTGCTCCACTGGAATAGGGGAAAGAAGACGTTTGACGAATTTGTCTCCCTGAAGGGGAGTAAGGGTGATGGTGGGTTTTTCCGCAAATTCCAACCCCAAACCTAGGGTATAGGAATCTGGATAGGCTTCGTTCACTTTGGCTTGCACTCCGAGGTTGGAAGTGAGGGAAAACTGGCTCGAAATGCTCGAAATTTCTAAAAAAACCGGGTTGTCTCGGTAACGGAGACGCACCAGATTGAGTAAGAGCTGTTCGTTGGCCGAGTGTTGGAGGGCCAGATTGTAGTTGAAACGGGCCTGTTTGAGGGCCCCGGGGCCCATGGCACTACAGCCTGCCAGCATCAGGAACAAACAGATCAGGATCCGCATCCTTCTTTAAATACAGGAGGCCCGGGGTGGACTCAAGCCGGAACCTTGGCCCGGGAAAAGGAGAAGAGTAAACTTGTGAACCGATTCCCGATGAAAAAGTTTATTCCTCTTTATTTCATCTTTCTGGCGCTTGTCTTTCTCCCCGGGCTGGTCCGGGGCCAGGGGCTCCCTCTCCCCACCAAGACCAAAGATCCTCGCTATTTCGAAAAAGATCCTACAAAACGCCGCGCCTTCTTTGCAGCTCAAAAGAAATTGCTCGAACAAATCCAGACCCAGCTCAAAGGGCTAAAACCCAAAACTCCAGAAGAGAAGAAAATCCTGAAGGAAGCCGAAGAGCTTTTCGGTACCCTTCCTCTGCTGTGGCAGAAGATAGAACTCGAATTGGCCCAAAAACCAGAAGCCGAACCCATCAACCTCCCTGCCCTCAAGAAGCCTCCCTATTCCATCGAAGACTTCCGGCGCCTCCTTTCCCTGGGATTCCAGCTTCGTCACGAGTTGGAAGCCTTGAGAGGAAAGATTCGCCTCGAGGAGCAGGAGCTTGATCGGCTGGAAAAGGCCCTTGAGGAAATCTATCGGGACTATTTGGTCCTGGCCGAAGAGAAGGTCACTCCCGAGGCCTATCTCCGGCTGGCCGAGTTCTACAATCTTCAGGCCCGCTGGGCTTTGGCCAGGATCCGCCTTGATCGAAGTAGCGAACGTTTGAAACACCTCTCCGCGCTGGAAACCAGGTTCGAGACCTTGATTCACAAGGTATTCAACGGCCTGAAAGCCACTCTCAAAGATCTGCCTCCCTTCCAAAAGGCCGTCAAAGAAGCCCAAAAGGAACTGGAAGCCCTCCAACAGAAGAACCAGAAATTGCGGGAAGCTGCCGAAAAGGATCTCGCCCTTCTGGAAATTCGACTGGCCAAACTGGGGCCCAAAAATTCACCTCTCACCATTCTTAAGGGCAAATATTACGAGACCAGACGCGAAAATATCGAAACCAATCTCCAAAAACTTGACGAAGCGGAAAACCTAGCCTCCCTAAAACTTGAACATCGGAGTCTCTGGCTTGACTTCGTGGCCTGTCTGGCCAAGTGTCCCCGCCACCGGGTCTCTGAAACCCTTGAAAAATACCAAAACCGTCTCAAACAGCTCGAAAACCAGGAAGAGAACGTTCGTTATCGTTTGGACTATCTCCAGGAAAAGATCATCATCGTCAAGAGCAATCTGGCCCTCCATCTGGACGAGTTGAAAAGCCTCAAAAAGAGACAGGAGATCTACTATCTCCGTCTCCTGGTACAGGAAGAAAAGCTGCTCCTGTCGGCCCTTGAAGACCTCCAGGGCCTCCTCCAGCGAGAACTCGAACTCCTCAAGAAATTCGACTTTGAAGGCCAGACCATCGTCACCCTTTGGAAGGCAAGGATCAGTTTGTTCGAGAAGGCTCTCAACCGTGTCAAGAAGATCTATCAGCGAAGCGAAGCCACCATCAAAGCCGTGCTCTACTATCCCCTCTGGAAGACCGGAGAAACCTCGTTCACGGTCCTCAGTTTCCTCAAGATCCTTCTCGTCCTGGTGGTGGGGATCATCCTTCTCAAGCTCATCCGTCGCAAGATCGAACGTTTTCTCATTCAACGCCTGGGTATGGCCCCTGGCGTAGTAAACTCCCTCTCCACCCTCAGTTACTACATCATGCTCTGTCTCCTGGCCCTGGTGGCCCTTTCCAGCGCTGGGATAAACATGAGCCAGATCGCCCTCATCTTTGGGGCCCTTTCCGTGGGAATTGGTTTTGGACTCCAGACCATTGCCAACAACTTTGTCTCTGGCATCATCCTCCTTACCGAACGCAGCATCAAGGTGGGAGATCTCGTCCAATTCGAAGACGGCACCATTGGTGTGGTCAAGAAGATAAACATCCGCAGCACCGTCATTCGCACCTTTGACGCCCTGGAGATCATCGTACCCAACTCGGAATTTATCTCCCAGCGCATTTCCACCTGGACCTACGATGACGACTGGCGTCGCATTCTCATTCCATTTGGCGTGGCTTACGGAACCGACCCGGAAAAGGTGAAGGAGGTTGCCACCAAGGCGGCCCGTTCGGTACCCATCACCCGCGAAGACCCGGATCATCCCATTCGCGTGCGCTTCCTGGGTTTCGGAGACAGCAGCCTGGACTTCGAACTGGCGGTTTGGATCAGACAATCGGAGGTGAACCGGGCCATGACCGGCATCAAGAGCGATTACTACTACGCCCTCTACCAGGCTCTGAGTGAAGCTGGCATCGAGATACCCTTCCCACAGCGTGACATCCATCTCCGTAGTGTTTATCCGGAAGCCGTTGAGGGTTTACGTCGGGCCCTAAAGGAGGAATAAAATGCGGGTGGGTTTCGGCTACGATGTCCACCGAATGGTCGCCGGGCGCCCTCTTATCCTTTGCGGCGTCGAAATCCCCCATGAAAAGGGGCTCCTGGGACACTCCGACGCTGACGTGGCCCTTCACGCCTTAATCGACGCCCTTCTAGGTGCCGCGGGGCTGGGAGACATCGGACAGCACTTCCCCGACACCGACGAACGTTTCCGCGACATTTCCAGCCTCACACTCCTTGAATCCACCCTGGAAAAACTTCGCCAGGGTGGCTGGCGCGTGGTGAACGTAGATCTTACAATCGTGGCTCAGAAACCGCGTCTGGCCCCTTATCTTCATCTCATGCGCCGTCGTTTGGCCCAAGCCCTTTCTCTGAGCGAAGGGGACGTTAACATAAAGGCCAAAACCACCGAAGGCCTGGGTTTTACAGGCCGAGAAGAAGGAATGGCAGCTTACGCCGTGGCCCTGGTCGACCATGCCCCTTAGACCCCAGCTGATAAAAGACGCCCCAGAAGCCCCTGGAGTCTATCTCTTTAAGGACGAAAAAGGCGAAGTTCTTTACGTGGGTAAGGCCAAGAACTTGCGCAAACGGCTGCAGAGTTATCTACGCGAAGACCATGGCCCACCCAAAACCAGGGTCCTCCTCCAACGAACAACCGAAGTGGAGACCATCGTAGCCCGAAGCGAAAAGGAAGCCTTACTACTTGAGGCCAACCTTATTAAACGTTATCGACCTCGCTACAATGTCATCCTGCGCGACGACAAGGCCTATCCCCTTTTGCGTCTCGCCGTCCAAGAGAAGTTTCCCGGCCTTACCGTGGTGCGTCGCAAGCGTCGAGACAAGGCCCTTTACTTTGGACCCTATCCTTCGGCAGGTGCGGTTCGTCAGACTCTCAAATTCCTGGCGCGTCTCTTTCCCTTGAGACGCTGTTCACAGGCCGAGTTTCGACGACGGGAAAGGCCCTGCCTTTATCATGAAATCGGACGCTGCCCAGCCCCCTGCGTGGGTCGGATCTCCCCCGAGGAATATAGAAGACTCGTGGAAGGGGCCATTCTTTTCTTGCGAGGGCGAGCGGACCGGGTGATACGCAAACTGCGTCGCGAAATGGAAGAAGCCGCCGAAAGGTTGGAATTTGAACGAGCAGCCATTTTACGGGATCGTATTCGAGCCATCGAAAAGACCATCGAGGCCCAGGCCGTGGCCCTCCATGAGGACAAAGACCTCGATGTCTTCGCAATAGCCCGAGAAAAAGACAAGGTCTCCGGTGCCGTGCTATTCGTGAGAAGCGGGGCCTTAATTGGACGCAAGACCTTCCACCTCTCCCACTCCGAAGAGGAAGAAGCCCATCTCTACACCAGCATCCTTTCCCAGTTCTACGACGAAGGAAAGTTCATTCCCGAGGAGATACTGCTTCCTGTCGAGCCCGAGGACCGGGGGGTGCTTGAGGAATGGCTCTCCGAGCTAGCGGAAAAAAAGGTCGTTGTCCGGGTACCCAAGCGAGGTCCCAAGAAGGAGCTGCTCGAAATCGCCCGCCAAAACGCCCTTGAAGCCCTAGCAGCTCGGCTCAAAGGAGAACGTCCTTACGAAGAATTGGCCCAAGAAATGGCCACGGTGCTGCGTTTACCACGTTTGCCTCGCCGGGTAGAAGGAGTGGACATCTCCAACCTCCAGGGCACCCTTCCGGTAGGGGTAGTGGTCTCCTTCCTGGATGGCAGCCCAGACAAAGATCGTTACCGGCGTTACCACCCCCGCACGGTGTCTCAACCTGACGATTACGCCATGATCTATGAAACCGTCCTTCGCCATTTGACTCACGCCAAAGAAGAAGATCTTTTGCCTGATCTCCTGCTCATTGACGGGGGAAAGGGTCAGCTCCAAGCTGCCCTCACCGCGGCCGAAGAGCTTGGTTTGGAGAAGGAGATCGGTTTCTGTGCCATCGCCAAGGAGCGTGACGAAGGGGGAGACAAAGTCTATCTGCCCGGACGGAAGAATCCCTTGAATCTCAGCCGTCGGCACGAGATCCTGCGTTTTTTGCAGCGTGTAAGAGACGAGGCCCACCGCTTTGCCCTGAGTTCTCACCGCAGACGACGCCGAAGCCACACCCTGCGCTCAGCGCTCGACGAAATCCCCGGAATAGGGCCCAAACGGCGCAAGATCCTTCTGGAACACTTTGGTAGCGTGGAACGTATTCGTCAGGCCTCGGTGGAAGAGATCTGTCGTCTCCCCGGGTTTCATCGCCGCCTGGCAGAAACGATAAAGGCCTTTTTGGAGGCAAAGACATGAGAGAAAACATCTTCGAGCGTCCCTTTGAGGAACTCCTGGCAGAGAGCGTACGCACCCATGGCCACCTCTGTGCAGGCCAGGTCTTGGGAGTGCGCCTGGCCCTCCTCGGTTTGAGACTCATCGGTATCACCGACCCCAAAGGGGAAGACCGCAAGAAGTTTCTGGTCTACGTGGAAATCGACCGCTGTGCCACTGATGCCATCCAATCTGTCACCGGAGCAAGCCTTGGCCGGCGCTCCCTCAAGTTCGTGGATTATGGCATCATGGCCGCTACTTTCGTCAACCTGGAGACCGGACGTGCCTTTCGTGTGCTGGCCAGGGAAGAGGCGCGGGAACTGGCCAATCGCTATTTCCCTGAGATCCCCCATAAATATCAACGCCAGCTTGAGGCCTACCGGGTCATGCCAGAGGAAGAACTCTTCAGCGTGGAAGAGGTGGAGGTCGAGGTCTCAGACTTCGACCTACCCGGCCGCCCTAAAAAACGCGTACGTTGTGAATCCTGTGGAGTCTACGTCCAGGATGGGCGAGAAATAAAAAAAGACGGACAAACCTTATGCCGTCCCTGCGCCATTGGCGGTTATTTTCGACGCCGACGAACATTCTCTCCAGAGACGGGCCAGCTCTGAAAGGATCGAAAGAAAGAGGAGCTCGGCATTCAGATGGCGCTCGAAAGCTGCGAAGAGGGCTTCTATCTTTTCCATGGCTGGCACAATGAAATCAAGCGGAGGTTGCTCCGGCAGACTCAACGGATAGGCCTCTATTCCTAAATGGGCATAGAGGGCCTGACGCCACCAGACCAGAAGAAGTTCCAAGAAAACAGGTAAATTCTCTTTCATACCAGCCAGGGTCTCGGCAAGAGTCACCAGACGCGTGGGGGTTCCCTGTTTGAGAGCCGTGGCCACCCTCTCCATCTCTTGAAGGAAACCCTTCTCAGCCAAACGCAAGGCCCGACCAATACTTCCCTCAGCCAACACGGAAAGTCCCTCCGCCTCCTCGGGCAGTCGCTCAAACCGCTTTTGCAGGAGGTGACTGATTATTTCGCGTGGCAAAGGACGAAAACGCACCACCTGACACCGAGAGACGATGGTCGGAAGCAAGGCTTCGGTGGTTTGCGAAAGGAGCACAAACAGGGTGTAAGGCGGTGGTTCTTCCAGGGACTTGAGAAGGGCATTGGCTGCCTCCCTGGTAAGGAGTTCCGCTTGGGGGACGAGGATGAGACGTCTTTCAGCCTCCAGAGGACGAAAATGGAGTTTCGATTCCAGGGCCCGTACTTGTTCGATCTTGATACTCTGCCCCCGGGGTTCGAGGATCTCGACATCGGGATGGACCCCTTTGAGGAACTTGCGACAGGGTGAACATTCCCCACAGGCCTTTTCCTCGCTGCAAATCAGCCGCCAGAAAAAGGCATGGGCCACGGTCTCCCGCCCTACCCCCTCCGGCCCTACAAAGAGATAGGCATGCGGGAGACGACGCCTGGCTTGGGCTTCACGCAGACGCGCCAGGACGTGATCTTGCCCGAGGATCTGCTCAAATCGAAGCGGAGTCATTTTCCGGAACGGTAATACAGGGTCTTTCCCAGATCTTGGCCCCCAAACGATTGAATTTTTCGGTCAAGGCTTCGTAACCCCTCTTGAGATGATAGATCTTCTGGATTTCTGTCACTCCCTCGGCTCCCAGAGCCGCCAAAACCAAAGAGGCACTGGCGCGCAAATCCGTGGCCGTAACCGGAGCGGCCTGCAAACGCTTCACTCCGTTGACCACCGCCACCTGCCCCTGAACCATGATATCTGCCCCCAAACGTTTGAGTTCCTCAACGTGCTTGAAACGCTTCTCGAACACACTCTCCACAATGACCGATGTCCCTTTCACCGTGGCCAAAAGGGCCATAATCTGGGCCTGGAGATCGGTTGGAAAGCCTGGATAAGGGGCCGTTCTTACCCGCACGGGATGCAAATGGCGACCTTTCCTGGAAAGGATTTGATCCCCCTCGACTTCTATCTGCAGCCCTATCTCACGGAGCTTGGCAATGACCATTTCGAGATGTTTCGGTTCCGCTCCGCGAACAAGGACCTCTCCTCCGGCAATGCCCGGGGCAATAAGATAGGTTCCCGTCTCGATACGATCGGGAATGATATGAAATTTGACCGGCTCCAGATGCTTGACCCCTTCGATGACGATGGTTTCCGTACCCAAGCCCCGAATTTTGGCACCCATCAGATTGAGCATCTCTCCCAGGGCCACCACTTCCGGTTCACGGGCGGCATTGTAGATGGTGGTTTTCCCTCGGGCCAGGGCCGCCGCCATCATGAGGTTCTCTGTGGCTGTCACCGAAGGAAAATCAAAAATGATGTCCGCTCCCCGCAGACCACCCCGTGGTCCTTTGGCCTCGATATAGCCGTTGCCCCTTTTGATCTTGGCCCCCATGAGCTCCAGACCTTTGAGATGAAAATCTATAGGACGATCTCCGATGTCACATCCACCAGGCAACGCTACTCTGGCCCTGCCTTCACGAGCCAGAAGGGGCCCCAGGACCAGAAAGGAGGCTCGCATTCTTTTTACGATGTCGTAGGGGGCCACCGTCCCCTCCAAAGAAGAGGTATCCACCCGTACGAGATTGGCCCCGATCTCATATTGCACACCCAGATGCGAGAGGAGTTCCAGCATGGTTGAAACGTCGAGGAGCCAGGGGACATTTTCCAGCTGATGCTCACCCGGGGCCAAAATGGTAGCTGCCAGGGCTGGCAGGGCCGCATTCTTGGCCCCACTGATGACCACTTCTCCGGAGAGTTTATGTCCACCCTCTACGAAAAGACAATTTTCAGAAGTTTTCATGATACTCCCTATATTTTCCAAATTTGTCACGTTAGATCTAAATTAGAGGAAAAAAAAGTCAAGGAAGGAAAAATTTTTCCCTTCTCTTGACCGGAGGCCGGTTTAGAAAGAGAGGGAAGACCGGTAGGGTTGCACGTCCGAAATGAAAGATTAAAATTTTAAAGGTCCTTAAGGAGGTGACCGTAGCTCAGGTGGTCAGAGCACCGGGCTGTGGCCCCGGGGATCGTGGGTTCAAATCCCACCGGTCACCCCATTTTTAAATCAGTCTGTCCCCCGGAAAAATCCTTATCAATTTATTTTCAGGACCTTTAAAACGGTGGAGCGATAGTCACCAAGATGCGCATATCAGTCTTGGCTCGTACCCCGTGAGGTTCGCTGATATCGCAGATCAAAATTTGACCGGCCTTGGCGGGGAGGCTTTTATCCCCTTCACCTAAGAATTCTCCTTCACCCTCAAGGACCAGAATGCTGAGCTGTCCTTCTACCGGATGGGAATGGACCGGAAAGGTCTTTCCCGCCTGGATGTTAAAATTGATGATCCGGAAATAGGGAGAATCGTGTACCCAAAACTTCTTGATGTCACCCTCAAAGACCCTGGTTTCGTTGAGATCGAACACTTTCATCTTGAACTCCCTCCTTGCTTATAAAACTTTTTAAGACAAAAGTAATCGAAGCCCATCCGGACGAAAAGGAGGGGGCCTTGTTGAATAACCCGTTTGTTTGACTATTATGCGCGCAAGATCTTTGAAGGAGGAAGAAATGGCGGCGGAAAAGATTCGGCTCACCGAAGACGGCAAACTCATCGTCCCTGACGAACCCATCATTCCTTACATCGAGGGTGATGGCACGGGTCCGGATATCATGCGGGCCGCGCTGCCGGTCTGGAACGCAGCGGTAGAGAAAGCCTATGGCGGAAAAAGAAAGGTGCACTGGAAAGAGATTCTGGCAGGAGAAAAGGCCTATCAGGAAACAGGAAGCTATCTTCCCGAGGAGACCATCCAGGCCATGCGGGAACACGTGGTTTCCATCAAGGGCCCCCTCACCACTCCGGTAGGAGGAGGGTTTCGGAGTCTCAACGTCACCATCCGTCAGGTGCTCGATCTTTATTCCTGCGTGCGTCCGGTACGCTGGGTTCCGGGGGTACCAAGTCCGGTGAAACATCCCGAGCTGGTTGACATGGTGGTGTTTCGTGAGAACACCGAAGACGTCTATGCCGGGCTAGAGTGGGAAGCGGGTTCCAAGGAAGCCAAACGTCTTATCGAGTTCGTGCGAGAAGAACTTGGTAAAGAGATCCGACCCGACTCTGGTATCGGTCTCAAACCCATCAGCCGTTTTGGTACCCGCCGACACGTGCGCAAAGCCATCCAGTACGCCCTTGATCACGGACGCCGGAGTGTAACCTTGGTGCACAAAGGCAACATCATGAAATTCACCGAGGGAGCCTTCCGGAACTGGGGCTATGAACTGGCCAGGGAGGAGTTCGGAGAAGTTACCGTGACGGAAGATGAACTCTGGGAGAAATACGGAGGCCAGCTCCCAGAAGGCAAGATCCTTGTCAACGACCGGATTGCCGATGCCATGTTCCAGTGGGCCCTTTTGCGTCCGGCAGAGTACGACGTATTGTGCATGCCCAACCTGAATGGTGATTACATGTCAGACGCCTTGGCGGCCCAGGTGGGAGGTCTTGGTATGGCTCCGGGAGCCAACATCGGTGACGGATACGCGGTCTTTGAAGCCACCCACGGATCAGCCCCCAAGTACGCCGGCCAGGACAAAGTGAACCCAAGCTCTGTCATCCTCTCCGGTGCCATGATGTTCGAATACCTCGGGTGGAAAGAGGTGGCCGAACTCATCTGGCAAGGCATCTCTCGAGCGGTCCAGGACAAGATCGTCACCTATGATCTGGCCCGTCAGATCGAAGGGGCCCAGGAAGTGAAGTGTTCGGAATTTGGACAGGCCGTAGCAGAACGTATCAGGGCTCTTTAAAGGAGGTCTTCGCCATGGCCCCAAAATATGATTTCGCCGCTATCGAAGAGAAGTGGCAAAAAATCTGGGAAGAGCGCCAGGTCTTTCGGGCCCGGGACGGTGATGAGAAACGTCCCAAGTACTACGTGCTCGAGATGTTCCCCTACCCCTCCGGGCGCATCCACATGGGCCATGTGCGTAACTATTCCATTGGCGACGTGATAGCGCGCTTTCGCAAGATGCGGGGAGCAAACGTCCTCCACCCCATGGGCTGGGATGCCTTTGGACTTCCGGCGGAAAACGCCGCCCTGAAACACGGCATCCATCCCGCTAAATGGACCTACGACAACATCGATTACATGCGCCGTCAGCTCAAACGCCTGGGTTTTTCTTACGATTGGGCAAGGGAGTTTGCCACCTGTGACCCGGAATATTATCGCCACGAACAGCGCTTTTTTATCGAGATGCTCGAGAGGGGGTTGGCTTATCGTAAAAAGACCACGGTTAACTGGTGTGAGAGCTGCCAGACGGTTCTGGCCAACGAACAGGTGGAAGACGGCCGTTGCTGGCGTTGTGGGCAGGAAGTGTTCCAAAAAGAGATGGAAGGCTGGTTCTTCCGCATCACGGCTTACGCCGAGGAACTCCTTCGAGACATCGAGCGTTTGAGGGGAAAGTGGCCCGAAAAGGTCCTGGCCATGCAAATCAATTGGATTGGACGCAGCGAAGGGGCTGAAATCGAATTTGCCCTTGAAGATTCTGATGAAAAGATCTGCGTCTTCACCACCCGTCCTGACACCCTCTTTGGAGTGACCTTTCTCTCCCTTTCCCCTGAACATCCCTTGGCGGAAAAACTGGCCTCCCGCGATCCGGAACTTAAAGCCCAACTCCTGGCCCTCCGGGAGGAGACCAGGCGAAGTCGGCGCGAAATCGAAGAAGGCGTGGCAGAAAAAAAGGGTCTCTTCCTCAGGGCTTATGCCATTCATCCGCTCACCGGAGAAAAGGTTCCCATTTTTGCCGCCAACTTCGTCCTTATGGAGTACGGAACAGGGGCGGTCATGGCGGTACCGGCTCATGATCAAAGAGACTTTGAATTCGCCAAAAAATATGGTCTTCCCATCAAGGTGGTCATCAAACCGCCAGACCAGGACCTCGATCCGGACACCATGGAAGAGGCCTACGAAGGACCGGGTGTGATGGTGAATTCTGGTGATTTTTCGGGCTTACCAAGTGAAGAAGGGAAAAAGGCCGTGGTACGCCATCTGGAAGAAAAGGGGCTTGGACGAGCCAAGGTGACCTATCGCTTACGTGACTGGGGGGTCTCCCGGCAGCGCTACTGGGGGTGTCCTATCCCGGTAGTCTATTGTGAAAAGTGCGGGGTGGTGCCGGAAAGACTCGAAAACCTCCCGGTCGTACTCCCCCTTGAGGCGGAACTCGACGAAAAGGGGCGCTCTCCCCTGCCTCGCCTTGCGTCTTTCGTCAACACTTCCTGCCCCCGTTGCGGCGCTCCGGCCAAGAGAGAAACCGACACCTTCGACACCTTTGTGGAGTCTTCCTGGTACTTCGCTCGTTTTGCCTGCCCTAAGGCCGAGGAGCCGCTAGAAGCAGACAAAGTAGATTACTGGCTTCCGGTAGATCAGTATATCGGAGGTATCGAGCACGCTATCCTCCACTTGCTCTACGCCCGATTCTTCACCAAGGTGCTCCGTGACCTGGGATACCTCAAGGTCGACGAACCCTTCGAACGCCTGCTGACCCAGGGGATGGTCATCAAAGAGACCTACCGGTGCCCCAAACACGGCTGGCTCTATCCAGAAGAGGTCTCCCCAGAGGGAACTTGTCTTAAAGAAGGATGTGGAGAGAAGGTCCTCATCGGGCGATCAGAGAAGATGTCAAAGAGCAAGTGCAACGTGGTAGATCCCGACGCCATGGTCAGGCGTTTTGGAGCCGACACGGTGCGTCTTTTCATGCTCTTTGCCGCCCCCCCGGAACGGGATCTCGAATGGAGCGATCAGGGAATAGAAGGTTGCCATCGCTTCCTGACTCGCGTCCACCGACTGGTGACCGAAAACCTTGAAGAACTGGCCGGGGTCTCTTCTTATCAGGGAAAACAGGAAGACCTATCAGAAGATCTCAAGACCCTCCGGCGCAAGACCCATCAGACCATCGCCAAAGTGACCCGCGACATTGAAGAACGCTATCATTTCAACACCGCCATCGCCGCGGTGATGGAACTGGTGAATCTCTGTCAGGAAACCTTGAACAAGGCCCCGAAGGAAGGCCCTTTCTGGGAGGTAATGCGGGAGACACTAGAAGCTGTAATCCTTCTGCTCTCTCCGATGGCACCTCATCTTTGTGAAGAACTCTGGTCCTTGCTGGGACATGAGAGTCTGGTGGCGGAGGCTTCCTGGCCTTCCTGGGATGAAGAAGTAGCCCGCGCTGAAGAAGTAACTATCGTGGTACAGGTAAACGGCAAACGGCGAGACGAGATACGGGTCCCTGTGGAAGCCGACGAGACCCTGGTCCGAGAAGTGGCCCTCAAAAGGGAAAAAGTGAAACGCCATCTTGAAGGGAAGGAGATCAAAAAGGTCATTTACGTGCCTGGAAGGCTTATCAATTTCGTGGCCCGATGAAAAGATCCTTAATTCTTTTCGTCTTTGTGTTTTGCACAGCCTGTGGTTACCGGTTAGAAGGTCGGCCGGGTAACTTCTCTCCAGACTGGCAGACCATCTACGTTCCAGTTTGGGAAAACCCCACCATGGACATCCGTTTCGGCGAGATCATGGCTGAAGCGCTGAGGGAAAGGATTGAGCTTGCAGGTGATCTCAGGCTCGTCAACGATGAAAAGGAAGCGGATCTGATCCTGGAAGGAGAAATAATTTCGGTCTGGGTAAGCGGTCTTTCGTACAACGTATATACCAAAACCCTTGAACGTCGTGTATCGGTGAGGGCCAAAGCCCGGCTAGTTGAACGGCGGAGTGGTCGTATCATCTGGCAAAACGACAATATTCACCGCTATCAGGACTATCCGGTGGTTCAGGAAGTAGTGGGAGAAGAGATCGACCCGGGGCGAAACTTGGCCCTGCGTCAGATTAGCGAAGATCTGGCTGAGATCATTTACCATCAGATAACCGGAGCTTTCTGAGGCAAGGGAAAAACATTGCAGGCTTTCCGAGGAGAAACGAGATGATCAAGGCGGTGCGCGGCTTCAAAGATATCCTTCCTGGTGAGACCGAAAAGTGGGTCTATCTGGAGGGACTAGCCCGGAATCTCTTCCAGGCCTATGGCTTCCACGAAATCAGGACCCCGATCCTTGAGCGAACCGAACTCTTTGCCCGCAGCATCGGGGAGGCCACGGACATCGTGGAGAAAGAGATGTATACCTTTCTGGACCGCAACCGGGAAAGCCTCACCCTGCGTCCAGAAGCCACGGCCGGAATCTGCCGGGCGGTAATAGAGCACGGCCTCCATGCCAGGGCCAAAATCCTCAAGCTCTTTACCATGGGACCCATGTTTCGTTATGAGCGACCCCAGAAAGGACGTCTGCGCCAGTTCCATCAGCTAAACGCAGAGGTCTTTGGGAGCCACGCCCCGGGCACGGATGCAGAAGTGATCGCCCTGGCCCTCGACATTCTAGAGGCCGGGGGAGCCCAGAAGCTTCGGCTCGAGTTGAATTCCCTTGGCTGTCCGGAGTGTCGCCCCCGTTTTCGGGAAGCCCTTAAAGAGTTCCTGAAAAAGGTACGGGAAAATCTCTGTGAGGACTGCCAGCGTCGAGCCGAAAAGAATCCCTTAAGGACCTTGGACTGCAAGAATGAAGAGTGCCAGGCCCTTTATCGAGAAGCACCCTGCTTCAGCCAGTTCTGGTGTGAGGCCTGTCGAAAACATTTTCAAAAGGTCCAGGACGACCTCAGGAGACTTGGCATCGAATATGAGCTCAATGATCGTCTGGTCCGTGGCCTGGATTATTATGTGCGCACCACCTTTGAGATCAAGGCCCCTGGGCTCGGGGCCCAGGATACCGTGGCGGCAGGAGGACGTTACGATGGCCTCCTCAAGGCCTTGGGAGGTCCGGATCTCCCGGGGGTGGGCTTTGCGATTGGAATGGAGAGGTTTCTCCTCGTGGCAAGGCTCCCCGAAGGACTTACTCCGAGACTTGATCTTTACGTGGCAGCCCTGGGAGAGGAGGCCCGCCTCTGGGTGCTCCCCTTGGTGCGCGAGCTGCGACGCCAAGGTTTTCTGGTAGAGATGGATCAAGAAGGCCGAAGCCTCAAGGCCCAGCTCAAACAGGCCAACCGTCTGAAAGCCCGCCTAAGCCTGATCGTCGGGGAACACGAACTGAAGGAAAAAAAATTCCTCTTACGGGACATGGAAACCGGCGAACAAAAAGAAGTTCCCCTGGACCAGGGGGCGGAGTTTCTCAAAAGAGAACTCCGGGACAAAAAACCCGAAAGGAAGCGATAAAGAACATTTTCTCTTCTTTCGGACTATCAATGGCACTTGTCCAAGATTAATAGCCGTTTTCTTCGTTATTTTTTCTCAATTTCTCGTTCTCGAAATAAAATAACGAGTTAGATGGCCCTAAATTCGCAAAAGAGAACGTAATCGAAGACTTAAATGAAATTTCCCGGGAAAAAAGCCTGCCAGGGCTGCTTGACAAGCCAAAAACGGTATAGTAACTAGCGCAACAAAGAGAATTTTTGTCAAAAGGAGGGCGACATGCCGGTAGTAGAATTCAAAGGGAAAAAATTTGAGGTCGATGAGGACGGGTTCCTTCAGGGTGGTTTGGACGCCTGGTGTATGGAGTGGGTAGAATATGTTAAGCAGCTTGAAGGTATCGAAGAGCTCACCGAGGAGCACTGGAAGGTTATCAAGGTGCTTCAGGACTACTTCAAGAAAAATGGTGTCGCTCCGATGGTGCGAATCCTTTCCAAGGTGACGGGATTCCCTCTCAAAAAGATCTACGAGCTCTTTCCCTCTGGCCCTGGTAAAGGCGCCTGTAAGATGGCTGGGCTGCCCAAACCTACGGGGTGTGTGTAAATTTTTTGGCTGGATCGAGTCCTTAGAGGGCGGCTTTCGAAAGAGGGCCGCCTTTTTATTTTAGAACGAAAATTTTAAAAAATCGCATTTTGAGCAACTTTGAGCGCCTTTTAATGAGGCTAATCCTTTTCAAAAGAATTCAACAGCAGTTCGTTTTATGGGTAGACACGAGGTAAAGAGAGTATTAGCATTTTGATGTCCCTTGAGGAATTGGAAGTGAAGTCCGATTTTTACGAGAGAAAAATCTTAAAAAAGAGGAGGTAAGAGCAATGAGGAAGAAAGGTTTATGGGTGGCTTTGGTACTGGCGGTCTTTTTCGCCTGGGCCGTGAGTGCTTCGGCTTTCCAGCTGGAGTTTCATGGCGAATTCGGCAACAAGATTCAGACCACGAATACTTTGGGCATGATTGATAAGGAAGGTAAAGAAGGTATTGCCCCTGGTAATTTCTATCCGGTAGATGAATTAGGCAACCAGGACCTTGATGACACTTGGGCCGAGCTCCAGTTCCGTCTCTGGGGTGTGGCTTCTAGTGACGATGGTAACGTGAAAGGCGTTTGGTCCATGGAAGTCGGAACCCTCCGTTACGGTGAAGATGACACTTCTGGGTCCCTCTCTTTTGAGAACGAGGGGAAAGACATCGAAGTCCGTGAGATGTATGTTGATTTTCAGCTCCCCTATTTCCAGAGTGAGAATCGCTTGAGCCTTGGTCTCCAGGAAGTGGACGTAAACGAGTGGCTCCTGGCGGAAATCGGGGCTGGCATCCGGAACTATGGCTCTTTTATGGTTGGTCAGACCAAGATCGACTATCAGATCGGTTGGCTTCGTTCCGATGACAGCATTGACAGCTTTTCCACGACCAATACCAACGACAACGATTACTGGTTCGGTAAGGTGGACTTTGAACTCAAGGAGCTCCTCGGGGTTGACAAGTTTGACGTGGGGCTTTTTGCGGTTTACGCCAACG